>OFOK01000696.1_pt1 | contig 31901 bp, 32 predicted proteins | sample 1542001 | NCBI WGS metagenome assembly OFOK01 (sample SAMN04209242, study PRJEB22552) | human gut metagenome | biome: gut; material: feces | host: Homo sapiens | place: USA: Oklahoma
AAAGGGCTTTGCCCGCATCTGAAATACCACGCGTTTTACGCGTGGATGTTTATTGCTTGCAATGAGAAATCAAATGATATATAATCTATTTATATAAATTGTTTATTTAAGGGGGCCAAGCATGCCGACACAAAAAATTACCCGGGAAATGATTGTGGAAGCCGCTTTTGAGCTGGCGCGGGAGCAGGGAATGGAGGCGGTGCAGGTAAAAGCGGTGGCCGCCGCTCTGGGGTGCTCGGTACAGCCGGTCTACGGTTACTGCGGCAGCATGGAGGGGCTGAAAGAACTGGTGACAGAGCGGGCGGGCCGCGAGCTGCGGGAGTATGTGGAGGCCCGGCTGGACCCCGCCGACCGTTTTGCCAGCCTGGGCCGGGCCTACGCCGCCTTTGCGAAGGAGGAGCCGCACCTTTACCGCCTGTGGTTTTTGCGGCCCCGGCCCCAGGCGGCTTCGCTGGGCGCTATATTCGAGGCGGAAGGGGACCCCGCGGTGCCTGGGCTTTTGGCGCAGCAGCTGGGCATTTCCCGGGAAAAGGCAACAGCGCTTTATTTTCAGATGATGATCTTCAACGCGGGCCTTTCGTTTATGCTGACGGCGCTGGGGGAAAACACAGACGCCGCCGAGGTGCAAAGGCTGCAAAACAGTGCGCTGGCCGCGTTTAGCGCGGCGGCGCGGCAGGAGGAAAGAGAATGAAACACACATTGGTGGTATATGCTTCCCGCTATGGCTACACCCGGCGCTACGCGCAGTGGATCGCAGAGCAGCTGGGCTGCTGTGCGGTGGAGGCGAGGCAGGTGCGCGCAGAGCAGCTTGCGGCCTGCGAGGTGCTGGTGTATGGCGGAGGGCTGTACGCCGGCGGGCTGAACGGCGCAAAAAAGATACTGGCCGACCCGTGCGCCCTGGCAGGAAAAGAACTGGTGCTGTTCACCTGCGGCCTGGCCGACCCGGCCGACGAACCCACCCGGGAGCATATCCGGGCCGGGCTTGCCAAAACCCTGCCGGAACCGGTGATGGGGCAAGCGCACCTGTTTTTTCTGCGCGGGGGGATGGACTATGCCCGCCTTAGCCTTGTGCACCGCGCGATGATGGCGATGCTGCGCCGCATGCTGCTGAAAAAGCCGGAGGCTGAGCGTACGGGGCAGGATAAGGACCTGCTAGCCACCTATGGCCAAAGCGTGGATTTTGTCGAGCCCGAGACTGCGCGGCCACTGGTGGAGCTGGTGCAGGGGCTGTAACGCAAAAAAATCCGGAAAGTTTGTTTTCCTTATGGGCAAAGTGTGGTATAATCAACACGATTCTTTGTCGGTTTTCACGAATAGAGGGAGGAAGACAAATGGCACAGACGATTTTGGTCGTTGACTTTGGGGGGCAATACAACCAGCTCATCGCGCGCAGGGTGCGGGAATGCCATGTATACAGCGAGATTGTGCCCCACACGCGGGCACTGGAAGCGATCCGGGAAAAAAAGCCCGCGGGGATCATTTTTACCGGGGGGCCGAATAGCGTTTATCTGCCGGATTCACCCACCATCAGCCCCGAGGTGTTTGAACTGGGGATCCCGGTGCTCGGCATCTGCTATGGCTCTCAGCTTATGATGCACCTGCTGGGCGGCAGGGTAACAGTAGCGCCGGAGCGTGAGTACGGAAAGACCGAGGTGCTGGTGGACCCGGCCAGCGAGCTGTTCCGGGGCGTGAGCCCGGCAACCGTGTGCTGGATGAGCCACAACGATTACATCGAGGCCGCGGCACCGGGGTTCACCATTACTGGTCACACGACAAATTGCCCGGTCGCCGCAATGGAATGGCCTGAAAAAAAGCTGTATGCCGTGCAGTTCCACCCCGAAGTGCTTCACACACGCGAGGGAAGCAAAATGCTGGCAAACTTTGTGCACGGCGTGTGCGGCTGCGCGGGCGACTGGAAGATGGATTCCTTTGTGGAGGATTCGATCTGCGCCATCCGCCAAAAGGTGGGGAAGGGCAGGGTGCTGTGCGCCCTTTCCGGCGGGGTGGACAGCAGCGTGGCCGCGGTAATGCTGGCAAAGGCCGTGGGCAAACAGCTGACCTGCGTGTTTGTGGATCACGGCCTGCTGCGCAAAAACGAGGCCGAGGAGGTGTGCGCGGTCTTTGGACCCGAGGGGGCGTATGACCTGAATTTTGTGTGCGTGGACGCCCGCCAGCGCTTTTATGAAAAGCTGCGGGGCGCCGTGGAGCCCGAGGAAAAGCGCAAGATCATCGGCGAGGAATTCATCCGGGTGTTCGAGCAGGAGGCAAAAAAGATCGGCACAGTGGACTTTTTGGTGCAGGGCACCATCTACCCGGACGTGGTGGAGAGCGGCCAGGGCGGCGAGTCGGCCGTGATCAAGAGCCACCACAATGTGGGCGGCCTGCCGGACTATGTGGATTTTAAGGAGATTATTGAGCCGCTGCGGGATCTGTTCAAGGACGAGGTGCGCAGCGCGGGGCGGGAGCTGGGGCTGCCCGAAGAGCTGGTGAGCCGCCAGCCCTTCCCAGGGCCGGGACTCGCCATCCGCATTGTGGGAGAGGTGACGGGAGAGAAGATCAAAATGGTACAGGAGGCCGACGCCATCTGGCGGGAGGAGCTTGCCGCCAGCGGCGAGGCAAAGCACCTGGGCCAGTATTTTGCGGCTCTGACCAACATGCGCAGCGTGGGCGTGATGGGCGACGAGCGCACCTACGACTACGCGGTGGCCCTGCGCGCGGTGACCACCACGGACTTTATGACGGCTGAGCCCGCCTACCTGCCCTGGGAACTGATCGCGAAGGTGACCAGCCGCATTGTGAACGAGGTGCCGCATGTGAACCGCGTGCTGTACGACTGCACCGGTAAGCCGCCGGCTACCATTGAATTTGAATAAGGGGTAAAATTCTCTCAGTTCTCTGAGGTCTCCCAGAGCCTCGTTTTTCCCAGAAAAGCCCAGCTTATCTCGTGCTTTTCCATAGTTTAAGAATTTGGAGAATGAACGGAGACCATTTTGATACTAAAAATAATTATATCAAATTGAAAAATGGGCATTTTGTGCTATAATATGTTATTGGTGTGCTTTGCCCAGCCAAGTCAACCGTGTGGAAGCAATTCCACGCGGTTTTACTTTTTTGGAGGTGAGGATATGAAAGCGTGGATTTCTTCGGCAGGGCTTTTGTACCTATACCTCAGCGGATATGAAAAGAATGGCATGATATATATGCAACAAGTTAATACATATAACCATATTGAAGAGGGCTTCTATCAGCAAATAATGGCTTTAGCTAAAGCAAGTGATGAAGATGCAAGTTTTGTTCATATTTTCTCTGTTGTGGGCATAAAGGAAAAAGCAAATAAAGTAGTTTCTATTATTGAGAAGGAACTGAAATTAAATTATCAACGGATTCTCTCCGGAAAGAGGATTAAAAAAGCATCAGGCAAGTTGGACACTGCAGGAAATGTTTTTTATCGAAGCATTCAGGAATTTTTCTGCGAACAACCAGATCATTTTCCAAAGCGTGTTTATCAAGATTACGGTGATTTTATCATTGGTGGAATATGTTGCAACCACGGATTCAATGATATGGGAAATTCTATCATTGAGGGCACAATTTCGCTGTGGATAGAGCGTGAATTGCCTGAATTATGTGGTTCACAATTAATGATCCGATCTTTCTTTATGCGTGATTTTGTTGGCAGAAAAGTGATTGCGGCGTTACCCGAAACGCAAACAGGTACATGGAGACTTTTATTTGAGGGAGGGCATCAAGTTATTTTGAGCGAAGATGCCACGTATATGAAAGAAACCCTGCACCCAAACGATTTAGGTGTCTTTTGTTCATCAAACCTACAGTCCATATTCTTAAACCCTATTTATGCTTATGGAAAATGGCTTCAACCAACCGATATCTGCGAAGAATGGCATAAAGCTTTTCTCTATTTGTGTGCGATTTCGGGAAAAGAGTGGGATGCGCAAAGTATATCAAAAGTGTATGAGTTATTCATCAATCTTCTTGAAGAGAACATCTGCATAACTATGGATGCACCTCCTATCATTCCAAAGTCAATGTATTGGGGAATTCTTTTAAAACAGATTTTTAATTTCCGAAAATTTCTTGAAGGAGATGACGAACCTGTAATATCCAAAGATATGCACCAAACTATGAATTCCAGATATATCTATTTGCCGTATTTGTGGCAGCTACTGAATATTCAGATACCACATAACAACTTTTTGCCCTCGGAGTTTCAGGCATTAATCAATAATGCCATATGTGAAACGGATACAAACAAAAAGGGAGCGCTTTGGGAAGACGCAGCGGCATATATGCTCTCCAATGTTAACGGGTGGAAAATAACAGGTCGCCGTATCCGGGCAGGCGCCCAAGAAATAGATCTTAGTGTAGTGAATATTTCTCTGGATGATGAGTTGTGGAAGTTAGGCGCTTACATTTTGGTGGAATGTAAAAACTGGAGTTCGCATGTAGATATTCACCAAATTAGGAATATAGCACATATCTCCAATATGAAGGGGAATAAAACTGCTATTCTGTTTGCATCTAACGGCATTACAGAGGATGCAAATGAAGAGATTTATCGCTTGGCGGCAGAAAATTTTTATGTTGTTTGTATAACGGCGAATGAACTTCTTCAATTAAACTCTGCGCAAGCATGCAAAAGGTTAATGATTGAAAAGTGGAATAATTTGCAAAACAGTGTTGATATAGCATCTATAATTTAGTGACGGGATAAAAGCATCCCGGAAACCTGCATGAATGCTGGGTTTTCGGAATGCTTTTTTGCCTGTTGAGTACGACTGGCAGGGAGAACGCAAAAAATCTACAAAGTGTGATTCAGGCAAAGAATATTTACTTTACTCAGATCACCAAAAGATTTTTTGGTGATAGAAGAATTCTTTAATACAACCAACTTTAACCCGCTGAAATTTGGTGAAAATCGCCTTTGAAAAAAACACCGTCACATACTATAATATCTATGTCGAGTCGCAAATGCGTAAGTCCGGACTAGCCGGACTTGCGCATTATTTTTTTGTTAAACCAGGAGGTAAAACGAAAATGTCAGAACCAAATCAATATCTTGCCACCGAAAAGGTCGGCAAGCTTATGGGGAAATACGCCGTTCCCTGTATTATCTCACTTCTCGTCGGCGCTTTGTACAATATCGTTGACCAAATATTTATTGCAAATGCTGATTATCTGGGTTCCTATGGTAACGCTGCAAATACCGTTGTGTTTCCGTTGACAGTGGTGGCCCTGGCTGTCGCTGTAATGATCGGTGATGGCTGCTGCGCATTCGTCAGCATCAGCTTGGGAAAAAGCGATGGGAATTCGGCAAAAAAGAGCGTTGGAAACGCTGTTGTCATGGCTGTGTGCAGCAGTTTGGTGTTGACCGCTCTCTACTTGCTCTTCGCTGATCAGATCATCGGCATGTTCGGGGGCACGGTCAATGAAGAAACATTCCGCCATTCCAAAGAGTATTTCTTTTATATCAGCCTTGGCATCCCGTTCTATATGTTTGGACAGGCCATGAACCCCATTATCCGGGCCGATGGTGATCCAAAGTTTGCGATGGTTTCCACACTGGCCGGTGCTGTGGCAAATATCATTCTGGACCCCATTTTTATTTTTGCTTTCCATTGGGGTATGAGGGGCGCCGCAGTTGCTACCGTGATCGGGCAGATCATCACCGCTGTTTTGGCCATTTGGTATTTGCTCAACATGAAATTGATCCGGCCTGCCAAGGCTGATTATTCGATGGACCGAAAAATCAGCGGGAGAACGCTTCTCCTTGGTATGACCAGCTTTCTTTCGCAGATTTCTTTGGTGGCCGCTATGGCTGCCATCAACAATATGCTCCGGAAATACGGCGCGTTGGATGCTGTGTTTGGGCAGGCACAATACGCACAGATCCCCATGGCGGTGGTAGGGATCGTGATGAAATTCTTTCAAATCGTCATCTCCATCGTTGTCGGTATGGCCGCTGGCTGTATTCCCGTTGTCGGCTTTAATATGGGCGCTGGAAAAAAAGAGCGTGTCAAGGAGCTGTTTACAAAGCTGCTGATTGCAGAGGCCGTCGTTGGCGCTGTTGGCTTCATTTTTGTTGAGTTCTTTCCCCAACAGCTTATCTCCCTTTTTGGTGCAGCGAATGAAAGTGTCTACTACACAGAGTTTGCCTTGAAGTCTTTCCGAATCTATCTGTGCATGATCATTTTGGCTTGCATCAACAAGGCCTGTTTCATTTTCTTGCAGGCAATGGGCAAGGCTGCCGCATCAACGATCCTTTCGCTGATCCGGGAAGTGGTGTTTGGTGTGGGATTTGCACTCCTGCTGCCTGCTTTCTTTGGTTTGGACGGCGTTCTGTACTCCATGCCCACTTCGGATGTTCTCACCTTTATTGCTGCGGTAGTGTTGATCGTTGGCACCTTCAAAGAACTGAACAGGAAAGAGGGAAATGCACTATGAAAAACCGTGTTATCACCATCAGCCGTGAATTTGGCAGCGGCGGAAGAACAATCGGCAGGGAGGCAGCTGAAAAGTTGGGTGTCCCTTGCTATGACGAGGAACTGATCAACAAAATTGCCGAAAAAAGCGGTTTCGCCAAAGAATATATTGCAGACAGGGGCGAGTATGCCCCCTCTGCCAACTGGTTTGAAAATATGTTTGGGGCCCGCGACTATAACGGTCACTCTATCAGTGATGATCTGTGGAAAATACAGCGGGAGATCATTTTGGAGCTGGCAGAAAAAGGCCCCTGTGTTATCGTGGGCCGGTGCGCGGACCACATTCTAAAGGAGACCGCCGATTGCCTTACTGTGTTCATCCATGCTTCTAAAGAAAAAAGGGCTGAACGGATCGTTAAGCTGTATGGAGAGCGTGACGAAAAACCAGAGCGGCGATTACTGGACAAGGACAAGCGGCGCAAAGCCTATTATCAAATGTACACGGATATGGAATGGGGCGTTGCGTCGAATTATCATATTTCCCTGGACAGTGGTATTCTTGGTATTGAAAAGTGTGTTGAACTGATTACGGGCCTGTATTGACAGAAAACGTGGAAATACGCAGAAGTCGGTAACGGCCGCACAGGGCGGCTGTTGATGAACTTAGAGTTGATGCAAAACGGTTACCTGGCTATTGATGTGAAAGTTTACCGACCAGCGCAGATACTACGACCCGTTTGATGCTTATTACACAAGCCGGAATGCAAACGCCGTGATCGAACTGATTGCGCAATATGTGGATGAACGGCTGGAACAGCATGTGAAGGTGTTGGACCAGCCGGATGAGTGACAGGATTTGAGTTTGAAAAATACAGAATACAAATAACTGAAAGCGCGCCCCGCCGCCGGCTGTACCAAACCGGCGGCGGGGCGCTTTGATGGCCGCAGGAACATGTGTTAACCGCCGCGCGGCGGCTAACCGGCCCGGCTTGTGGATTTTTTGTGGAGGGGGATTGACAAGGCAGAAAAGTTTCAGTATACTCAATATATCAAAATATTTTGATGTGAGGTGAATACATGGGAACACATCAGGAAAACGCCAAAGTATTTAAGGCGCTGTGTGACCCCAAGCGGCTTGCCATTCTGGAGCAGCTGCGCAGCGGCGAGAAATGCGCCTGCGTGCTTCAGGAACCCATGGAATTAACGCAGTCGGGGCTTTCTTACCACATGAAGATTCTGTGTGATTCCGGCCTTGTGGTGGGCCGGCAAGAGGGCAAATGGACACATTACCGCTTAAATGAGGCTGGCAGGGAAAGAGCGGTGAAGCTGCTGCTGGCCCTTACCACGCCGAACATGGAGCAGGAGGAAATTTGCCCATCCTGCAGCAGTTAACCGCCATCGGCTCCGATGGCGGTTAACTTAAAACAATGCATCAAAAATTCTTGATGTGAAATTCCGCAGGGGAAAAGGAGGATTCTCTATGGGGGTATGGCAGTTTATCCAGGAGCAGGTTTTAGGCATGAAGTGGCTGAATGAGTGGATCGGCAGCGGCCTTTCCATGCGGGGGCTGAATGTGAGCGGACGCGTGGGCGGAAGCGTTCAGTTCTTTCTGTATGATACACTGAAAATCACAGTGCTGCTTTGTTTTTTGATTTTTGTGATTTCCTACATTCAAAGCTACTTCCCGCCGGAGCGGAGCAAGCGCATTTTGGGGCGGTTTCATGGAATCGGGGCCAATATCGTGTCTGCACTGCTGGGCACGGTGACGCCGTTCTGTTCCTGCTCGTCCATCCCACTGTTCATCGGCTTTACCAGCGCGGGCTTGCCCTTGGGCGTCACCTTCTCTTTTTTGATTTCCTCTCCGATGGTGGACCTGGGAAGCCTTGTTCTGCTGATGAGTATCTTTGGGGCGAAAGTTGCAATTGTTTATGTGGTGGTCGGCCTTGTTATTGCTGTGGCAGGCGGTACAATCATTGAGAAGCTGCAGATGGAAAAGCAGGTTGAAACTTTCATTATGGCAGCGGGCAGGGTGGATATTGAATCCCCGGGTCTGACACGGCGGGAGCGTGTGACATATGCGAAAGAGCAAATGCTTGGAACATTCAAAAAGGTGTTCCCCTATATTCTTGCTGGGGTGGGAATTGGGGCGGTTATCCACAACTGGATCCCCGAGAGCTGGATTGAGGCCGTTTTAGGCAGCAACAACCCCTTTGGAGTGCTTCTGGCCACCCTGGTAGGCGTTCCCATGTATGCGGATATTTTCGGCACCATCCCTGTGGCAGAGGCGCTGCTTGCCAAGGGAGCGCAGCTTGGCACGATCCTTTCCTTTATGATGGCGGTTATCACGTTGTCGCTGCCGTCCATGATCATGCTTCGCAAGGCTGTGAAGCCAAAACTGCTGGCCCTGTTCATCGGCATATGCACGGTGGGGATCATTCTGGTGGGCTATTTGTTTAATGCGCTCCAATTCTTATTGATCTGATTTTCAGGAGGGATGGATTATGGGACTGTTCGGAAAAAAGCAAAAAGAAGCGATGCCCTGCTGCGGGGGCAGCTGCACGCCGGAAACGATAGCCCGGGCAAAGGAAACCAGGGATGCTGCAGAAGTGAAGGTGCTGGGATCTGGCTGTGCCAAGTGCAGCGCCTTGGAGGCGGCTGCACGTGAGGCCCTTGCGGAACTGGGTATGGGCACTGCCATTGACCATGTGACCGACTTCGCGCAGATCGCCGCTTATGGCGTTATGACTACCCCGGCGCTGGTGGTGGATGGCAAGGTAGTGTGCTGTGGTAAGGTGCTGAAAAAGGACGAGGCTAAAGCCCTGATTGAACGGGCCAGAGAGTAACCCATGGGCTAAAAACAAAATTTGCAAGGGGCGGGCTCGAATTGCTGCAAAGGCCCCGCAAATGGCTTGCCTGAGCCATTTGCGGGGCCTTTGATCTGCCAAGGAAAAGCCGGGCGCGCTGTGCGGCCCAGGCGCAGGCAGGGCAGAAGAGCAGAAGGAATATAGCAGATAATTTGAAAACCAACATTCTTTCCATTGACTTTATTGGGTCATTAAGTTATAATACTTAATGACCCAATAAAGTGAGGTGAGAATCGATTGGGTGAAAAAAAGATGGGGCGTCCTACTGATAATCCGAAGAATGTATCTGTCAAATTTCAAGCCGACGATGAAACATTCGAGAAGCTAAAGAAATGCAGTGAAAAAATGAATGTTTCACGGGCGGAAGTGATAAGGCAGGGGATTCATAAGGTTTATGACGACCTCGACAAAAAATGAAAGGAAGCGGCGACCTCCAGCAAAGAAGAAACGCCACTTCCAGTACGGCAGCTGCCTTAAAGACAGTTACAGCGTAAATATTATATCATGCGCTGTAAGTTCTTTCAAGGGGAGTATGCCTTTTGAAAGGAGTATGAAACTATGAGCAAAAATGAAGAATGGAATGCGTTTTTAGGCAACCTTTTATCCTGCTCACTGAACAATCTTCAAACAACCAAAGAATATGAGTACCGCCAACCAAAGAATATGAGTACCGCAAAAAGCGGCAGGAGCACATAGATGAAATGCTGACCACCAATCTGACAAGAGATCAGAAAGACATGATAGATGAAGTTTTGCTTGAGCTTGGATCAGGGCAAAAACGTGAAACAGAACTCATCTACCGGCAGGGGCTAGAGGATTGCGTATGGCTGCTTGGCAATCTTGGATTACTGGCATAATGATTCGCTGCGCCAAGAGCGAATTTGAATGATCAAAAAGGCGCGCCGCAAATGGCATCACAAAGCCATTTGCGGCGCGCCTTTGGCCTGCCCGGGAAAGGTTGCGGGAACAAAAGCTCGGGGCGTAAGAAACTTGCTTTTCCCGATCGGTTCAGCAGCTGCGCAGAACTTCGCTGATGCCCTCGCTGAAGGTGGGGTGGGGGCGGATGGCCGCGGCCATCTGCTCCACCGTGAGGCCGTTTGCAATGGCGAGGCCGAACTCGCCCACCAGGTCGGTGGCGCGGGCGCACATCAGCTGGGCGCCCAGCACGGCGCGGCCGGCGGGGTCGTATACCACCTTGATGAAGCCGCGCTCCTGCCCGGTGAGCACCGACCTGCCGTTGGCGGACATGGGATACTTTTTGCTCTGGACCGCCAGGCCCCGGGCCTTTGCCTCGTCGGCCGAGAGGCCCACGCTGGCGATCTCGGGCTCGGTGTACACGCAGGCGGGCACCACGTCCAGCCGCAGGCCGGGGGCTTTGCCCGCCAGGGCGCGCACCACCGCCAGGCCCTGGGCCGTGGCCAGGTGGGCCAGCTGCGCGCCGCCGATGGCGTCGCCAATGGCGTATACCCCCGGCAGGGAGGTGGCGAAGGCGCTGTTGACCAGAAGGCGGCCCTTTTCGCTGGCGGGGGCAACACCGGGAGCAAAGGCCCCGAGGCCGCAGGGGGTGCGGCCCACGGCCAGCAGCACGGCGTCCGCCCCGCATTCGGCGGGAACACCTTTTTCCGTGTAGCGGCAGCACAGGCGGCCCTTTTCGCCGGCGGGTTCCAGGGCTTCCACCCGGGCGCCGGTGTGCACCTGGACGCCGCGCTTTTTGAACAGCAGCTTAAGGCTTTGCCCCAGCTCCCGGTCCAGGTTTGCGAGAAGCCCGTCCAGCGCCTCAAGAATGACCACGCGGCTGCCCAGGGCGGCGTAGATGGAGGCGAACTCGACCCCAATAACCCCGCCCCCGATCACCAGAAGGGTGCCGAAGGGCGGGCCGCCCCATTCCAGCAGCTCGTCGCTGGTCATCACGCCGGGCAGCTGCGCGCCCGGGATGGGGGGCACGGCGGGCTTTGCGCCCGCGGCCACCAGGATGTTCTGCGCTTCCAGCTCCAGCGCGCCGCCCTGCGGGGGCTCCACCCGGACCCGGTGGGGCGCCGTTACAAGGCCGGAGCCCTGGAACAGATCCACCTTTTTTTGCTTGAGCCGCAGGGCGATGCCGCCCCGCAGCGTTTCCACCGTGCTTTGGCGGTAAGCGGCCAGCGCGGCGGGGTCGCACCGCAGCTGTTCCGCTGAGAGGCCGAACCGCCCGCAGGCGCTCAGCTCGGCATAAAGGCCGGCGGCGTGCGCCAGCGCTTTTGTGGGGATGCAGCCCCGGTTCAGGCAGGTGCCGCCCAACTGCCGCCGCTCGATCAGCGCGGTGCGCAGGCCCAGGCCCGCGGCCTCCAGCGCGGCCTCGTAGCCGCCGGGGCCCGCGCCGATCACCACCAGGTCATAGCGTTCCATCGTTCCTCCGTTCCCGGGCGGCGGGCCGCCCGCTGTAAAGGTCAATTTGTGGGGACCCGGCCCCCGCCGTGCCAGAGCTGCCGCAGATCACCGCGAAGCGCTTGGTCCGCGCCCCGGCAGGCCAGGTGTTTGTCCAGCGCGTCGGCCAAGAGCGCCGGGCGGCAGGGCAGCCCTTCCAGGGCGCGGCCCGCGCCCGAAAACCAATCGCCCTGCAGCGCGTCGGTGTAGAGCACCGCCGCCTGCACGAGATCGTGTTCCACGACCAGCTCCAGGGTGACGCCTCCCCAGGCCCAGCGCTGTTCCAGCCGGTGGGTGAAGGGCAGGTGCGGGCCGTACAGCCATTGCCCGGAGGCGTACTTTTTTCGCAAAAGCCCGATTTCGGCCTCGTCCAGGCGATCCGGCGGCAGGGGCTTTGCCTGAAGGCCATATTGTTCGGCGGCGGCCTGCGCCAGCAGCTCCCGCATGCGCTGCGCGGTAAGGCCGGGGGCATGGCTGCACAGGTTCGTGACCCGGCTGCGCACCGAGGGCACCCCCTTTGCCGCAAGCTTTGCGGGGGAGACGGTGAGGTAGCGCCCCAGGGCTTCCTCCTCCACCTGCAGCATTAGGGTGCCGTGGTGGTAATAATGGGGCCCCGAGGAAAAGAACGCGTTGCCCGAGCATTTGCGGCCGCCCACGGTGAGATCGTTGCGGCCGCTTTTTTCGGCCGGGATGCCGGCCAGGGCGAGGGCCCGCAGCAGCACGCCCAGCTGCCTTTGCAGGTCCGCCTCGGCCTTGGGCAGGCAAAAGGTAAAATTCAGGTTACCCAGGTCGTGGTACACGGCCCCGCCCCCGGACAGGCGGCGGGCCAGATGGCCGCCCTCCTGCGCCAGGCGGGCGAGGTTGCACTCGGCCCAGGCGTTTTGGTTGCGGCCGATCACCACGGTGCGCTGGTTCTGCCACAGGTATAAAATGCACTCGCCGGGCCGGGTGTGGAAGGTGAGGTATTCTTCCACGGCCAGGTTTTGATAAGGGTCTGTGCCGGAAGCCGTGCAGAGGTAGAGCGCCCGGGTCATGTGGCCGGCCCTTCCCAGCAATAGCGCAGCACCGGCTTGCGGGCGGCGGCGACCTCGTCCGGGCGGCGCACCGGGGTGGTGCGGGGCATGGCGTGAAGGTCGGCCGGCGCGCGCCGCGCCTCGGCCAGAATTTCCAGCAGGGCGTCGGCCGCCTCGTCCAGCGTTTCGCGGGGCTCGGTCTCGGTGGGCTCGATCATGAGCGCCTCGTGCACGATGAGCGGGAAGTACATGGTGGGCGGGTGGATACCGCGGTCCAGAAGGGCCTTGGCGATGTCCAGCGCGCTCACGCCGGTCTGCTGTTTGAGCGGCTCCAGGGTGAGCACGAACTCGTGCATGCAGGGGCGGTCGTAGGCGAGGTCGTAATGGCCCCGCAGGCGGCTCATCAGATAGTTTGCGTTCAGAACGGCATTCCGGGCCGCCTGCGGGATGCCCTCGCGCCCCAGGGTGAGGATGTAGGCCAGCGCCCGGACCACCACCAGGAAATTGCCGTGAAACGCCTTGACGTCGCCCACGCTGTGCGCCTCGCGGTGCCAGCGCCAGCCCTCGGGCAGGCATTCCGGCCGCGCGCCGGGCAGATAGGGGACGAGCAGGGCCTTGCAGCCCACCGGGCCGCTGCCGGGGCCCCCGCCGCCGTGGGGGGTGGCGAAGGTCTTGTGCAGGTTTAAATGCACCACGTCGAAGCCCATATCGCCGGGGCGGGCTACGCCCATGACCGCGTTCAGGTTGGCGCCGTCGTAATAGCAGAGGCCGCCCGCCGCGTGCACGATCTCGGTGATGGCGAGGATGTTTTTGTCGAACAGGCCCACCGTGTTGGGATTGGTAAGCATGAGGCCGGCGGTGTCCGGCCCGGCGGCCGCGCGCAGGGCGTCCAGGTCCACGCAGCCGTCCGGCAGGGAGGGGATGTTCACCACCTCGAAGCCTGCCATGGCCGCGCTGGCGGGATTTGTGCCGTGGGCGGAATCCGGCACCAGCATTTTTGTGCGGGCGCCGTCGCCCCGGGCGGCGTGGTAGGCTTTGATGAGCAGAAGGCCGGTGAATTCGCCGTGGGCGCCCGCCGCCGGCTGAAAGTTCATGGCGTCCATGCCGGTGATCTCGCACAGATACCGCTCGGCCTGGGCCAGGGTCTCCAGGCAGCCCTGCACCGTGTGCGCGGGCTGCAGGGGATGCACGCCGGTGAAACCGGGCAGGGCCGCGGCCGCTTCGCCCGCCTTGGGGTTGTACTTCATGGTGCAGGAGCCCAAGGGGTAGAAGCCGCCGTTCACGCCGCGGGTGCGCCCGGCAAGCGCCGTATAGTGGCGGCTTAGCTCGGTCTCGCTGACCTGGGGCAGGCGGGGCGGGGCCGTGCGGGCAAACCCGCCCAGGTCGGGCAGGGGCAGGGTGCAGGGGGGCACAAGATCGCACCCGCGCCCGGGGGCGCCGCGCTCAAAAATCAGTTTCATGCCTTGCCCACCTCCTTTAAAATGGCGGCCAGCGTTTCGATCTCCTCCGGCGTGTTCAGCTCGGTGGCGCACCAGAGCAGCTCGTTTTCGCCCACCGGCAGGCCGCCCAGATACCCCTGCGCTTCCAGCGCGCGGAGCGCCTGCGCCGCGGGCACCGGGCAGGTGGTGACGAACTCGTGGAAATAGGGGCCGGCGTGCTTGCGGGAGTACCCCGCGCCGGCCAGGGCCGCTTCCAGAAGGCGGGCGTTGGCCATGCAGTGCTGTGCCACCCGGGTAAGGCCCTCTGCGCCCATGGCGGACAGATAGGCCGCCGCGGTCATGGCGCACAGCGCCTGGTTGGAACAGATGTTGGAGCTTGCCTTTTCGCGGCGGATGTGCTGCTCCCGCGCCTGCAGGGTGAGCACATAGGCGCGTTTGCCGTCGGCGTCGGCCGTTTGGCCCACGATGCGCCCAGGCAGCCGCCGCATGAGCGCCTTGGTGGTGGCCATAAAGCCCAGGTAGGGCCCGCCGAACGCCAGGGGCAGGCCCAGGGGCTGGCCCTCGCCCACCGCCACGTCCGCCCCATATTCACCGGGGCTTTTGAGCAGGGCCAGGGAGATGGGGTTGCAGCCCAGGATGAGCTTGGCCCCGGCCCCGTGCGCCAGCTCGGCCGCGCGGGCGCAGTCTTCCAGGCAGCCGTAAAAGTTCGGCTGCTGCAGGTAAACGCAGGCCACCGAGCTGCCGAGCAGACCGGCCAGGGCGTCGAGGTCGGTGCGGCCCTCGCGCTCGGGGATAAGGCGCAGCTCCATGCCGCTGCCAAAGCAATAGGCGGCAAGCACGCTGCGCACCTGGGGCTGCGCGGCCGCGCTCACCAGTGCCACGGTGCGCCCGCGCTCTTTGCACATGGCCAGCGCCTCGGCCGCCGCGGTGGCGCCGTCGTACACCGAGGCATTAGAGGCCTCCATGCCGGTGAGCTCGCAGATCATGGTCTGGTACTCAAAAATGGATTGCAGGATGCCCTGGCTGATCTCGGCCTGGTAGGGGGTGTAGGCGGTGACGAACTCCTCCTTGCCCACCACACTCTGCACGATGGCCGGGATGTAATGCCGGTAGGCACCCGCGCCCCGGAACAGATGGGGAAAGACCGTGTTTTGCCCGGCCAGCCGCTCCATCTGGGCGCGCATCTCCAGCTCCGAGAGGCCGGCGGGAAGGTCCAGCGCGCCGGGGGCCAGGCGAAGCTGAGGCGGAAGGTCGGCATACAGCGCGTCAAAGCCGGAAAAACCGGCAGCCCGCAGCATTTCCTGCTGTTCCTGCGGGCTGCTTGGGATATAACTGCCCATAAAAACGCTCCCTTCGCGGCTCAGCCGCCCAGCCCGGCACAGTAAGCTTCGTAAGCGGCGGCGTCCATCAGGTCCCCGCCGCCGGACACGCCCCCCGCCTTTACCAGCCAGGCGCCGTAGGGGTCCTGGTTGATGGCTTCAGGCGCGTCCAGCAGGGCCTCGTTGACTGCGCACACGGAGCCGGAGATGGGGGAGTAAATGTCCGACACGGCCTTTACCGATTCCACATCGGCAAATACCTCGCCCTCGGCCAGTTCGTCGCCCTCCTGGGGCAGGTTAACGAACACCAGGTCGCCCAGCGCGTTCTGGGCGTAGTCGCTCAGGCCGATGGCGGCGCCGTCGCCATCGAAAAGCACCCATTCGTGGGATTTGGTATACTTGCGGTCCGCTTCGATTTTCATACTGTTTTCCTCCAATTTTTGTTGTGTTCAGGCGGGGTCAGGCCCGCCGCGCGCGTTTATAAAAGGGCAGGGGAACCACCTCGACCGACACCGGGCGGCCCCGCACCTGGGCTTCCAGCGCCGTGCCGGGGGCGGAAAAGGCCCGCTCCACCAGGGCCATTGCCCGGGGCTCGCCCAGATAGGGGCAGTGGGTGCCCGAGGTGGAAACGCCCACCTGTCTGCCGCCGGAAAAGAGGGGGCAGGCCTCCCGCACGATGCCGCGGCCGTTCACCCGCAGCCCCACCCGCACCCGGGGCGCCTCGCCCTGCGCCAGCAGCGCCCCGCGCCCGATGAACGCCGGTTTTTCCAGCTTTACGAACGAGCCGAGGCCCGCCTCCAGCGGGGTGACGGCATCGGTCATCTCGTGGCCGTACAGCGGCATCGAGGCTTCCAGCCGCAGGGTGTCGCGGGCGCCGAGGCCGCAGGGGATGAGCCCCTCGGGCGCGCCTTCAGCCAGCAAAAGCTCCCACATGCGGGGGGCTTCGGCGGGGGAGAGATACAGCTCGAACCCGTCCTCACCGGTGTAGCCGGTGCGGGAGATCACGCAGGGAATGCCCGCAACGCTGCCGGAAAAGTTGGCGCTGTAATATTTGGCGGGCAGCTGGTCTTCGCCCGCCAGCCGCGCCAGGATGGCCCGGGCCGCGGGCCCCTGCAGCGCCAGCTGCGCCACCTGGTCCGAGAGGTCGGTGAGCTGCACGTCCCCCTGGGCGTGCGCTCGCATCCAGGCGACGTCCTTTTCTTTGTTGGCGGCGTTTACGACAATAAAATAGCACTCGTCGCGCACCTTGTACACGATGAGGTCATCCACCACGCCGCCCTGCTCGCTGCACATGGGGCTGTAGCGGGCCTGACCGTTGTACATAACGGTGTAATCGTTGGTGAGCAGGCGGTTCAGATAAGCCACCGCGCCCGGCCCGGCGCACAGCACCTCGCCCATGTGGGAGACGTCGAACAGGCCGCAGGCCGTGCGCACCGCCATGTGTTCGGCGATCACCCCCGTGCCGTACTGGACCGGCAGCAGATAACCCGCGAACGGCACCATTTTGCCCCCCGCGCGGAGATGTTCCTCGTACAGGGGCGTTTTCTTTTCCATTGTGACCCTTCCTTTCTTGTGTGAAACGGTGATGGGGAAACGGGAACGGGGCGCCCCCGGCGGGGCAAACAAAAAGAGCGCACGGGAACAAGCGGTTCCTGTGCGCTCTGTCATCGACCTGAAAGATTTGCTTCTTCGGTGCAGCCGGGGCTGCTTTCCAGAGGTTCGTCGGGGCCTGGTCCTTTTACCTGAGAGTTTTCGCATTCCCCTTCGGTACGCGCCCTGCCGCAAGCGGCGGCGCGGTTCTTCCCGGCCCGTCATCCGAATGATTCAATTGTCCTGCCTTTATCTTACCATCCGCCGGGGCCCGCGTCAATGAATTTGTTGTGCAAAATTTCCTGTTTTTGAAAGATAAATGAAAACTATTGATATAATATTCACAAAACGGAGCGGGGGAACGGAATCAAAACAGCCGCTTTCCATGCAGGAGATCGATCCCCAGTTCTTTGGCCAGGCCAGACTGTTTAAAGGGATTCACCCTTTCCACCGCGCCGCCGCGCCGGAAAAGGGAGCCGGTATTCTTGAACCAAAAGGTCACGTTTGCTTTTATGCACTGCTCGCGGATGGCAAGCACCCAGTCGTAATTGCATTCACGGGCGTCGCGGCCTGTTTCGCCGCCCACGGTAACATGCTCTGCCCCATGAAGATAGGGCGCCAGGTCGATCGCCTCCAAAAGCGGCGCGCAGGCGATAAAGCGCCGCTTGATCGGGTAGGACAAAAACAGCGGGAGCCGGTAATCGGCCAGTTCCTGGGTTTCGACGGTACAGCCAAGATTCACATTGCCGTACCCATCGCCCCAATCGGCGGGAAGCGATACGGGGAACCGGTCGATCCGTTTGGTGAGGATCAGAAACTCGATGTCCTGCCGTTCCCGGATAAAGGACCAGGCTTCCCCGCGCCACTCGTCCGCTTCGGGAAGAAAAAAGTCGGTTGCAAAACAGGTGGGAAGGATTTTGTTTCCTTTGATGTTGTATTCGCCTTTTGCGTTTTTTCGGACGGGCCAATTGAATTGCTCGGTTTTTTGGATCGTATTTTGGCCGAAGCGCTTGGCGTGCGGCCCGTAAAAGTAACAGTTGGTGCAGCCGTCGCTTATTTTATAACAGCCTGTCCATGGCTCCCAGTTCATAGGCGCCCTCCTTTTTGTTCAAATTCCGGTGGAAAGGATAAGGATCACAATAAAACAGCAGCGCCCTGTGCAGGGCGCTGCAAAAAGCGGCGCGCGGCTATTCCGGCGTGCCGTTTTTGGGCGGCATGCCGCTGCGGGCATGGGCCAAAAGCTTTTCAAAGGTTTCGTCGCTCAGATCGTGCTCCACCTTGCAGGCGTCGGCCGCCGCCACCTCCGGGCTCACGCCCAGGTGCACAAAGAACTCGGTGAGCAGCTTGTGGCGGTCGTAGATGTGCCGGGCGATCTGCAGCCCCGCGGGGGTGAGGCCGATAAAACCGTCGGCGTCCACTTCGATATAGCCGTTTTCCCGCAGCTTTTTCATGGCCACACTCACGCTGGCTTTGGTGAACTGCAGCTCGTTTGCAATGTCGATCGAGCGCACCATGCCCTTGCGTTCTTTGAGCATCAGGATGCTCTCGAGATAGTCTTCGGCGGATTCGTGGATCTCCATGGTCGCTGGCCCCCTTAAAACAATTTGCTGGAATCCAGCATACCACAAACAAGGGATTTTAGCAAGTTTGCCGGAAAGTGCCCAAACTTTGGAATGGACGGTTGACAAAGCCGGTTAGTTGTGTTAAACTTCGAACTGTTCAGAGAGTTAGCGATTGCTAACTTCATTCAAAGCCCTTTTCGCGCGGCCGCAGGGCGCGCGTGGAAGGGCTGAACAAAAGGAGGGGGATATGATGCCCTTGACAATGGCAAAACCAGGCGAGACCGTGACCATCCGCAAGGTTACCGGCCGGGACGAGGTGCGCCAGCACCTTGCGGAGCTGGGCTTTGTGGCGGACGGCACCGTGACCGTGGTGAGCGAGCTTGCGGGGAATCTGATCCTGCAGGTAAAGGACAGCCGGATCGCCCTGGACCATACCCTGGCAAACCGTGTGATGATTTGAAGGAGGAGTGAGGCATGAAGACCCTGAAAGACGTGAAGGTGGGCGAGACCGCGACGGTGAAAAAGCTGCACGGTGAGGGCCCGGTGAAGCGCCGCATCATGGATATGGGCATCACCAAGGGGGTGGGCCTGCAGGTGCGCAAGGTGGCCCCGCTGGGCGACCCGATGGAACTGAACGTGCGCGGCTACGAGCTGAGCGTGCGCAAGGCCGACGCCGGGATGATCGAGGTGGAGTAAGAGGCGGCCTATTTTTTCGCTGCACAGTTAGCTTTGCCTAACTATACGGCGAAGCACCGAAAAGAAGGAGTGGAAGCAATGAGCATTACCATCGCGCTGGCGGGCAACCCGAATTGCGGCAAGACCACCATGTTCAACGATCTCACGGGTTCCAGCCAGTATGTGGGCAACTGGCCCGGGGTAACGGTGGAGAAAAAAGAGGGCAGGCTGAAGGGGCACAAGGATGTGGTGATCCAGGATCTGCCGGGCATTTACTCCCTTTCGCCCTACACCCTGGAAGAGGTGGTGGCCCGCGGGTACCTGGTAAAGGAAAAGCCGGACGCCATTATCAACATTGTGGATGGCACCAACATAGAGCGCAACCTGTACCTTACCACCCAGCTGATCGAGCTCGGGCTGCCGGTGGTGGTGGCAGTGAACATGATCGATCTGGTGCGAAAGAACGGGGACTGGATCGACCTTGCAAGGCTGGGGCAGGAACTGGGCTGCGCCGTGATGGAGACCAGCGCCCTGAAGGGCGAGGGCAGCATGGCGGCAGCGGAAAAGGCGATTGAGATAGCCCGGCAGAAAAAAGCGGGCGAGCACCCCCATGTGTTTACCGGCAGCGTGGAACACGCGCTTGCCCACATTGAGGAGTCGATCCCGGAAAAGGTGGAAGCGGCCAGCCTGCGCTGGTATGCCATCAAGCTGTTTGAGCGGGATGAAAAGGTGCTGGAGGAGCTGGCCCTGGGCGATGAGCTGCAGGGGCACCTGGAAGCCCATATTCAGGACTGTGAAAGGGAACTGGACGACGACGCCGAGAGCATCATTACAAACCAGCGCTATGCCTATATCAGCAGGGTGATGGACCGCTGTGTGAAGAAAAAAGCGGCAAAGCACAGCCTGACCGTTTCGGACAAGATCGACCGGGTGGTGACCAACCGCATTCTGGCGCTACCCATCTTTGCGGCGGTGATGTTCCTGGTGTATTATATCTCGATCGGCACGGTGGGAAGCCTGCTGACCGATTGGACGAACGACGTTTTGTTTGGCGAGGTGATCTGCGGCAACCTGACAGGCTGGTTCGAGAGCATGAGTGTGGCCCCCTGGCTGACCGGCCTGATCGTGGACGGCATTGTGGGCGGCGTGGGCGCAGTGCTGGGGTTTGTGCCCCAGATGCTGGTGCTGTTTTTGATGCTTTCGGTTTTGGAGGACGTGGGCTATATGGCCCGCATCGCCTTTATCATGGACCGCATCTTCCGCCGGTTCGGCCTTTCGGGCAAGAGCTTTATCCCCATGCTGATCGGCTCCGGCTGCGGCGTGCCGGGCGTGATGGCCAGCCGCACCATTGAGAACGACCGCGACCGGAAAATGACCATTATGACCACCTGTTTTGTGCCCTGCGGCGCAAAGATGCCCATCATCGGCCTGTTTGCGGGCGCGCTGTTCGGCGGCAGCGGCCTGGTGGCCACCAGCGCCTACTTTATTGGGGTAGCCGCCATTATCCTGAGCGGCATCATGCTGAAAAAGATGAAAGCCTTTGCGGGCGAGCCGGCGCCCTTTGTGATGGAGCTGCCTGCCTACCACGTGCCCAGCGGCACAAATGTGCTGCGCGCGACCTGGGAGCGCGGCTGGAGCTTTATCCAGCGCGCGGGCACGGTGATCCTGGCATCCTCGGTGATTTTGTGGTTTTTGCAGGGCTTCGGCTTTACAGGCGGCGTGTTCGGCATGGTGGAGGACAACAACACCAGCCTGCTGGCCTGGATCGGGCAGGGCGTTGCACCGATCTTTGCGCCCCTGGGTTTTGGCAGCTGGAAGGCCGCGGTGGCAACCTTTACCGGCCTGATCGCAAAGGAGAACGTGGTTTCCACCTTTGGCGTGCTGTACCACTTTGCGGGCGAGCTTTCGGAAAATGGCGACGAGATCTGGGGCTCGATCGCGGCGGATTACACCGCGCTGACCGCCTACAGCTTTATGCTGTTCAACCTGCTGTGCGCCCCTTGCTTTGCGGCCATGGGCGCCATTAAGCGGGAGATGAACAACGGCAAATGGACCCTGGCGGCCATTGGGTACATGTGCGGCCTTGCGTATGCGGCCTCGCTGATGGCGTACCAGCTGGGCGGCCTGTTCACCGGCGAAACGAGTTTTGGCGCGGGCACCGCTGCTGCGCTGGCCGTGCTGGCGTTCCTGCTTTACATGCTGCTGCGGCCCAACAAGTACAACGCGGATTACCAAAAGGGCGCGGCCCTTTTGATCAAACGGAACGATAAGGTGAAAGCCTGAGATTGGAGGCGCTTTTTATGAATCTTCCCACCATGATCATTGGGCTGGTGGTGCTGGCGGCTTTTGTGGCCGTGGTGGTGCACCTGGTGCGAAGGCGCAAAAAGGGCGGCTGCGGATGCGGCTGCTCCGGCTGCCCCAGCGCGGGGATGTGCCACCCAGACAAGCACTGAAGGCCCCCGGGGGCGCCCCGGGAATTGAGAAAAAGCGCGGTGCGGGAGGATCGGTCTCCCGCACCGCGCTTTTTTGAAAAGAATGAGAAAAATGCCCCGAACCCCTTGACGGGGACCCGGGGCAAGGATATATGATGGTGATGGAAAAAGCGAAAAGGGAACAAGAGAGGGCCCGCGCCCGGCGGGCAAGGGGAATAAAATGCAAACAACGCAAGCGACGAAAACACGCCTGGACCTGCTGGACAGCATTCGCGGGGCCACCCTGCTGAGCATGGTGACCTACCACGCCGTGTGGGATCTGGTGTATCTGTTTGGGGTGCAGTGGGACTGGTACAAGGGCGGGCTGGGCTTTCTTTGGCAGCAGAGCATCTGCTGGACCTTTATTTTTCTCTCGGGCTTTTGCTGGCCGCTGGGGCGCCGCCCGCTGAAACGCGGGCTCACGGTGCTGGCAGGGGGCGCGGCGGTCACGCTGGTCACGGTCCTGGCCATGCCGGAAAGCAGGGTCGTGTTCGGTGTGCTCACGCTGCTGGGCTCCTGTGCGCTGCTGCTCATTCCGCTGGAAAAGCTGCTGCGCCATGTGCCCGCGGTGCCGGGCCTTGCCGCCAGCGCGGTGCTGTTCGCCCTGACGCGGGATGTGAACCAGGGCTGGCTGGGGTTTGGCGGGCTGCACCTGCTGCGGCTGCCCGACCGGCTGTACCATGGGCTTTTTGCCACCTGGCTGGGCTTTATGGAGCCGGGCTTTTTTTCCACAGATTATTTTTCGCTGCTGCCCTGGATGTTTTTGTTTTTGGCGGGGTATTTTGCATGCCGGGCCTGCGGCGGCAGGGAGCGGCTCGCCCGGTGGGCGGGCCGGGGATTTGCGCCCCTGAACTGGATCGGGCGCTATTCGCTGCCCATTTATCTGCTGCACCAGCCGGTGCTGTACTTATGCCTTTTGGGCTTTGTGCGCTGAACGCTGCTTGGGCGGTTTGGGCTTTCAGCGGCACGCCGCCGCAGGCTCGTGCGATATTTCCGGCTACCCGAAACCCGCGCGGCCGGGGCTTGTGCTGCGGGACGCGCGGGCGTATACTGAAAACAGACGCAGCACAGGCCGCTTTTATGCGCCCGGAAGGGAAGAGCGCGGTATGAACGGGAGGGAGCTGCCGGAAGGAGAAGGGAAAATGGCAAAAAAGTTGGGTTTTGGATTTATGCGCCTGCCGCTGCTGAAAGAGGAGGATCCCGCCTCGATTGATTACCCCGCGCTTGAAACGCTGGTGGACGCGTTTCTGGCCCGGGGGTTCACCTATTTTGACACCGCCCCCACCTACCACGCGGGCCACAGCGAGGAGGCGCTGCGCAGGGTGCTGGTGGAGCGCTACCCCCGCGGGGCGTTTACCCTGGCCAGCAAAATGCCGCCCTGGCGGCTGGAGGGGCCGGAACACCCGGCACGCCTGTTTGCCGGGCAGCTGGAGCGGTGCGGGGTGGAATATTTTGACTATTACCTGGCCCACAGCATCAACCGGGAGCACTATGCCCAGGCGAAGGAGTACGGGGTATTTGAATTCATCGCGCAGAAAAAGCGGGAGGGAAAGATCCTGCGGGCGGGCCTTTCGTTCCATGATACGCCCGAATTTTTGGACCAGGTGCTCACGGAACACCCGGAGCTGGATTTTGTGCAGCTGCAGATCAATTATCTGGATTGGAACAGCCCCGCCGTGCAGGCCCGCCGCTGCTACGAGATCGCCCGGGCGCATGCAAAGCCCATTTTTGTGATGGAGCCCTGCAAGGGCGGCAGGCTGGCAAAGCTGCCCACGGAGGCCCAGGCGCTGCTGAACACGCGGGCCCCCGGCACGCCGGCGGCGGGTTGGGCATTCCGGTTTGCAGCGGGGCTGGAGGGGGTGGAGATGGTGCTGAGCGGCATGAACACCCTGGAGCAGGTGCTGGAAAACACCGCCGTGCTAAAGGCGCCCGTTCCGCTGGAAAAGGAGGAACAGGCCCTTTTAGAGCAGGCGGCCCGGCTGCTGCGCCAAAGCGAGCTGGTGGCCTGCACGGGCTGCGGCTACTGCGCCGAGGGCTGCCCGGCGGGGATTCCCATTCCACAGGTGTTGGAGCTTTATAACCAGGCGCTGCCCGCGGGCGCGCCCACAGCCGGGCAGGCCGCGGCGTACGCGGCGCTGCCCGGGGCAAAAGCAGCCCAGTGTGTGGGCTGTAAAAAATGCGAGACCGTGTGCCCGCAGCGGCTGCCGGTGGCGGCGCGCATGCGCCAGACCGCCGCATTGTTTGGGCAGACCGGCGCATAACAGCAAACGCGGCATAGCGTAGAACAGGGCACCCCCGCAGGCCAACGGCCTGCGGGGGTGCTTTTTGCTTTTATAGTGGGACACGGAGCAGGGATGAGTGAATGTGTTTGCGATGTTGCATTTTACTGGTCATCTTCTTTTCAAAATATGAGTATACACATCATGGAAGTGACCGTAACAAAGTATATATTTATCTGATTTTTACAAAGGACTTGACAGGCGAACAAATAGTAGCTAAAATAAAAAAGAGAACAAATGATAGCTAAATGGAAGAGGGTTTATGACGATGGTAAAACTATACGTTGGGAACACGGTTACAATTATCAGTACACTTTTGTTAGGGTTAAATATCGGTTACATGCTGTGGGGATACTTAAGCCGGGCGACAATTCAAAAATGGGGTATGATGATTTTACTCTTTATCCTGCTTCATGGCGCGCTGTGGTATTTTGCGAATGTGCGTGATCTGTATTCCAACTCTATTATATGTGCTACTGATGGCAGCGTAGAAATGGGGCTGTTTTCAGTTAGCAGCATTCAATCCATTGTCTTTTGGGCGGCAAGTGTGATTATATGGGTGCTTGGGATAATATCAATCTTCAAACAGGAATACAGGCAAAATATTTTTTTCATTATTGCTGTTGTGAGTATTGTTCAAATTGCATTTATTGAGGGTTCTCGTATATGGCTTTATAATTGTGTTCCTACTCGATTTGATTATATGTAAGTGGAGGTATTGGCATGGCGAAAAAAAATACGAAAGAAATCATTTTATTTGAATCACTAAAGCTGTTTGCTGATAAAGGCTATGACGGTGTAACAGTGCGTGACATTGCGGCAGAAGTTGGAATTAAGCAAAGCTCTTTATACAAGCACTATAAAAGTAAGCAAGAAATCTTTGATACCTTGGTAAACACAATGCAATTGCGTTTTAGGGACGCTTCCGCCTCTTTTCAGCTCCCAGATGGAGAACTAGAGGAAATGGCAAAAAAATACGCGACAGGTGGAAACGAGATTTTAAAGAAAATCAGTAGTGAAATTTTCCACTTTTACTTGCAAGACCCCTATGCTTCACAATTTCGTAAAATGCTTTCCATTGAAAAATACAAGAACAAAGAAATTGACCGCATATATCGAGAGGTATATATTGATACCGCGATTTCTTACCAGGCTGCACTTTTTGACGAAATGATAAAACAAGGCTTTATGCGGCAAACCAATCCCGAAGTTATGGCATTACAGTTTTTTGCGCCGATTTTTCTTTTACTCAATAAATATGACGGTATAGCTCAAAAGGAAAAAGAGGCAATCGAAATGTTGGAAAAGCATATAGAACAGTTTGACATGATTTACCGTAAGAAGGAAATTTAATGGAAACTGCAATCGTGTACGCTACAAAATACGGTTGCAAAAAAATGCGCTGAAATCCTAAAGATTTATCTTCATGGTGAAGTAATATGTCAGTTATCAAAGAGCCAGACGCAAAAACGAAGAACCGACAACCAATGAGTTAGTTATACTCATGGTTACACAATATATTTGTAGAGAGTGAAGCGCGCTAAAAAACAGCGGAAGGTTTTTGCAGCTTGTCGGGATACAGGTGCCGTTTCAAAACTGTATCCTGGCCGCAGGTTTTACCCTAGGGGGCACTGCCTCCGCCTAAACGGCGCAGGGGCTGCAGGCCATGGTACGCCAGATTGATTATGAGGGGAAGGAAAATCACGCTGCTGTTAGTTTGGGCCTACAATAAAACAGGCGGTATACTTCCCTTTGTGGGAGCATACCACCTGTTTGGCTGCCGACAGCCCGGTTCGCGGCTTGCTTTCAGCCTTTGTTGTAACGTTTGATGTGTCCGGCTTGATGGGATACCTGAAAGAGCAGTGCGATGCTGTGTGGGCAATTCGGCGAATTAAAATACCCGGCTGCGCCGGCGGGCGCTTTTTACAGGGGAGGATCAAATGGAAAGCGCGTTATTCGGACGGCGCCTCCAGCGCCCAAAGGTGGCGGTCATGCCGGAAAAACAGGCAGGTGGCCGAGCCGAGGACGCCCAGCACACAAAACAAAAACGCCGCGCCGGAGCCCTTGCCGCTTCCAAACAGCCATGCCAGCAAGCCGGCGGAGCCCTGGGCGGCCATCAGCGGCTCGAACACCCGGTCGACCAGCAGCCCGCCCAGCAGCGAGCCAAGGGGAATGGTGAAGAACTGCAGGGTGTTGCGCACCGAGTACACGCGGCCCTGCATCCCGAGGGGGATGCGGCTGCGCAGCAGCGCGTCCAGGTTTGTGTTCATGACGGGGATGCTGACCCAGCCAAGCACCGCGCCCAGGCACCACACAGGGGCGCTGCGCCCAAACGCCAGCAGAAAATTCTCGGTGCTCATGGCAAACAGCAGGGCGTTGCAGATGGCGCGCACCCGGCTTTTGGGAGCGGGGCGCAGGGTCATTGCCGCGCTGCCCAAAAGGGTCGCCGCCCCGGTGCAGGCGCTCACCAGCCCCAATACGGCCCGCCCGCCGCCCGCGCGGGAGAGCAGCATGGCGGGCAGCGCGGCCTCGTACATGGAGGCGGTGAGATTGATGGCGGCCAAAAACAGGATCACGTCTAAAATGCCCCGGTTTTGGCGCAGGTAAGCGAGGCCCTGGGCTGCGGCGCGCCACACCGTGCAGGGGGGCGTGTCGCCGGCGTTTGCCCGGGGGATGCGGATGAACAGCGCGAGCGCGAGAAAGGCCGCGCCGAAGCTCGCAAGGTCAAACGCGATGACCGCGGTAAGGCCGGCCAGGCCGAACAGGGCCGTGGCAAATACCGGCGACAGGATGGTTACAAGCGAGTTTGAAAAGGCGCGCATGCCGCCCACCCGCTGGTATTCCCGGGGCGGGGCGAGCAGGCTTACCGCTACATCCGAGGCGGGCTGCTGGACCGTATTGGCGAGGCCGTTCAGCGCATTGATGAGATAGAGATGCCACAGGGCCAACCGCCCCGAGGCGAACAGCACGAGCACCAGCAGGGTGGTGGCCGCGGCCAGGGTGTCGCACGCCAGCATGGTGCGCCGTTTGTCCCACCGGTCGCTCAGTGCGCCCGCAAAAATGCTGCACAGCACATAAGGGGCATAGGAACAGATGGTGAGCAGCGCGGTGGACAGCGCCGAGCCGGTTTGCTCGTAAGCCCACACCACCAGCGCATAGCTGGTCATGGAGCTGCCCAGGGTGGAAAGGCCCTGGGTGGCCCACAGCAGAACGAACGCGGACATTCCGCTTAAAAAATATTTTTTATCAGGTTTCATCGTCGACTTTGCTCCTTTAAATTTTAAATGGCAAGGATGCAAAGCCAGCGCGGACGAAATTATTTCGTCTCCATGCAAATTCGCCCGTCGACTAGACTTTGCATGGAGCGGTATCAATGCAGAGCACGGAAAACGCCTCCTTCTGAATAAAAACTATATTGAATGTACCACAACCGGCGGAAGTTGTACAGTATTTGTTCCAGGCAGGGAGGGCCGGGCCGAACTGCACAAACCAAGAAAATGGACCTTGCACATTGCATAAATGTGTGATTTGTTGTATGCTTTTGGTGAAACAGATCATGAAAGCCAGCATGGCAGAGCAGAGGAGTGGAACGAATGCTGAAATACCTGTTAAGGCTGCGCGGCAAAAAAGGATTTACCCTGATTGAACTGATTGTGGTGCTGGTGATTTTGGCGGTGCTTGCAGCGGCGGCCGTGCCGGCGATGATGGGGTATGTGCAAAAGGCAAAAATCGCGCAGCACTACGCGGAGATGCGGGCGATTGTTGTTGCAACAAAAGTGGCTCTCACCCTGACCTGTACGGAGATATCCGTAGGAAATGGAGAGGGATCGATTCTTTACAACCCGGGTAGTCCGGTCGGAAGTGGGAGAGAAGAAATCGATAAAGTGTTTACCAAGTATTTTGAAGATGCGATCGGGCAGGATTTGGATAAAAACAGGATCTGGATATGGTTTTCAGGAATCAAGGGAAATGGAAGTTTTGATGTTGTCCAAATCAGATTTTATCTTTCAGACGACAGACAAAATGGATACAACCTTCTGTACAAGGAAACCAAAGGCGCAGGAGCCGGGACAATTGAGTATTGTAAGGGGTTTGAAGTAATCGAATAGGAAAAGAGCGGGCCAGGCGGCCCGCCCTTTTTTAATTCTTCTCGATATAAACGCTGGTGCTGGGGAAGGCGAAGCTGCACCCCGCAGCCTGCACCAGGCCCATCAGTTCCAGGTTCACCTGCTCCTGCACCTGCAAAAAGTCGGCCAGGGCGCCGGTGCGGGCGTAATACTGCACCAGAAGGTCGATGCTGGAGGCGCCGAAGCCGGTGAGCTGCACCCGCACGCTGTCGGGCCAGACATCCGGCCGGGCCGCCAGCATTGTGCGGATGGAGGCGAGCAGCGCTTCCAGCTGCGGGCGGGTGGCGCTGTAGGTCACGCCCAGCGTGGCCTTTGCCAGCCGCTTGCCGATGCGGCTGTAGTTGGTGACCGCGCCGCCCACCAGCACGCTGTTGGGCACGATGATTACGGCGTCGCCCAGGGTGCGGATGCGGGTGCTGCGGAAGGTGATGTCTTCCACTGCGCCCTCGCCCGCGCTGCACTCGATCCAGTCGCCGATGGCAAAGGGCTTTTCAAAAATAATGATGAGGCCGCCGAAAAAGTTGGCCGCATAATCCTTGGCGGCAAGGCTGATGGTCAGGCCCACAATGCCGAGGCTTGTGATGAGGCTGGTCACCGGCGCGCCCAGTTCTTCCAGCACCATGAGCAGCGCGAAGACCAGCACTACGCCTTTTAGAATGCGGTTTACAAAGGTGGTGACCGTGTTGTCCAGTTCCAGATCCAGGGTGCCCTGCACCCGCTGCATCATCAGGGGGCCGATATCGCTGGAGCCGACCAGGCCCCAGGCCAGCAGGGCGATCAGGGCGATGTGCAGCGCTTTGTCCAGCCACAGGCGCATTTGGGCGAGCAGCTCGGGGGGCAAGGGGAGCATGATCAGCGCGATATACAGCCCCACCGCCCACACAAAGACCGGTGCGGGCTTTGAAAACCCCCGCACCGCCACGTACAGGCCCTTTTTAGCCCGCGCCCCGGCTTTTTCCACCAGCCAGGGCGCCAGCTTGTAGCGCACCACGCGGCTGAAGATATAGCAACCCGCAAAGATCGCAAGGCACAGCCCGAACTGCACCAGCGAGCCGGGGTTTTCGGCCCAATAGGCCTGTGCTTTTTGCAGCATCGAAACCACCCACTTCAATTTTTGGTTTTTCAGATACCGCATATTATACCACGCTTTCCGCCCGTTTGGCAAAATCCGGCCGGTAAAATGTATGCCCAGAACCGAAAAATGTTGCCCCTGGCACTTGCAGGCGGGCTGGAATGGGTATATAATAGCATCAGAAAGTCTGTTTCGGGGCGGGGTGCGATTCCCCACCGGCGGTATAGCCCGCGACCACCTTTGCAATAAGGTGCTGACCCGGTGAGATTCCGGGGCCGACGGTATAGTCCGGATGAAAGAAACGGCAGCGGAAAAGCTACGCGTTTACGCCCTTTTGCAGTGTTGCAAAGGGGCGTTTTTGTTTGGTTTTTCCGGGGCGCAGGACCAAGAACAGCTTTCTGAAAATATTTGATCAGGAGGCAGAACAAATGGAACGCAACAAAACACACGCAAGAGTATTGAAAATGGTGGTGATGGGCCTGTTGGTGGCCGTGAGCATCGTGCTGGTCACGCTGATCCACATCCCGTTCCCGCCCGCCCCGTTTTTGGAGTACGACCCCGCTGATGTTCCCATTTTCATTGGGACCTTTTTGCTAGGGCCGGTGCCCGGGCTGGCGCTGACCGTGCTGGCAAGCCTGATCCAGGGGCTCACGGTTTCGGCGGGCAGCGGGCCCATTGGCATTCTGATGCACGTGCTGGCCACCGGCAGCTTTGCACTGGTGGCGGGGACGATCTACAAGCGCGCCAAAACCCGCAGAAATGCCCTGATCGCCCTGGGGGCCGGCGTGGTGGTGCAGGTGGCGGTGATGATCCTGTGCAACCTTGTTTTTACCCCGCTGTTCATGGGCACCGCCATGAAGGACGTGGTGCCCATGCTGCTGCCCATCATCCTGCCCTTCAACCTGATGAAGAGCGGCATCAACGCGGTGGTGACCTATATCGTTTACAAGCCCGTGAGCCGGGTGGCGCACCGCATTCTGGGGCAGCCGGAGCCCGCGGCGGAAAAAAGCGCCGGCAGGAGTTGACAAATTTTTTGGAGCAGGCTATAATTTATCACTGAACTGAATAGCAACTTATCAAGAGTGGCGGAGGGAACAGGCCCTGTGAAGCCCGGCAACCTACAGCGATGCAAGGTGCCAAATCCTGCGGGAAACCGAAAGATAAGCGTTAATAGCGCTCATGGGCTTTCGGCCCCTGGGCGTTTTTTCGTTTCCGGCAAGTTGCTTTTCGGCAAAACCATTTTTTACCGGCCCGGCGGCAGCGCCGGACCACGGGCAACGAAAGGAGACAGACCCATGGCAAAACGTTATTTTACTTCCGAATCCGTGACCGAGGGGCATCCCGACAAGATCTGCGACCAGATCAGCGACGCGGTGCTGGACGCCATTCTGGAGCAGGACCCCGGCGCACGGGTGGCCTGTGAAACCACCTGTTCCACCGGCCTTGTGCACGTGATGGGCGAGATCACCACCAAGTGCTATGTGGACATTCAGTCCATTGTGCGGCAGGTGGTGCGGGACATCGGCTACACCCGCGCCAAGTACGGCTTTGACGCCGACACCTGCGCCGTGCTGACCAACATTGACGAGCAGAGCCCGGATATTGCGCTGGGCACCAACGACGCGGTGGGCGGCGCGGGCGACCAGGGCATGATGTTCGGCTATGCCTGCAATGAGACCCCGGAGCTGATGCCCCTGCCCATCAGCCTGGCGCACAAGCTGGCCAAACGGCTTACCGAGGTGCGCAAGAACGGGCAGCTGGGTTACCTGCGGCCGGACGGCAAGAGCCAGGTGACGGTGGAATACGACGGCGCGAAGCCGGTGCGGGTGGACGCGGTGGTGATTTCCAGCCAGCACAGCCCCGAGGTGGATATGCAGACCCTGCGCAGGGAGATCCTGGAGCAGGTGATCCTGCCGGTGGTGCCCGCGGAACTGTTGGACGAGAGCACAAAGTATTACATCAACCCCACCGGGCGGTTTGTGGTGGGCGGCCCCCAGGGCGATTCCGGCCTGACCGGCCGCAAGATCATTGTGGATACCTACGGCGGCTATGCCCGCCACGGCGGCGGTGCCTTCAGCGGTAAGGACCCGACAAAGGTGGATCGCAGCGCGGCTTATGCTGCTCGCTGGGTGGCCAAAAACCTGGTGGCTGCCGGTTTGGCAGACAAGTGTGAGGTTGAACTGGCTTACGCCATCGGCGTGGCCAAGCCTGTGTCCGTGATGGTGGATACCCAGGGCACCGGTAAGGTCAGCGATGATGTAATCTGCGATGTGATCAACAAGGTGTTTGACCTGCGTCCATCCGCAATCATTGAGCGGCTGAATCTGCGTCGCCCCATTTACCGTCAGGTGGCTGCCTATGGCCACATGGGCCGCGAGGAGCTGAATGTGCCTTGGGAGCAGCTGGATATGGTTGACAAAATCAAAGCCTGCCTGTAAACAAAAGAACAGCGATCACGAAAGCCGTCGGATTTCCGACGGCTTCTCTTTGTACAGAAACGCCCGGTGCATCAAAGCACCGGGCATTTTTTTATAACTTGCTGTCTTTTTCCACCGCAGCGTCTACGGCGTTTTGCACGGCGGTTTCCAGCCCGTCTGCCTTTAGGGACAGCACACCCTCAATGGTAGTGCCGCCGGGCGAGCACACC
>OFOK01000723.1_pt1 | contig 30883 bp, 17 predicted proteins | sample 1542001 | NCBI WGS metagenome assembly OFOK01 (sample SAMN04209242, study PRJEB22552) | human gut metagenome | biome: gut; material: feces | host: Homo sapiens | place: USA: Oklahoma
GCTGTCGCGTCTGAAACTCGCTTCGCTCAAACAGCAGACGCTCCGGACGCTCACTCCAGTCTCTGCGCTTAACGCTCACCAGCTTAGGCCGGATATAGAGCCTGACGGCTCTTTGAGGATGGCCGATACCGACACCTATATAACAGATGGTATCGGCCATCCCAAGAGAAAGCGGAGCTTTCTTGGAAAGGCCTAAGCGGACGGTTGTCAAGCGGAGGGTAAAGGTGGAGCGGCCGGAGCCTGCGCTGTTTGAGCGAAGCGAGTTTCGCAGGCGACAGCGGAACCTTTGCCCGGAGTAGACCGGACGGTTAAGCCTTGATCTTTTGGTTACTTTTGGGTCAAGCCAAAAGTAACAGTTATTATCATAGTGAACAATAAAATCCCCACAGTGAAACAGAGAGCACTGTGGGGATTCTTATTTATTGGATCTGATCTTGTTCGCTTAGAACAATTTAGCAGGATATTCGCCTGCGTCGATCAATGCCTGGATCTTATCTACCACTTCCTGACGGTCTTCCGGATAGGTGACACCGAACCATTTGCTGGCGGTATCCAGTACTTCGACCGTAGCCGTCTTGTCATTGATCAATTTATCAACCATCAGCGGAATGAAGAATTCGCTCTTCAGGTTTTCCATGTTCTTCGGATCGCTTAGGAAAGTCTTGAAGAATTCCTGGCTGTAAGCGAAGTAATCAGGAGTGAAGCCCCAGAAGTTCATACTTACCGGAGTCGTGTCGGGAGTAGCAGTCCATTCGCCATCATCACCGATATATTTCACTTCACCGTCCAGACGTTGAATCTTCGTACGTTCTACTACAGATGTCAACAATCCTTTAGCATCTGTACTACAGATACCACGAGATACCGTACCGCTTTCGCTCAATGTATTTCCTACACGGAAACCTACCATCGAATAAACGTTCTTTGAATTTTCAGGAAGAGCAGAAAGGAATTTTCCCATTACCTGGAAAGAATCGCGACCATAGAAGTCATCACAGTTTATCACTGCAAACGGTTCTTTAATCACATCAGCGCCCATCATTACTGCATGGTTAGTACCCCAAGGTTTGGTACGGTCTGCCGGGCAAATAAAGCCTTCCGGAAGATCGTCGATTGATTGAAATACCAGTTCGCAAGGAATGTGACCTTCGTATTTGGAAATAATTTTATCACGGAAATCTTGTTCAAAATCTTTGCGGATTACAAATACAAGTTTGCCAAATCCGGCATTGATAGCATCATAGATTGAGTAATCCATAATAGTTTCGCCATTAGGACCCAGTCCATCTAATTGCTTCAAGCCTCCATAACGGCTACCCATACCGGCTGCCAATAAGAATAAAGTTGGTTTCATAAATTGTGTAATATTAAAAGGTTAGTGATGTCAACGGCATCAGATTTCGTTGCAAAATTACAAAAATAGTTGAATCCAACAGGACAAATATCAATCATTATTTACCAAAATCGTACAAAAATCATTCATTAGAAGGGATAACCGATAGCAAAATGTATTCCCAGATTCTTCATAAAGGATCCTGTGACATTGTAATATCCGCTTCGTTCTGTATCGTAAGGCAGATGCAAAGGAATACCGAAATCAAGACGGAACACAAGAATATCCATATCATAACGAATACCGACACCGGTGCCCAAAGCGATCTGTTTCGGGAACGTTTTCAGTTCGAGTTGTGAATTGGGACGTGCCTCATCCTTGCGCATCAGCCAAACGTTTCCTGCATCCAGGAAAGTGGCTCCCCAAATGCTCTTAAAGATACGGAAACGGTATTCTACATTTGCCTCAAAACGGAAAGTACCCGTCTGGTCGAGGTAAGAATAGCGGCTTTCTGCCGGATGGTATCCGCCCGGGCCGATGCTACGTACTGTGAAAGCGCGGATGCTGTTGGCACCACCCACATAGAATTGTTCGCTGTAAGGGGCTATCGTTGCATTACCGTAGGCGAAGAGAGCGCCCAAAGCTACACGGGAAGCAATCTTATTATTCTTGTCCATATTCCACAAATGGCGGAATTCCGTATTCAGTTTCACAAACTGCGCGAAAGGAACGTTCAGCAAACGTTTGTCCTCTTTGCTGAAAGACTGACCGAAAGCACGGTAAATCACCGAGGTCAGGTTACCGGCAGAGGTTACAGTCGATTGCCACCAAATCGGATTTTTAATACCGCGTGCGGAAGCATTATCATAGGTATAGGTATATTCCATTGCAGGAATAAACTGATCTTTCAAACTGATATATAATGCAGGATTGGCATCGGCAATTTCCCTGAACTCTTCTGATTGGTGTTGAAGGACGTTGAATGTCAGTTTAAAAGGGGTGATACTATGCCGGCTTGTACGTGTCGGCTGGAAATCGTAGGTAGCATTTCCGCCGAATGACAACAGTTTATAATACCTGGCACGGTTCAACTGGTCGATGTATAGACGGAATGTAGTGGTAGCCGGGAAGTCAAACTCCCTTTTCCCCCAATGCGGGAAAACCACGCGCGGGAAAGTCAGAGAGGTGGAAACTCCCATCTCCCAACTGTTCATCAAAGAACTTTTTTCTCCTCCGCCGGTTTGCCATTCATAAGAGCCTTTCAGCTTCACGTTCCAGCTTTCGCCACCTCCGAATACATTGTTCCGAGTGACGCCGAATGATGCTCCGGGCCCGGTTTGGTCGTTACTTTTGGTTACGACATTCAATTCCAGTTCGGCGTCCAGCGGCTTGGCAAACGTGGCCTGCATGGTTACGTTCAGCGTATCACAAACGGCTGTCGTATCTTTCGGAGCATATTGTAAATCCAGATAACTGAAGATTCCCAACTGGCTAAGTTTCTCCTGCACCTGCTCCTGTCGATACTGACTGTAAAGACGGGTGCGATTGGAAGCCCGCATCTGTGCATTCCGCACAAACTGTTGATAGTTCAACCAACGATAAAGCATATTCGGACGTACCTGCAATTTCTTATAATAATGTATATTCAGATTCTTATACATCATGCTGTCATTGGGCGCCTCACCATTCTTGCCAAACAGGTAAACAGAGGCATCTCCTACATAGTAAGGACGTTGTGCCGCAGCGGGTAATCCCGGAACGGGAATCAGACGAAGGCTGATATGTCCACCGGGAACCAATGTCGTATCTGCCTGATAAGTCATATAATCGGGACGGAAGTAAAAATATCCCCGGTTACGCAACAGCGTACTGATACGGGTACGCTCTTCATCCAGATCGACCACGTTAAACTGCTCGCCGGGACTTATATAAGACATTCGACGTCCCCGTTCCATAATGCGCAACGTTTGGGGAGTGAAACGCTGATAATAAACCGTATCTATAAAATAAGGATTCTTCATGTCTACCGTATAAAGAATACTTGCTTTCAGGCTGTCTTTCTTATCAACCAATGTTTCATAAGTCACTTTTCCATTGAAGTAACCATAATCACGGAGTAAGTTTGTAGCCATCTTGATACGAACCTCCGGATTGACAGTAGAGATAAACACCGGAGGATTGGCAGCCAGGCGGTTGAACATCCACTTTCCAAATCCCTTTTTATATTTCACAAAGTCGTTATACATCCACATTTTAAAAGGAATAGGCAGAAGGCCTCCTAACATCTTTGTACTGGGAGTTTTGTCAAGAGCCGCATCAATCTCTGTTAAAGCCGTCTCTCCTACCGGTGTTGCCGACTTATTCTCTACCACCGTTTTTCCTCCTGTATAAAGTACCTCCCCTTCAGGCAGGTGTTTTGTCACCGAACAGCCCGAAAACAAAATGATACCAATCAGACAACTTGCTAATATGTTATTATATATCCCTTTCATGCTTACTTCTTTTTCTTAAAGATGAACAGTTCACTGAGTTTGTCCAGTTTCTTGCGAAGTACCAGACCGACTCCTGTTTCCGTAATCTCGCCTTCGAGTACACTCTCGTAGTTTTTATCGTAGAACAGACGAACATAACGGGTTCCGGTTCTATCCAAACGATATTCCAGAGAGATGTTATCGATAAAGGATTCCGCATCATTCGTCGCATTCTCACCTGTAGACACCTTACCTCCGATTACAATCTGGAAACGGTTGTTAAAGAGACGTTGTGAATAACGGAAACTGTAATCCGTACGCTTACCACCCGTATCCGACAAATCGTGATCTTCGATACCGACAGAAACACTGGCATTTTTCAAATTTCCCATCAATGAGTTGATTTGGCTGCTTAATACGGAGTTCAGTGCGGAACCCATATTCAGTTTACCCAATCCACCACCTCCGCCACCAATCGGTCCGGTGCCAAGATAGGTTTTCATAACCATAATATAGAGGGCTTGTTTACCTCTCTCTTCCGCCCCCATGGCTGTCAACTCGTTTTGTATGGTTGCATCTTCGGGAGCAGATACATCAAATGCAAAAGAAAGATTATCCAACCGGTTCTTGACAACGATGGACACATCGAAATTAACCGAACGTGTTCCGCCGTTCTCTCCCTCGGAAACAGAAGCACGGATACGATCGGTTGCTTTGAAGTTCAACATCGGGTCCATGGGGTTTCCTGTCCATTCCACATAGCTACCGTTATCGATAGCAAATTCTTTGGCAGCAATGACAGGTAAAGCATATTTCATCAAACCGCCGCTCAACGTATAGCGTCCGGTCAATGTCAGATCACCTTGCGGAGTATATTTCATAGAGAGGTCACCTCCCCCTTCCAGTTCGACACGATTGTCATTGCTTGCATCCAAATCGACTTTCAAACGGACGGATGGATCGATATGTACCATCATCACCATGTCCAACCCGCCTAAAGAAACAGTCGGCACTTCTTGTTGGACAACCGTAGTGGTGTCGCTAAACGAAGTAAAGGTTACCAGACTTCCCAAACGATCCTGTACCGTCAACGGCGAGTCGGTCAAGATATAGGAAACGTCTGTATTACCCAGCAGGCTCATGTTTCCACGCATGTTCAATCCATCCAACGGCCCTTTCACTGTTGCCCGGAAATCGGCAAAGACTTTTCCGTAGACCAGACTCTCACGAGTGCGTTTGGCATCCAGAAGCGTATAGTTCTGCGCCAGCAGATTCAGATTCGCCATCGGTCGGGACATATCCCTGAAATCAACAGATCCGTCAATCGTGAATGGAGTTTTTCCTGTTGTATAGATAGCGAATTTATCAAATTCCAACCGATTATTCTTTATCTGTACCGGACGGTCGTCGAACCTGAAATTAGCACCATATTGGCGGGAAAGAACAGAAACGCTATCCAATATCAGTTCGCCATTTATCAAAGGCTGCTCGGTGCTACCCGCAATATTCAGATTACCATCCATATCACCGGCCAGCGTAGCCATTTTATCAGGAATAAATACGTTAGCTACACGTAGCGGGAAATGCTCCAGAGTAGCGTTTACTTCCAGACTGTCTTTTCCTGTCTGGGTTGGAACCAGCTTACCATCCGCCACCATCACTTCCACTTTGTCATGATTCAGATAGGCGTTCAGGTATTGTTTTCCCTGTTCGCCTGGCAGCCAGGTGGCTCCCACTGTCACGTCACCAATTCGTTGACGTTCATAAGTCAATTCATCAATAGCTGCTTCAACCGAAAGTTGAAGATCCTTTTCAGTCTGTACGTAGTGTGCTTCCGCAGAGAACAAACCGGTTATTTCCGGGAAATAAGGTAGTACCTTGCTCAATTCGGCTAAACTGATTCTTCGGATTTCGACATCAATATTCTGTAAAGAAACAGTGTCTCCCCGCACCGAATGTACACGGAATCCCATTCCTTCATCATCCCACATATCTACATTAGCGTATACACGCATATTCTTATGCACATAAATCCAGTTGTGATTTTCATTAAAGTGGAATTTTTGGAAGGCTATTATCGGCTCTTCCGGAATTAATGTGAAAGCTAACCCATCGCCTTTTCCATGACCTTCAAACAGAGGACGAGCATTGACACCGAGCAGTACGCCTGTTTCTCCTTTTCCATTCTTAAAGTCTACCAACAGTTCTGCATCCCGGTCACGAATCTCTCCCGTCAGTGTAGTAGAAAAAGAGAATTGCGGATTCTTCGGTCCGTTAATAACGCCGGCACGCAATTTCATGAGTGTAGTATCTTGTTTGACGGTAAAGAAAATCGTGTCTAGTTGTAAGGTGTCTACTTTCAAAGCGTGAATAGCGGCTTTTCCATTGATTCCCCAATCAGGAGCCGTTCCAAATTTCACTGAAGCATCATGGTAAGCAATCTTTTTAGTAGCCAGAAAATACGCCAAGGGGTTTTCTTGTCCTGCAGAGAAAGAGAAAACTGCCGTCGGTAATGCCTTACGCAATTCGGCGTGATTCAATGCTTTCTCATCAATCTGCTTCATCAATACATCCACAAAATGAGTAGATTGGCGAATTAAAGGATTAACACCGGAGCGTGCGCTCAAGTCGAGTTTCATATCTCCGGAGATTAAATGTGCCGAAACTAAATCCCGACGGGCTTCGGCAACTAAGTTAAAAGTCAACGGACGCTTCATTGACTGCGGCATAATTCCCAGTTCATGTAAATCCAGTTGAGTAACATCAATCGTTATTTTACCGTCGGGGTAACTGTGTGCCAGATTATATTCAGCATCTGTTATCATTTTCAATAAAGCATTATCGCTTGTCAGATGTGCAGTGACCAATGCGCCTTTAAGTTCTCCCGTCAGATCAAGATCGGAAAGATGGTATTTAGCATAATGAAGTTGATCTAATGCAAGATTCAATTTGGCAAATGAATGGTAGGACATGACATCTAATCCACGACCATTAGCTGCAGCCGAGAGAGAAAGTTCATAGATAGAGTCTTTCGGGAGAAAACTATGAAGTTGCAGATTGTCTATTTTCAGATCAGCCTTATAGACTTCGGTAGCGGTATTTAAGGCCGCATTCACATCCATAGCTCCTTGTCCTTCTTTCAAACGGAGATTTGCTTTATATTCAGGACCTTTGATATCCACTTTCGCCACCAGATTCATACTGTCAGGAATAACAAGCGTGCCATTAGGGGCTTCTCCCGACAGAGCGGTCAGGAAGTTCAGGTTTTGAGTAGTCATTTTCAGGCCGATGGTTCCGGTGCGTGTGAGGCTGTCGGTGAGGTTTTCCAAAAGGCCACCGCCCTCCAATGCAAAAGCACCCGGCAGGTCTACCGTGAAACGGGAAATCTGCATTTCTTTCAGATTGCCGTCCGTGCCGGCACGGATGACGAGCGGACGAAATGGATAGGCTTCTTTGAAGCTTTCGGGCAGACCGCCGGCAAACAGCATGACGTCTTCTTTGCCAATATAGGCATTGAGACGGGCAGATAAGCGGCCCGTAGTCGGGATGTTGACCAGTTCCCAATAAGTATGTGCAGATAAATCGATTTCAGAATGTGGAGTGTTCAGTTTCAAACTGGGAACACAGATAACAGAATCATTGGAGTAGGCTCTACCCGTCAGGGCAGTGACGCTCAATCCGGAGCGTTCGTTCATGGTAAATTCACGAATGACTGCGTTCATATCCCTCCCTTTATACAGCAAGGAATCCAGAGCGATGCGAATATCCCGAACGGCAATATGAGAAGCGTCGAAGCCCTCTGTCGGTTGAGCAGTTCCGGTATCATAGCTGGCGGAGGTTCCCAATAATAAGAACTTCTTCAAGTCGTAGTATTGATTCTTCAAATCTGCTTGAGCATCATTGATGGCCGCTTCTCCAATATGGGCCGTCATACGCATGGAATCAGCAGGAAGTTGCATGCTGAACGATACATTTTTCAATTTCAACTGATGAAGAGCTACTTTCCAGTTGATCGGAGCAGAAGCTGTGGTATCTTTGGGCGTAGTTGTGGTATCATTCATCAGTAGCTGCATGTGAGTGTCGGATAGTTCGACCTGATTGATTACCGCTAGTTCATTAGACAGATCGACGCCATGACTTTGCAGGAAGAAACGTCCCAAAACGCCTTTAATCTTCATTCCCTCCATCAAATCGGCTGAATTAACGGCTACCCGGCTCAAAGTCACTTCATCCACTTCAACTTTTCCTTTTATCAACGGCCATGCCTGTACACGGACATTGAGGCTTTCTAAAGACAAAAGGGTGTCCGGCTGTTGAATGACCTCCACGCCACGTACCAACAGATTAAGTGGGAAACGAAGGTCTATCCGCTCCACCTGAATCTGCATGCCGGTTGCTTTAGAGGCGTATGCAGTAACCTCCCGACGCAAAAGATTCTGAACGGGAGGAACATAAAGCAATACCATTAGTATTACAAAGAGTATTATAGGAGTAAGCAGTATCCAGCTTACCCAACGTATCCATTTTCGTTTCATGTAAAATGTGTCAGTGTAAATAAGGTGACACAAAGTAAACAAATTATTCCGAAAAAAGGTTGACGACAGGAGCAAAATGTTCTGCAACAAAAGAAATATAAGTATTCTGTTTTTTCTGACTTCACCAGAAGCAGCGACTTATATTGCTTCATTTATATCATAATAAAAAAGATGAAGTTACTTGTTAGTCATATTACCCAATGTATCCGATTGTCTAATAAGACAGATATTGGCTCTATTTACAGATATACAGAATTCCTTAAAAAATACTATCTTTGATAATAAAAGCAGCGTTCGCCACTAGCTTTAAATCCCCATTGATCAGAAGCTTCAACAGCGATCAAATGAACACCTTCGCAGCACTCTTTAGGTAATTGTAGTCCCCAGATTTGAGGAGAAAATTGCCTTCTGAACGGATTTCTACGATTGAAACGAGTTGGATATATTTTTAGCTGATTCCAACTTCTCACCCTTGCTACATTCACATCAAGTTCTTCTTTCTTCTCACATAATAACCATTCACCATTATCCAAACGACAACGTACTATTGTACTATCTGAAGCTCCATAAACAGTTACAAGCATTTCTCCCTGGTGTTTGTTTCTCAATTCATCGATATAAACATCTGTCGAGTCAATACCTGCAATCCAAATATTCATCTGTCGGGAAGCATCCATCCCTATGCCCTTATACCGGAAAGAATAGTCTTTCTCTGTAAAATCAAAAACAAAATAATTACGAGGAGTACCACATTGCATCAAAGCAGACGGAATACCTTCCCAATCCTTTTCTCCCACCCACCAGAAACCACAAGAAGCCCCTGTTACTAATTCATGTACACAAACATCCTGACCATGTAAAAAATTCCTCTCCACCTGATGCATGTGCCCAGTCAAAGCTAAAACATTCCCTCGTCCTTCTAATATTTCAATCAATGCGGATGAATTAGTAGTATGTACTAATGGAATATGCATACAAAGTACGATCTGAGCATTTTTAGGTACAAGTTTCAGATCATTTGAGACAAAGCGCAATTGACTATCAGAAATCTTCCCTACATAAGAACGTGTTCCTTTACCATAGACATTATTTAGAACAATAAAATGTACGTTTCCTTCGTTAAAAGCATAAGTCGCTGATCCAAAAGCTGTATTATATGAAAAGGTTTGATTAATCCTTATAGAATCAGCATCCCGATCGTGATTACCTATAACTGTCCATGATTGTACAGGCAATAGTTCCATCATCTGTTTGATAGCGGGAAATAAATTTAAATTGTTATTCACTAAATCACCTAAAAATATATTGAACGAAGACGAATCTGCTTGCAAAAGTTCTGGCCATAAAGAACGGGAAGCATAATCCAACTCCTGAGAATTACCGACTTGTACATCTCCTATTGCGTTTATTGAGAAATGCTTATTTACCTTTTTCTTATTCAATCCAAAATTGATTTGTTGCGTCTCGGTATCCCCATGACTATTCCAATAATAAAATCCTGAATTTACTATTTGATTAGACAATAGTGTCCAATTATTCGGAAGAATCGGGAAGATACTGTTTCCCTTAGAAAGTCTGATTCTGAAATGTCCCTGTTTATCTGCAAGTAGAACAGTATCTCCATTAGATATGGCTATTCCCGAAATACCTTTTTCTCCTTTGTCCTGAATCCCATTTTGATTACCATCTTCATAGACACAACCTTCTATCCAAGCAACATCTTGAGCCAAACATTTTGTGGAAACAAAACTGCCTAATAAGAAGAATATATATATAATCATGAACTTTTTCATTTTTTCATCTTATTAATATAAAAACAAGGAAGGATATATTAAGATAAAAACCATCTATACCCTTCCTCGCATTTACATTATTTTATTAAAAGCATAACGTTTACTTATCTGTATATTTAAAAACTATAGCATGGTTATTGTCATCTGTAAATGAAATATATCCAACTCCTGTGGAGGAGAAAGCTATATTCAAATTACTAGAAGCAATATCTGCTAATTTATGAGGATCTGACCATTGCTTAGTTTCATTATCCAAATAAATAACCTTTGGATAATCTTGATCTTGTTCATCTCTGTAGGCAACAAAAGGAGTACCATCAGGAGCTATTGATATGGCCACTGAAGTTGAAGTTGAGGTTTTAAAATCCAAAGGCAATGGATTTCCTCCTACTGTGGACCATTGTTTTGTTACCGGATCATATTTCTTTAGTCTCAAGTTATACACACCTGATGTCACTGCATCATCACTTGTTAAGATATAAAGTGTACCATTTTCTTCTGCTTCAATATCCAATCCAACAATACCAGTCTGAGTAGCATTTGGTTCTACATAGTTATTTAATAGAATACTCCATGTTCCATTTTTATATTCATATACTGAATGACCATAATTTACGCCTGCTACTGCCCCACGGTTAACCACCAACAGATAGGCAGCATGCTCTGTCTTAGCAAGATTACAATTATAGATTGGAGTCCCGGAAGCCAAAAGTGGTAATTCACTACTCGCCCAACTGTTCTGATAAATAGACATAACTAACACTCGCCTTGGAAAAGAAACTTTGTTGCTATTGTTCACTTGTGAAACAATAGTCTCTCCATTATCTAATACTCTTAAATGTAATTGCTGAGATTGAGCATTTACAAATCCTTGATTACCTACATAATTCCAGGTAGTCCCATTCCATTTCATTAAAGACGCAGCACCTGCAACTGTGGTAGCACTGTTATCAGAATAAACGACATAAGGAATTCCATCCTTGTCAATATCAAAATCATAATTTGACAAACTAACTTCTCCTCCAAAGCCTTCTAAAGAACCAACTGCTGTCCAAGTTGTACCATCAACAAGTTTTATGACAGCCATTTTCTCTTCTTCTTTTAGTTTAAAACCAAGATATGGAACTTGATCCACCGGGTTTATTTTTAAAACAGATCCACTGAAAACTGATGTCGCTGTAAAGTCCGGCATTCTTACCCAAGCCATATTAGAAGACTTAGCAACTGTTATCGTATACTTTACATTCTGTTTTCCATTACTAACAATGTAATCTACAGGAGCTGTAAAATCATTGGCAGTAGCACCACTAACTTGTGTAACTCCATCTACCAAGACGATATTACCATCGTTCGTCGTAAAGCGAGCGACAAGTGCACTTTTATCTATAAATGCAGGCATAGTAACCTTAGCTGTTGTGGAAGATAGGGTAGCTATATAATCATCTGATAATATACTTGAATTATCTTCAGCATAAAACCCAAAGGTTAACAGCTTAGCTTCAACTCCTTCATCTGTCCCATCATTCTTGTCATCCGAACAAGATGAAAACGCAGCAAACAAAACAATTACTGCCATCCAAAATAAATCTTTCATTCTATTCATACCATAAATATTTGTGGACCGGAGTCCTGTTATACAATCATATTATTACTAATTTTTAGGGTAAAGCACAGCTTTTATCATGGGAGTAGTGCTCAATAAAGATTTTGCAAAAGAAGAAATATCTTTTGCTGTTATACTATTTACTGTTTGTGCATAATTATTCAGATATTTCCAATCCTCCTGTTGATTGAATATGGAATTGCGAATCCAAGAAGTCCAAAAAGAGTTTTTTTGTTTATCCAATTCAAAATCTTTCAAAAGATTACGTTTAACATCCGTTAATATACCGTCAAATGATTCCGGATATTCATAAAGTCTTTGTAATTCTTCTTGTGTAGCATTAACCAAACTATCAACATCCTCTGGCAAGCAGACAAATCCAATCATCGTTCGTGATAAGAAAGAAGGATATAAACCCGCACTCGAAGCTACGCTTACACTATAGACTTTTCCCATTTCCTCACGCAAACGGTTAAGTAAACAAGTGCGCAACATCGCTTTCATTACATTCGATTTCAATGTGAATGAGCTAAACTCCTCTAACAAACTGTCTTGCTGGAAAATCAATGAAACTGATGCTTTAGGAGAATCCCCCGTGTGACGTATCAATGAACAGGATTTATAAGGTATATTACGTTCTGTATAACACCAATCCGTATCATTCGATCCTTTAGGTAATCCACCGATATATGTAGTGATTAACGGCTTTATATCCTGTATAGTACAGTCTCCCAAAATAACAAATGTGTAATCTTTCGCTGCACCATAAAAACGATTGAATAGAGGAAGCATATCCTCTTGCTTTACATATCGTGTTATTAAAGAATCAGAAAGTATTGTATTTGTGTAATTTCGTCCGTTCAAAAGCCACATTAGTTCTTCCTGAAAAAACTCCGTCGGACTTTTTTGCTTGACACGATAATTTTCTTTTGTCTTCTCTATTGTTTGTTTACAAATTGCTGTATCCAACTGGGGGTACATCCATTTGGTATAGAGTAGTTGAAACATTGTTTCCATATCCTTTACCTGCGATACTCCAGCTAGCCCAGTACGTGTCTTATCAACAAGTAGACGCATAGAAGCAGAGTTTCCTGCCAGAAAATAGTTCAATGCATCCCTTGAAAAATTTCCGGCTCCAGAAAGTGAAATAATACTGGGAGCGAATAGACCTGTATAATAATGTAAAGAATCTAAAGAATAAAGCCCTCCTTTCCGAAAACCAGTCAACAACACCTTCCCCTTATCGAGTTCTGAAGACTTAAATATAATGCGCGTGCCATTATTTAGCCAAAGAGACACAGCTCCTATCTCTGGTATATTTTCTTCTCTGACAATATGTCCCCCCGACGGTAATTGGCATAATTCATCCGGTACAGAAAAATATTTATTATACCGTTTCGAAGATTGTTTTCTGGCTTCTTTTATAATTGACATCAAAGTCGCATCTCCATTCACTTCCTTATTAGCTTTTTCATTTGCTCGCAATAGATAATGCATCTTTTGGGGTGAATATACTTTTGCCAAATTCCTAACCAAAGCAACAGAGTCTAGTTCTGGAAAATATCGTTGAACTAATCGATACTCTTCTTGTAATGAGGTAAATCTGTTTCCTACATAAAAATCGGCATAAATATCGTTCATTAATTCAACGGAAGCAGGATTTTGCTGATTTTGAAGTTTATTCTCCAAGTTATTATAAATAACCTTTTTGGCACGTTCTATTTCCGTCTCAGTAAACCCATAACGAAAGATTTGCTGTTGCTGTGCAATAAACTCCGAAATACCTTTTTCCATTTTCCCAGGTAGTAGTTCTACCGAACATAGCAATACTCCAGTTGCATTCAGAAAACTTGAGTACTGAATACTGGCTTTCCTATAAGAAGGATTTTCAAAAGCCCAAGCATTCATTCGCATCTTAAAAAGGCGATTCAATAATGTTCGGGTCAAATAAGCCTTATAATCCTTTGCTGTCTGAACCGGTTTTGAAAGTGGCAGCAACTGAATCATATCCAATTCTATTGTTTTCAGCGATTCATTGGTAAGTATCTTTACCGCTTCCTTTTTATAAACAGGAATGTGGCATTGCTTCCAAATAGGAGAGGCAAGAGACGATAGTTTCCCGAATTTCTCCTTTATAAGCGTCTCAACCTGTTCAGGATTTATATCACCTACAACGGCCACAGCCATTAGTGAAGGATGATACCATGTTTGATAATAATCCAGAATATCCTCTCGTTTACAGTTTCTAATGACAGCCGTATCACCAATAGTCATTCGTTCGGAATAGTGCGAACTATTCAGAAGCTCCAATAGAAAAGCTGTATCACTATCGCGTTTGGCATCTCTCTTCGACAACCATTCCGAAAGTATAACTCCACGTTCTTTTTCTACCTGCATTGAATCGATAGAAAGCCCGCCTGCCCAATCAGCTAAGATAGTTAATGTTGAATCTACCATTTGAGGATTGGATGAAGGCAACTGCAATTTATACACAGTCTCATTAAACGAGGTGTGCGCGTTTAAATCTTTCCCGAATTTGGCTCCTTTCGACTCTAAGAAACGAACCATACCATCAGAGGGGAAATGATAACTACCATTAAATGCCATGTGTTCTAGGAAATGAGCCAATCCTCGTTGATTCTCCTTCTCCATGACGGAACCAGCCTTCACAAACAAACGATAAACGGCTTCCCCTTTGGGATTCGTATTCGGGTAAATATAATAGGTTAATCCATTATCCAGTTTTCTTACAATCAGATTCTTATCATACTGTAAGAACTCCGATGATTGCCCGTATACAACAGGGCTTAGCAATAAGCCTATAAAAATCAGCCATAAAAACTTTTTCATTCTACTCCTTCATTAATTCTGTTTCTCTATCACCAGTTCGCGCTGTAAACCGTCGGGACCTGGAAGCCCCATAGTCAGTCCTTGATTATTGCCAGTCAAACGAATGGTTATTGTATTGTCTTTGTTCTCATCTAAATGATTTGGCATCCATCGGATGCGTATGGGCATATCATAAATACCCGGTAGAAAAGTTAATGTACTACCCTTTGTTACCAGTTCAAAATCAACACCGGATTTCAGACCATCTCCTACTATGACTTGATAGTTCACTTCCAGATTCTCAGTCAGAGGTTTCGAACTCAGATACACACTATAAGTATTAATGTTATTCACATCCGACTTGACAATAACTTTAGATACACCTTTATCTGTCATAATATGAATAAAAGGCGTATCATAAGGCTCTTTCTCATCAGTAGTACATGCCCAAAGGCAGCTTATTAGTAATATAAAGTATAGTGATCTCATAAATGATTTATTTTTAATTGTTTACTGTCGGATTGGGTTGCATATTTGTATTCGCATTCAATTCTACTTGCGGAATAGGCAATACAAAATAATCACTAGGATAAACGATCTTTTCCACTGAAGAATTCGTATTTTCCTCACGTTTAAGATCCTGCTTCCAGCGTATAATGTCAAAGAAGTTATGTCCCTCAAAACAGAGTTCCTTTACACGTTCCTTCTCTATCAGTTGTATCAGTTTTGCGTCTGAATATTGACTAAGTGTATTGACTGCATAGTCTGTATCTACAGCACGCTCCAAAATAGATTTAAGATATCCGGAAGCAGCTGTATAATCTTTCAGATGCCAAGCTGCTTCAGCAGCATTCATATACATTTCGGAAAGACGGAAAACAAATGGATCATCCCTATTCACTTGATTATCTGGCTGTTTTAGAGAATAATATTTGGAACAATAAGCTATTCCATCTTTATTTCTAAGTAAGCCAAGACGGATATCCCCTTCATCGAACAACGTAAATAATGTATCTGCAGGAACACAGGAAGCATCATAAAAAGCCTTTAATTTTCCTGATTGATCTATTCCATTCAATCGAAAGATAGCTTCTCCCGTAGTAGAAAGATCCTGGTACATATTTAAATAGGTATCTCCTTGAGACAGTTTCCCTGTCCCAATTGCCAGTTTTGCATACTTCAGGGCGTTATTCCAATCTTCCATATACAAATAGACTCTCGAATATAATGCGTTGACCGCTTGTAAAGAAGCATAATATATTCCACTTGATTCAATGCCCCTGAAACAATCGGCAGCTCGTTCCAAATCTGCTAAAATTTGTAAATATACTTTCTTAACACTCTCCCTGGAAACATTATCATCGGGACCTGGAGTTTTTAATAGAATAGGAACTCCTAAATGTGAAGCATCTGACGTGTAATTATAAGGTTGTGCATATACCCTACATAAATCGAAATGGCACAATGCCCTCAAGAATAAAGCTTCTCCGAGAATACGTTGACACATATCCTTTGCATTCGGATAAGCTGAAATCACCTGAGGCTGATATTGAATTACATTATTCACATTTGCCAAGGCTTCATATATTTTACGCCAAATATACCCTACAGCTCCTGTCTCTTGTAAAGCATCAGAAGTAAAATTATACTGATCAAGCATATCTGCTCCTGCAGAGACATACTTCATTGACAACATATTTCCGGCAACATCCGGATATTTTGTAAACTCATTGTCATAATAAGCATACATCTTATTATATGCGCCAACCAGCCCTGCATTAAGTCCGTCAGGATCTGAAAGGAATGAAGGGATTGTTGTTTTTCCTTTTTCTTCAACTTCTAAAAAATTGGTACAACTGCTAACCAATTGCATAATGATGCATAAAGCACCGACTAGTAGATATATTCTTTTTTTCATGTTATCTTAAACCTATTTAATTATAATCCTACATTTAGTGCTATCGAGAAATATCTTTCCATCGGATAACCACTCATACATGTTTTATAAGAATTATGATCCTTTCCCGAATAAGGGGTCCAGACCCATAAATTATCTCCAATTAAAGAAATAGAACAATCTTTTAAGCCAGTCGAATGTAGAATTGTCCGGGGAATTCGATAGGAAAATACTAGATTCTGCAAACGAACCTGAGTTTTGTTATACAAATAACGGGTAGAGTTCATCACCGACTGAGTAGAGACACCCCATATTGGTTTAGGGTTCAGCACTAAATCGCCGGATTTTTGCCAACGATTCAACTGGTCAATAGACTGATTTTCCGTCATTATATTCAACCCATCCGAATTACTTGCCCTACCGAAAGATGTAAATCCGTAGCCTCCTATTGAATAATTGAACATAAAGCGCAAACTAAAATCTTTGTACGTTAAAGTATTTGTCAAGCCACCAGCTAGGACAGGAGTTGAACTCTTATACGGGACACGGTTATCCGTACTGTAAATCCGTGTTATATTCCCTTTTGCATCATACCACAAAGGTGCTCCGTCACGAGGATCAACTCCAGCCCAGCGCACTAAGTTATATGTATGTATGTCATATCCTTCCCTCCAAACCATCTCACCCATATTTTTCTGAATGCCATTATATAGCTCTAAGAGTTTATTACTATTATGTGCTAGATTCAGATCAGTTAACCAACTGAAATCACCATCTTTCTTCGGCCGGAAATTGTGACTAGTTATAGTCACTTCAATCCCTTTATTTAATATTGTTCCTACATTTCTATACACACGAGTATCACCTGTCGTTCGAGAAACATCTAAATTACTCAACAAATTAGTTGTCTTATTATGATACCCTTCAACTTCTATATCCAAACGATCGAACAAGCGTACACGAACACCTATATTTGTCATATAAGTAGTTTCCCAACTCAAACGGCTGTTTGGACACCCCGACATAACACCACCTATTTCTCCTGCATAAGAATAACTTTCCCCATAAGAATATAAGCCAAGAGCTTCCTGAGAACCTAAGCGGGAATTTCCATTTGCCCCATAACTAGCTTTTATTTTCAAAATATTCATCCATGGAATATTGTAAAAACTCTCATTCTGAACATTCCAAGAAACTCCTATAGAACCAAAATTAGCCCAGCGTACATCTGACCCAAATTGTGAATTTCCGTCTCTACGTCCATTTAATGTCACATAATATCGATGATCGTAAGAATAACTAAGCTGCCCTAACATAGAAGCTTTGCGTTTCGTCTTACTAGTATTAGTCCCTTTACGCTCTTTTGCATAAGACACATCTTGAATATGATCATTAATGAAGCCTGACCCTGTAACTCCAAGTGTCACATAGTCCTGTGAACCAGCCTCAATCCCCAATAATCCACTTATATCATGTTTATCAAAAGACTGCTTATAATTAATGCGATGTACAGTAGTCCAGTTCATCATATTTAATGAGTTTCTAGTGGAATAACCTATCGGACCATCAGCGCTCGTCATTCCGGACCAATTAGTACGAGCATAATAAATTTCTTCCTTACCTGACTGATAATCAACACCAAATTGTCCTGTGTAAGATAACCCTGAAAGAATATCATATCTCAACATTAAATTGGCATTCGTATATAAAGTCTTTTGATTATAAATATTCTCTTCCCTTTCCGCTACACTGTTCAAGAAACGGTTCTCCGACCATTTAGGACTTCCATCCGTTTCTTTTCCGGATATAACCTTATTGTAAAGACGAAAAGTTCCATCTTCATTATATGGTTCGAATATCGGTAAGTACTCATAATAATCCCTTCCTGGATTAAACAAATCATTCACATTATAAGAAGTAGCAAGATCAACCGAGACCTTAAACTTTCGAAGAAAAGTAAAATCCAAATTAGAACGAATAGAAAAACGCTGTTGTTTATTCCCTTTCACCGTTGCTGTATTCTCTAAATAAGAAGCTGATAAATAATACGCTGTATTCCGAGCCCCTCCCATTAAAGATAAATTTGTTTGAAAAGTATTAGCGGTATCATAAAACACATCTGTCCAATCTGTATTTGTAAGGCTGTATTTGTTCATTTCATTATCAGTATAGGGAAAGTATTTTAAATCGTTCCCTGCATTTTGATAAGCTTCCTTAGCTAACATTAGATATTGATTGGCATTCAGAACTTTCGGACTAGTACTCTTATCAATCTTTGCAACTCCATATTGAGCCGTTAAATGAATACGCAAGTCACCTTCTTTTCCTTTTTTAGTTGTTATCAATATGACTCCGTTTGCACCATTCGCTCCGTAAATGGAAGTTGCCGTAGCATCCTTCAATACTGTTATTGACTCAATATCATCAGGATTGATAAAAGATAACGGACTGATAGTCGTACTCATTCCAGGAATCAAATTAGTATGTTCACCTGTATAAATAGGAGTCCCATCCACAACCCACAATGGCTCGTTCGAAGCAGATAGAGAAGCATCTCCACGAACCCTTACATTGTAACGTGCACGTGTATTATCCGGTGAATCTGTATTCGGATCAATTTTCACTCCCGGAATCAAGCCATCCAACATTTTATCCACTCGTAAAGCTGGTAATGCTTTTAACTGGTCAGCATTCACTTGAAAAGCACTACCGACTTGGTCTAGCCTCTTTTGTGCTGTACCATACGCTCCTACAACCACGACATCATCAATAGAAATCGCATCCTGAACAAGTTTTACATTAAGTACTCTTCCCTTAACGGGTACTGTTTTCGTTTTCATCCCCACAAATGAAAAAGTTAAAAAAGCCTCTGCCTTACTAGACACTTGAATTGAATAGCGTCCATCCATATCCGTTATCGTAATATTACGAGTATCCTTTTGTTGTATAGTTACACCGACTAATGGTTCACCGGTATCATCCTTTACTTCTCCTGTTACTAAGAATTTATCATCCTGCTGTAGTTCTTCTTTTTTATTAACAGTGATAATATTGCCAGACTTTTTAAAAATAAAACCTGTTCCATTAAACAAACGATTCAAAACATCAAAAACTGATTCCTTTTCTGCCGTAACGGAAATCGGTGTTATAGTCTCCAATAATTCTGTATTATAAACAAAATCCAGTTTGGTCTGTTTTTGGATCTCATTAAACAATGTACTAACAGAAACACCACTCAAATGTAACGTTACCTTATAATTCTCTTGCATATAATCTTCACCAACGAACAAGAACGATTCCTCACTATAATTTTCATGAGAAATGGCATACAGGTAATTAGGGACTAATGTTGTACATAGCAACATTATAATAATTAGAATTCTCATAATCACTTATATATTATTATTTATTCTTCCGATCAATTTTAATACGAAGTCCGGAAATCTTAAAGTCAACATTTACTGTCTCTTCGATAGCATTCAAAATGACAGCTATATCGTCATATCGATATAAACTGCCTGTGAAATGAAGTTCTTTCAATGATTTATCTAAGAAATCAACATCTACATTATACCACAATGCAAGTTCTTCCATCAGACTTCCCAGACTCTCATCATAAAAAATAAAACGATTAGAATGCCAAGCGGTATTTAATAACAAATCTTTATTTTCAACTGATAAAAGATCCGTAGAAGCATCCCATATGGCTAGCTGTCCTGGTGATAGTTTATGCAACTTTTGAGATTGAGTATAAATTCCAATGCTACCCTGCACTAAAGCAACTTCAACTTTTCCTTTCACACGAGACTTCACATTAAACGCCGTCCCAAACTGCTGTATCAAAATTCCTTGAGTTTCTACTTTAAATGGATGTAATGAATCTTTCGCTATTTCAAAAAAGGCCTCCCCTTTCAATTCTACAGTTCGTTCATTCATACCTTTAAAACTAACCGGATATTTCAACTCTGATAAAGAATTCAAATGTACCCTTGTTCCATCTGATAAAGTTAATCGAAATTCTCCTCCACGAGGAACAGACAAAGTATTCTGTTGACTTATTTCCACTTTTGATGTTTCTGGGATATGATAAACAATCATCCCATCATACTCTCTTGCAATAGGTGTATCACCTATATAAATCCAATGTTCTTGCCCTGATTTTTTCAATTGTTTAGCACTACCATCTTCTAAAGTCAATATTGCTTTTGACTCTCCAGGAGTTATTCGTGATGCCTCATAGTAAAAATAGAGTCCTCCCCCTACAGAAAATAGCAATATCAGTAGAGCACAAGCAATCTTCAACCAACGACGAGAAAAAAAGCCTATTTTTCTTTGCGTTGATATCCTTCTAGTTCCCTTATGTAAAGAGGTCCATACTTTACGGAAAGCCTCATCCGATTTAGCATCAAAACGATGATATTGACGATAATCCTCAACAGCAGTCTTATCCAAGTTGATTTTCTGAAAAAAACGCAGATGAGATTCATCCTCTTGCAACCATTTTTTTAGAATTTGGTCTTCTTCTTTAGATAAACACCCGACCAAGTATTTAACAATTAGTTTTTCAATCTCCATACTATCTAATTATCATTTGTATTACACAAACGATTATAGATATAAATCGAGGTACAAGAAAAGAATAAAAAATGAGGTATCTGGATATTTTTTTTGCAATTTCTCTTTCAGATTGTTCCGAAGAGTTTTCATTGCACGTTTCTTTTGAGTTTTAACAGTTTCTATTGACAACGATAATTTTTTAGCAATAGCATCATTATCATAACCTTCCAGATGTAACAAGAATATTTCCCGACAACGTTCCGGAAGTAAATCAATCTGTTTAAATAGTAAGCGAAAAACTTCTTCTTTCTGAAAAGAATCATCCGACAAGAAACGATTTGCAGTCAAAGCTTCTTCAATATAACGACTTTCTACATTTTGATGTCGCAAATAATCAAAAGCCGCATTTCTTATCGAAATATAAAGAAATGAACGAAAATTCGCTTGCGAAGGAAATATACGATTTTCTTCCCACAAAGATGCAAATACATCTTGTACGATATCTTCAGCTATATCTTCACGTTTCGTATATTTTTGAGCATAACATACTAATATCCCGTAATAATCACTGAACAATCTTTCAAATATATCTTTCCGATTAATAGAAAAACCAGGCTCACGTATCATTTAGCAAGTTTTAGACAGCAAATATAGAAATAAACGATAGAAAAAAACAATAAATAAACATTAAATCATATTTCAGAATTAAGAATATTCGAACACTCTACACCGTTTACCTCTTTCAGGATTTTCTGAATTTCTTGAAGAATGCTCTCAACCTTTTCATTTATTTCCGTAGAAAAGTCCTCCCCACGCCTTGCCTCCAACCAACTCAGTAGAATTACAGCATTCCCAGCTCCAATCAATGTAAAAAGAGGAAGAAGTTTGTGAGCTATTGCAGCTATTTCATCCACCTCCTTAGCATTTAATGCCTGCACCATCCGGTCAGCACTCTTTTGTGTTTCCTCTATAAATGTTTGGATAATGGAATGTGTAGCTTCAGGATCATCCTCCGAAAAAGAAGTGAGGGCATTTACATTTAGTTGCATATCTTCTGTTATATGCGCTTCATCGGCCGAAAGTTGACCTTCATTTACTGTTAGCAACAATTCCTTTACTGTAAACGGTTTATGCAAACAACCGGCAAAACCATGTTCATGTAAAGCGGCTTTATCCATTTCACTACGGGCAGTCACAGCAATAACAGGGATTGTTTTTGCTTGTGGTATATTAGAAGCCCGTAATAGTTTTACCAGATCAAACCCGTTAATGGCAGGCATTTGTATATCTGTCAGCAATACATCGAAGACGGAAGAGCGAAGTTGTTCAATCAGCTGTTCCAGCTGTTCACAGCACACTGCATCAATACCATGCTGTTTCAACATGGCGGCAGTCAGATTCAGCTGAATCTTATCGTCATCAATCAAAAGCACACGAATGACTTTCATGGGAGGAATGGCAGCCGACTGTTTGGGAGCGTATGGACTTTCATTCTCCGAAGATTCACTTTCCGGAGATTCGCTCTCTGCAAGGGATTTACCTACCGGATAAAGAGGTAAAGTTACAGTAAAACAGCTCCCTTTTCCTAATGTGCTTTGCACGTCAATGGTTCCTTCAAGCAAAGTTACCAATTTCTTCACAATAGAGAGTCCGAGTCCGAAACCTTCTTCCCCCTGCGCACCGGAAAGACGTGTAAATTCTTGGAAGATACGTTCACGATCTTCTGATGCCATTCCTTTTCCTGTATCGGCAATGGCGATGGTTAACTTAGAAGAATCATAACTGGCTGTCAGGCTAATTTCTCCTTTTTGAGTAAACTTTACGGCATTGGACAAAAGGTTGTTCACAATTTGCCGGAGTCGCAAAGGATCACTGATATATCTTCCATTCAGTTCCGGGACGACGTGACATTGCAAGGCTAAACCTTTGGCAGCGGTCAAAGGTTCGAAACTGACATAAATTTCGTCGAATAGCTGGGAAGGGTTAAAGGTTACGCGATTCACTTCCGCTTTATTGAGATCAAGCCGGTGGAAATCAAGCAAGTCACTGACTAACTTCAATAAATGTTCTGAAGAACTTTTCATATTGTCGAGGTAGAATCGTTGCCGTTCATCTTCTGTCAATCGGGACAGGAGTTCGGTATATCCCATAATTGAGCCTAACGGAGCTTTAAAATCATGGGTAATGGCAAGCATTAATTTTTCACGGGCGATCAGCAAATCTTCCGCCCGTTTATTCGCCACCTCCAATTGCTGGCGGTAACGGTTGCTACGGGAAATATCCCGCATAATCAATATCAGGAAAAAAGCCGATAATAGTACGGCACCAACCGCGATACCGCCGATGATACGTGCCGACCGCATCCTCACTTCCTGCTGAAGTTCGGCATCCTGACGGGCACGCAAGGTCATTTCTTCCTCATACTGTTTAATCAAGCTATCCATCCGTGCCGTCAACTGCGTATTCATCCGCTGGTACTTTGTACTGGTACGCCGGATTGTTTTCCTCCGTTGCAACCGTTTTTCTTCGGTAGCCATGCGGATTTTCTGCTGAAGAGAATCTTTAGAAGTGGTCGGTTGGAGAATGGTATCAGTGGCTACTTCCAACGATGTATTTACTAATACGGCACTGTCTTGTTTAGAAGGGGAAAACACTTCGGCGAGTCGTTTGAAGAATCCCTTCTTTTTAGGAGTAGTGATTAACGAGTCACGTTTGGTGATGACCCGATGTTGTACCCGTTGCTGGGTAATCACAGAATCCTGTTCGGAAATGATTTCTTCGATTTCCGAAGCAGAGAGAAGGCTGTCGTTTGCCTCACTTAGCACCCGCAACATCTGAATCGTGTTTTGATCTTTCTCATGGAGAAGGGTCAATAAACTGTCTGTTCTTAAATTCTGTTGATCGTCGGCGGCCGACAATGCTTCCATCTCACGATGTACAAACACCAGCGAGAAAAGGAGGATCGCCAGCAACAAAGTGTAACCGGCGGTTATTTTCAACTTTGTAAAACGGAAGGAAGCCATTGGGGTTAAGTATTAAGTTTTAAGTATTTAGTATCAGGTTTGAGGATGAGGTTCGGGGAGTTTCGTCATGTGATGAAAACGCCACCAAAGCATCAATCCTGCGCTCGTCAAACCAAAAGGAAATGCCATCCAGACACCTACTACTCCCCATCCCATCACAAAGCCGCAGAAATAACCTACAGGAAGAGAAATAATGAAATAGGCGACAAAGGCAATCACCATCATTAGTTTTACATCTGAAATTCCACGCAAAGCGTTGGCGAAAGTAATCTGCAGTCCGTCGCCAAACTGGTAAACGAGGAAAGGGAAGATTAGAGAGGTCACCATAGCAGCCACTTCCTGACTGTCGGTAAACCAGCCTCCCAAGTAATTCCGGCAAAGGAAGACAATCAAAGAAAGCACAACGCCCAATGTCATCATCAGATGAAAACCTGCATAGGCAGAACGACGTACATTGATGATGTCATTCTGACCTTTGAAGTTACTGACACGAACAGCCACAGCAGCACCCATACCGTAATACATCATAAATGTAAACTGCGAAATAGCCAGCATAACCTGATGAGAAGCCAGAGCGATAGTACCCAGCCAACCGATCATGATCGCACTTAGACTAAAAGAGGCTGTCTCCATTCCCATTTGAAAAGCAACCGGCCATCCAAGTCCATTCAAGCGTCCAAATACAGCTCGTGACCATCCCAAACGGAAAAAGCCAATCTTATAGCGGACAAAACGCGGACTACGCATAAAGATGATGATAAATATAATCACCATCACGATACGCGAGAACAGCGTGCTGACACCTGCTCCCAACAGACCTAACTCGGGCAATCCGAGCTTTCCATAAATCAGGATATAGTTTCCTATGATATTCAAGACATTTCCACCAAGCAATATCCACATAGCGGTTTTTGTATCCGTAATTCCGTCTGTAAACTGCTTGAATCCATTGAAAAGCATGACAAACACTAGTGAAGCGAGCAAAACAAGGTAATACGGTTTAATCAGGGGAATCAATTCTTCCGGCTGTCCGAGACGTTCTATATTTAGATAAAGAACAGTCATACAGACAGTCAGCAGCAATGCAACCATCAGGTTTGCCAGCAAACTGTTGCGTAAAGCCTGTCCCGCAGGGGCATACTGGCGGGTTCCATACAAACCTCCCACAATGGGAGTCAGCCCATACGAAAAACCCGTACTGAAAATAATCGCCAGATTGAACACATTATTGACGAAGGAAGCTGCTCCCAGCTCAATCGTACTATGATGCCCGATCATTAACGTATCCGCAAATCCAAGAACGATTACTCCTATTTGACCGATCACAATCGGCAGTCCGAGAAAAATTAGTGCTTTATAATGCTCTTTATATGTACTATAAATATGTCTCATTTACTTTTCCGTTACCTAAACGTATCTCCATTTTCAGGCAAAGGGACTTTTCCCTTTCACTGATAGATTAAAAAAGGGAGAATTTAATTTTGTTGTTTCTTATAATATAGTATTACTCCGTTCTCCTTACGGAAAGCAGATTGAGCTACCGCCCGCAATTGTTCAGCCGTGACAGACCGATAACGATCGACCTCTTTTTCCATGTCCTCCGCCCGGCCAAGCAATTCGTACCAAGCCAGGTTGGTTGCCACATTCAAATAATTGATGTTGCCGAATATCTGGGTGGACTCAAATTTGTTCTTCACTTTTTCCAGTTCCTGTTCGTCAACCAATTCTTGCTGCAACAGTTCCAGTTCTTCCCGCACTGCCGCTTCCGCCTGTTCCAGGGTGACACCTGCCGAAGGTTTACCACTAATATGGAATAACCCCGCATCTACACTGCCGGAAATATAAGCATCTATACTCGAAAATAATTGTTTCTGTTGTACCAAACGCTGGTTTAACCGGCTGGAACGTCCGTTGCTCAACACATCCGACAAAATATCAAATGCATAATAATCCGGATGGCAATGGGCAGGCATGTGGTATGCCATAAATAAAGAATCGAGAGGAACATTTCTCTCTACCGTCAGCCGCCGTTCTTCCGTCTGTTCCTGTTCTTGTGGCAGGTTCCGTTGAGGAACTTCCCGACGAGGAATAGAGCCGAACCATTTTTCCGTCAAAGCAACCGCTTCTTCGAAAGAGATATTGCCGGTTACAGCTAATATAGCATTATTAGGAGCATAAAAACGGAAAAAGAATGCCTTCACTTCTTCCAGCGTAGCATTGGCAATATGCGACAACTCTTTTCCGATAGTAGGCCATTGATAAGGATGCGTCTGATAAGCCAGAGGACGCAAAAGATGTCCGATATCCCCATAAGGCTGATTCAAACATCGCTGTTTGAATTCTTCCATTACTACTCCCCGCTGTACCTCCAGACTCCGTTCGCTAAAATCAAGACTCAACATCCGGTCGGATTCCAACCAAAAGCCGGTTTCTACATTCTGACGAGGTACAGTGAGGTAGTAATTGGTTATATCATTATTCGTCCAGGCATTATTCTCTCCACCCGCCAATTGAAGCGGCATATCATAATCGGGAATATTCACCGACCCTCCGAACATCAGGTGTTCGAACAAATGGGCAAAACCGGTATGTTCGGGATCTTCGTCGCGAGCTCCCACATTATATAATATATTAAGGGCAACCATCTGCGTACTTTCGTCCTGCGAATGTACCAGACGTAACCCATTATCAAGAATATGCCTGTTGATTTTCATATATTTCAGTCAAGTATTGTCACCTTTGTTATTTTTACATCTTCTTCGGGACGATCGCTACGGTCGGTTTTCACCTGCTGGATTTTATCCACAATATCCAAACCTTTCACTACTTCGCCGAACACAGTATATTCGCCATCCAGATGCGGAGTTCCTCCCACCGTTGTATAGGCTTCAATCTGTTCCGGAGTGAAATGAAATTCCGGTTGTTTAGCTGCCATTTCCTGTGCCTCTGCAAACAACTTTTCCTGCAAATCATAAAGACCATTTTCGTCATTTGCTTTTCGCATCTTATAAATTTCCTTCATGTGTTTCTGTGCCAGCGTATTGAAAATAACATTAATCTTATTCTCATTCATCTGGCTTTCCATACCCAGCAAGGTAGAGTCATTGAACACCTTACCTGTCACGATATAGAACTGACAACCGGAAGATTCTTTCTTCGGGTTCACATTATCTCCCTGACGGGCAGCGGACAGGGCACCTTTCTTATGGAAATATTTAGGATACACAAATTCAGCAGGAACGGTATAACCTACGTCTCCGGTACCCAGCATTTTTCCTTTCGGTGCATTCTTTGAGTCCGGATCACCGGCCTGAACCATAAAATCTTTGATAACACGATGAAACAGTGTGCCCTCATAAACTCCGTCCTTCACCAGTTTGATAAAATTATCACGATGTTTCGGTGTCTCATTATATAGTTTCACCTCAATGTCTCCTAAAGTTGTTTCAATCTTTACCAACGTTTCTTTATCCATGTCTCCTCCTTTTTTTGTTCCAGTTTTGCAGGCAGTAAGTCCACAAAACGATATGGTTAATATTATCAATAGAATCTTTTTCATAACACTTTTATTTAATTTAAGTTTGCAAATATACCACTTTCGCCTAAATCCTCTTACCTTTGTGACTTAAAAGAATCAAAACCTGACATGATGAGCTCCATATTGATCGTTGAAGATGATATCACTTTTGGAATGATGCTAAAAACCTGGCTAGGCAAAAAGGGCTTTGAAGTATCATCAGTGAGTAATATTGCCCGCGCCCGAAAACATATCGAAAGCCAAAACGTCGATCTGATTTTATCAGACCTGCGACTACCCGACCACGAAGGTATCGATCTGCTGAAATGGATGAATGAACAAGGCATGGACATTCCTTTAATCATCATGACTGGCTATGCGGATATACAATCCGCCGTACAGGCAATGAAACTGGGAGCACGTGATTATATAGCCAAACCGGTAAATCCGGAAGAATTACTGAAGAAAATTTCTGAATGTCTGCAGTCTGAAAAGAGTCTTGCTACTCATAACGTTGCTAAATCTTCTTCTAAAAAAGGTGCTTCTACTTCATCTAAAGATTCAACAGAAAATCATCGTGCTTATCTGGAAGGAGAAAGTGATGCAGCCAAACAACTCTACAATTATGTAGGTCTGGTAGCTCCGACCAATATGTCCGTACTTATCAACGGTTCCAGCGGAACAGGAAAAGAGTATGTGGCGCACCGTATTCATCAACTTAGCAAACGAAACGATAAACCGTTTATTGCCGTAGATTGTGGATCTATCCCCAAAGAACTGGCTGCTTCCGAATTTTTCGGTCATGTGAAAGGTTCGTTTACAGGTGCTCTGACAGATAAAACGGGTGCTTTCGTTGCAGCCAACGGTGGTACTATCTTTCTGGATGAGATCGGAAACCTTAGTTATGAAGTGCAGATACAACTGCTTCGTGCCTTGCAAGAGAGAAAAATACGTCCGGTAGGTTCTACACAGGAGATATCGGTAGATATTCGTCTGGTATCTGCCACCAATGAGAATCTGGAACAAGCCATTGAAAAAGGTACTTTCCGTGAAGACCTTTATCATCGTATCAATGAATTTACCCTCCGTATGCCCGATCTGAAAGAACGGAAAGAAGATATTCTGCTCTTTGCCAATTTCTTCCTCGATCAGGCAAACAAGGAACTGGATAAACACCTGATTGGTTTCGATGCAAAAGCATCGCAAGCTTTAATGAATTATCATTGGCCGGGAAACTTGCGCCAAATGAAGAACATCGTCAAAAGAGCAACGTTATTGGCACAAAGCAGTTTCATTACTTTATTGGAATTGGGGACCGAGCTTTTAGAAACTCCTGCATCCAGCAATACGAGCATTGCATTACGCAATGAAGAGACTGAAAAAGAGCATATTTTGGAGGCGCTACGCCAAACAGGAAACAATAAGAGTAAAGCAGCGCAATTACTGAATATTGATCGAAAGACTTTATATAATAAATTGAAATTATACAATATTGATTTGTAACAAGTTACATTCTTGCATTTTCTCAAGTGTTCTCATGCCTATGAGAAAATTTTCTCAATGCAATGAGAAAAAATTCTCACTATTATGAGTATTTATTCTCATCACGGTGAGAAATGATTCCTTTTTGTAGTGCTCGAACTTATCTTTAACCGAATCTATCGCATTACCAGATATTATTAATTTTAATGCATATTCCATAGAATAAAATGCCCCCCATGAATAAAAAAACATTATTACCCCTTGCATTTGTGCCACTCGCAGCAACCAATCTGCAAGCACAAAGCAATATGCAAATAGAACACGCGGACAAACGTCCGAATATCATTCTCTTTATGGTAGACGATATGGGATGGCAGGATACTTCACTCCCATTCTGGACACAGAAGACACACTATAACGAATTGTACGAGACTCCAAATATGGAGCGGTTAGCCAAACAGGGAATGATGTTTACTCAAGCGTATGCCAACAGTATCAGTTCTCCTACCCGGTGCAGCCTCATCACCGGAACCAACGCCGCACGTCACCGAGTAACTAACTGGACGCTGCAAAAGAATACAATGACAGACCGTAAAGATAGCATTCTGGCAGTCCCTGACTGGAATTACAATGGAGTAAGTCAAGTGTCCGGCACTAATCATACTTTCGTAGGAACCTCCTTCGTGCAACTGCTAAAGAACAGCGGTTATCATACTATACATTGTGGAAAAGCCCATTTCGGAGCGATAGATACTCCAGGGGAAGATCCGCATCATTGGGGATTCGAGGTAAATATTGCCGGACATGCGGCCGGTGGACTTGCCAGTTACCTGGGAGAAGAGAACTACGGACATACCAAAGATGGGAAAGCGGTATCACTGATGTCTGTTCCCGGATTAGAGAAATATTGGGGAACGGAAACCTTTGTAACTGAAGCATTGACGTTGGAAGCCATTAAAGCACTGGATAAAGCGAAAAAGTATAATCAGCCTTTCTATTTGTATATGTCGCAATATGCCATCCACATTCCTTTGAACAAAGATATGCGCTTCTATGAGAAGTACAAGAAAAAAGGAATGACAGACCATGAAGCTGCTTATGCCACACTGATTGAAGGAATGGATAAAAGTTTAGGTGATTTAATGAACTGGCTGGAAAAGAATGGAGAAGTCAACAACACTATTATCATTTTTATGAGTGATAACGGAGGACTTGCATCCGAATCCGGATGGCGTGACGGCAAGCTGCATACACAGAATTATCCATTGAACAGTGGTAAAGGTTCTACTTATGAAGGCGGTATCCGCGAACCGATGATTGTCAGTTGGCCGGGAGTAGTAGCTCCGGGAAGCAAATGCAACAACTACTTGTTGATAGAAGACTTCTACCCTACTATTCTTGAAATGGCAGGTGTCAAGAACTACCAGACAGTTCAGCCGCTAGACGGTATCAGTTTCATCCCTCTGCTGAAACAGACAGGCAACCCAGCTAAGGGTCGGAGTCTTTTCTGGAATATGCCTAACAACTGGGGAAATGACGGTCCCGGAATCAACTTTAATTGTGCCGTTCGAAACGGTGACTGGAAATTGATTTATTACTATGGAACAGGAAAGAAAGAGTTATTCAACATACCTGATGATATAGGAGAAAGCAACAACCTTAGTGCACAGCATCCGGACATCGTGAAGAAACTTTCTAAAGAGCTGGGCAACTTTCTAAGAAAAGTAGATGCACAACGACCAACTTTCAAAGCGACAGGTAAACCTTGTCCCTGGCCGGATGAAATTAAGTAAATAGATTACCTAAATAAAAGAACTGTGGCGGGGAGTGTGGAATAATTCCA
>OFOK01000726.1_pt1 | contig 30811 bp, 19 predicted proteins | sample 1542001 | NCBI WGS metagenome assembly OFOK01 (sample SAMN04209242, study PRJEB22552) | human gut metagenome | biome: gut; material: feces | host: Homo sapiens | place: USA: Oklahoma
TGGCTCAGAATGCCCGCCGAGCGCAGCACGATGCGCGCCAGCTCTGCCGGGCTGTACAGCTCCAACTTTAAAAGCACGCCGAACCGGTCGCGCAGCGGGCCGGTCAGCTGGCCCGCCCGGGTGGTCGCCCCGATCAGGGTGAACCGCGGCAGGTTGATGCGAATGGACTGGGCGCTGGGCCCCTTGCCGATCATGATGTCCAGCGCGTAATCCTCCAGCGCGGGATACAGCACCTCCTCCACCTGGCGGGAAAGGCGGTGGATCTCGTCGATGAACAGCACGTCGCCCTCCTGCAGGTTGGTGAGCAGTGCGGCCAGATCCCCCGGCTTTTCAATGGCGGGACCGCTGGTAATGCGGATCTGCACCCCCATCTCCTGGGCCACGATGCCCGCCAGGGTGGTCTTGCCCAGGCCCGGCGGGCCGTACAGCAAAATGTGATCCATCGGCTCGCCCCGGCGCTTTGCGGCTTCCAGGTAAATGCGCAGGTTTTCCTTTACCTTTTCCTGGCCCACATAGTCCGCAAGGGTGCGCGGGCGCAGGCTCAGCTCCTCGGCCTCGCCCTGGTTTACCTCGGGGTTTACCAGGCGGGCGGCCGCTTCAAAGTCTTCCATGGGTTACCTCCTTGCCATGCCCCGCAGGGCCAGCTTGATCATCTCTTCCACCGGCAGGCTCTCGTCCAGCTTGGCTACCGCCGCCGCCGCCTCACCGGCGCTGTAGCCAAGGCTGGTCAGCGCGGCGATGGCCTGGCTCAGCGCGCCGCCGGCGGCCGCCGGCGCGCCCATGCCGCCCACATCCCCCAGCGAGAGGCCCTCCGCAAGGCCCTTGCCCACCTTGTCCTTCAGCTCCAGGGTGATGCGCTGGGCCAGCTTCGGCCCCACGCCGTTTGCGGCGGTGAACGCCTTGTGATCCCCGGCCGACACCGCCAGCGCAATGCGCTCCGGGCTCAGCACATTCAAAATGGCAAGGCCCACCTTGGGCCCCACGCCGGAAACAGCGGTGAGCATTTTAAAGCAGGTCTGCTGCTCTTCGGTGGCAAACCCGAACAGGGTCACGTCGGTCTCGGTCACATTCATCATGGTGTACAGCATCGCTTCGCCGCCCACGGCGGGCAGCGCGGCCGCCACGCTGGCGGGCACCAGCACCTGGTAGCCCACCCCCGCGCAGGAGATCACCACCATATCCAGTGTTTTCTTTATAAGCTTGCCGTTCAGGCAGTAAATCATGTAAAAGCGCCTCCTTAACGGATGGGTGTTCCCTGCAGCCGGCTGCGGCTGCAATGGCAGTGGGCAATGGCCATGGCCAGCGCGTCGGCGGTGTCGTCGGGTTTCGGCACCTTTTCCAGGTGCAGCAGGATGCGGGTCATCTCCTGCACCTGCTTTTTCACAGCCTTGCCGTAGCCGGTCACCGCCTGCTTCACCTGCATGGGGGTGTACTCGAACACCGGCAGCCCGCACTGGGCGGCGGCCAGCAGAATGACCCCGCGGGCCTCGGCCACGCCGATCACCGTAGTCTGGTTGTGCTGGTAAAACAGCTGCTCAATGCTCAGCGCCTCCGGCTGGTGGGTGCGCATGACCTCCAGAACGCCGTCGTACACCTGGGCCAGGCGCCGCTCAAACGCCACCCGCGCCTCGGTGGTCACCGCGCCGAACGCCACCGGCGAAAAGCGGTTTCCCGTGTAATCCGTTACCCCCCAGCCCACAATGGCATACCCGGGGTCAATGCCCAAAACTCGCATAGCTGCACCTCTCCATATTAACCGATTTAGTATACCACAAAACCCGCCTTGGAGCAACAAAAAACAGTCCGCTTCCCGGCGCTTTGGCCCGGCAGATCCTTCCAGCCCGCCCGCGGTCCAACCTGCGCCCCGCCCCGCAAAACCATTTGCCCGCCCGGCCCTGATCCCCTGGGGCATAGCGCTCCGTTTTAAAAGATTTTTGCAAAACCCCTTGCTTTTTGGCGGCGGATTCGTTATACTATTTTAGCGCCATAGTTTCCATAGGCGTTTTTATGGGCGGTTAGCTCAGCTGGTAGAGCATCTGCTTGACGTGCAGAGGGTCAGGGATTCGAGTTCCTTACCGCCCACCAAAAACAAAAAGCCCCGCGTACAGCTTGATTTGCAAGCCTGTACGCGGGGCTTTTTCACGTTTCAGCGCGGGGCATGGGAGCGGATCGTTTTACCAAAAGGGCGGCCGCGCCTTTTATGAATCCTGCGGCAATCCGCTTTCCTGGCTGTTTTCGAACGATTTGGCGCCGTTTTGCTGTTCCACATATTCTCTTGGGTTCATGCCAAAGGTGCGCTGAAATGCCCGCTTAAAAGAATACTCGCTGTCGTATCCAACTTCCGCCGCGATTTCCGCCGGGCAGTAGCCCCGCAGGCGCAGCAGTTCTTTTGCGCGCTCTATGCGCTTTTCAGTAATGTAGCGGTAAAAGTTGCTGCCGGCAGTCTTTTTAAAAATACGGGAAACGCTCGCGTTGGAAACGCCAAAAAGATCGCTCAGCTGGTTCAGCGAAAGATTGGGGTCAAACACATTCTCATTCACATAGCCCACCAGCGACCGGTTCACATTTGTGGCCGCCTCTTCCTTTTTGCGGATCATCTCCTCGCACAGCTTTTTCACCAGGCTCTCGGCGCTGCGGAACATCTGTTCCAGGCTCACCGCATACTGCGGCTCGGTGAGCTCCTGGAACATCCGGTCCGGCAGCTTTGCCTCAATCACGATGCGGCGCATGGTTTCATACAAAAGCGTCGCCACCCGCTTGACCAGGTCGCGTCCCAGATCCAGCCGCTTGTTTTCTTCATACAGCTGGTGCAGGATCACCTTTGCCTGTGTCACATTGCCCTCGCGGACCGCGCGCGCCAGCTGCCCTTCCCAGTCCAGAGGATAGTAATATTCCATCTGCGGGTGTGCATAAACAACACCGCGCACATGTTCCTCCCTGCGGATAGTTTCCATCGCCGCCTGATACGAGGTGCTGATGCCCGCCAGCCCTTTGCAGGGCCGCCCCACATAAATGCAGCATTCAATATCCTGCTCTGCAAGCGCATCGTACATCGTTCCCGCCAGATCCATCACCGCGTCTTTGTCCGGCAGGGTTGGAAACTCTGCAATAACAGCGGTATTCCCCTCCACATTTTCCACCAGCTCGCAATGGCTCTGGCCCAGATGCAGGTTTTCGATGATCTGCTCCACGATCAGTACAAACCGCAGATTTGCCTGCGTCTCTTCGGTCACGCTCTCCATACCATCGTGCCTGCGGTGCAAAACGAGCACTGCATAGGCATAATCGCAGACGAACGGAATCTCCTGAACATCCAGCAGATCGGATACATCGTCGCCGAAAAAGCCTTTTAAAAGCTGAACATTTCTTTGTTCGCGCAGGGTGTAGCGGTAGGAAGAAACAGTCTGCTCCAGTCTTTCTTTGTCGTTGAACAGCTCGTCGATACAGGTTGCAATTGCATCCATGTCCTGCTTTACATTCTCGCCGTTTGTTCTTTCCTTGACCTTGCACAAAAGCTGGTTCACCGGCGAATATTGAACGATCGCCAGAATATATGCAAGGAATGCGCCCAGCATGGCAAGCAGCAAAAGCAGCAGATACCCGCCTGCCCCCTGCATAAAAGGCAGCGGCTGGTTTTGAAACGTAATTTCATAAGTAAGCAGCATGTTCTGGCTGGGGGCCGTTTGCCGCACAGCCTCTGTGCCCGGTTCCGCAAACTGGCCGGTCCAGCATTCGTTCCCGTTCTCGTCCAGCACGCGCACGCCCGCAACCTGCTCGCTGCAAACCTGGCCCACCTTTTTTGCCAGGCTCGATTTATCCAGATACATCACAGCGGCCACCCGGGGCGGATCCATGATGTCCAACTGGCACACATAGACCAAATGCCCCTCGTTCACGCCGGCAAACCCACCGGGGCGCTGCTGCCCAAAGCCGCCTTGTAGGCCCAGCACATTGTTTTGAATAAACCCGTCTGCCACCTGCAAGCGCTGCGCAGCATAGGCTTGATAATCGCTCAGGGAAAACCACCCCTTGGGTGTAACGGCAACATCCTTTCGGTTGTACAGGACCGCAATATCCCGGATGGTGGTGTTGAAGGTGCACACCTCCCCCAAAAACTGCGATATCTCACGTTTTTGCAGCACATCAAATTCCGCGTCGAACACACTCGTATCGGATTTGTATTTCTCCACCCAAACCGCATTGTTTAAAATATCCCCGATCGAGGCGGCCGACTCCCAGGTGCTGTCCAGCACCTCCGTAATCTTTTCCGTCTGCGCTCTTCGCTGCTGCTCCGCCGCGCTGTTGCGCTCTTTTTGCGAGATATGCGCCACCAGAATAACGCCCGCCATCAGCATCCCTGTAAACAGCAGAATATACGTTAAAAAATAGCGTTGAAAATCCTTGGATTGCCAAAAGGACCGACGCATTGTAACTCCCCTTTCCGTTGACCGTGATTGTTTTTACCCTGCGCCCACGGCCTTGTCACGGCATTTTTTCCAGATACCGGTCGTAACGGGCCTGCGCGATCCCCATCAGCTCTGTCAGCCCCAGTTGATCCAGCTTCTCCACCTCTTTTTCCAGCTCAGACAGTGGGATCTGCCCCAGGGTAAGCTTCCATGCAAGCTCTTGGGAAGCAATGTCCAGGTTTTCCTGCAGCTCGTTGATCCGCGCCGATTCTTCGCTGGTTGGCAGCGCAAGGAAATTGTTGATCTGATCCGGGTAGGTCTTTTCGTAACCGACAAGTGCCAGGGCGACGCTGCGCTTTTCCGCATCACAGGTATCGCTGCCGATCCCCATGTTCACATATTGCACACGTGGCAAAACGCCATTCCACAAAATCGCCCCCTCGGCAATGCGCTGTTTTTTCAGCACATCGAAAGTGAGGTTGGGCAGGGGCTTTATCTCGCCCTTTTCGTAAACAAAGTTGATTCCTTCCTGCCCATACGTTGTGAGAATGCTGTATTCTTCAGAACAGATAAGGTCCAAAAGGCGCGCAACCGCTTTCAGGTCTGTGCAGGCCCGCGTAACCACATACCGTTCCCATACCATATCGCCCGGCTCGCTCATTGCCGCAGGCTGAACGCCCGGCACGGCCGGCAGCGGCATTAAAGGCACATACCGCGCCTCGGGTGCTGCCGGCTGTACCGCAGCGTCGTTCCACATGGCGTCGGGGTAATCCCAGATAGCCGATATCTTGTTTTGTGCCCGCTTTTGTTCCAGCAGATCATAGTTCCCCGCCACATCGGGGTCGAGGATGCCCTCGTTCACAAGGCCGTTCAGATATGCAAAATAATCCTTCACATAAGGGCTCTTCCATGGGCTCGTGATTCTCTGGTTTTGCGGGTCCAGCCCAATGGTCCCGGTGGGCAGATCGAACCATTGTGCGATGGCTGTTCGGAACGAGCCCGGGTCAATAAACAATATCTCATCTTTTTCCTGGTTCCCGTTGGCATCTTTTTCCCGGAAGGCCCGCAGCATTTCCGTAAACTCTTCCAGCGTTTCCGGTTCGGGAATGCCCAATTGATCCGCCCAATCGCGCCGGTACTGAATGGAAAAGCTGCCGTTCGCATTTGGGTTTCCATTGTAAAATTTATTCTGCATGTTGCAGAACCAATAGATATTCCCATCCTCCGCCGTGGTGAGCGGGCGCACAGTGGGAAACACTTTATCAAACGCTTCCCGCGCGGGGCCTGCCGAATATTCTTCCACGATCTTGTTGATGGGCAGAATAACCCCCTGCTTTGCCAGCTCCAAAAGGGCCGCATCGTCCATGGTGTGGGCCTTTGCAATATCCGGCAGGTTTTTGTCCGAGGCAAGGCGCGTCTGCAGCATCATGGGATACTTTTCTGTGGGGATCACCTCCCACTCAATTTCCAGGTCTGCCTGGGCCAGAAGCCCCTGCAATTTTTGAAAAGCGCTGTATTCCCCCACCTCATTCCAGTTGTTGCAGGGCACCCACCCCTCTGTTCCCAGTATCTTAAGGTGGCTCATCCGCTGCCCCTCCGGCGCCTCCTCCGCGGCCTCCCTGCCGCATCCTGCAAGCGGCATGGCCGCAATGCAGCCCGCAAGAACGAGCGCTGCAAGCTTCGTTTTTTTCATAGCGTCCTCCTTTAATTCTTCCCTTCGCCCGCATTCTTTTGAGCCTGCATCTTTTTTTGTCCGGCCCCAAACAACGCGAAAAAATTGTGTTTTACGGCGCGCAAAATTTCCATTTCAAGCATTTTTTCCATTTTATTGACTTCCGCTCCCCCCTGCCTATAATGAAGCTAACACTGAGTGGCTTCATGCCGGAGAGGAAAACATATGCCCATTTCTATTGCTGTGCTCACACGGGATCAAAACGATCTGTTGTCCCTGCTGCAAACTTGCAGTGCGGTAAACGTTACAGTGTTTGCGCCCGACGCGCTTACCCCTCATTGCCTGGATAAGTTTGATTGCGCCTGCGTGTTGGGCGGCACCCAAACCGAACCCTTGGTTCTTTCTGTGGGCTGCCGTGAAATCGTGGAGGATTTTTCAGCCTCCGGAAAGAGAGTGTTTTTTGAATACACCCTCAGCTTTTGCCAGAACTACTGCATGCCTCCCCAGTCCACGCGTTTTCTGCGCCTGGTCTGCGCAGACAGCACGCTGGCCGGGCTGCCAGAGGGCACCCTGCTGGACGATCAGTGCAACCTGCACGCCGCCCCCTATTATTCCTGCAACCTGGCAAAGCCCCTCTTGGTGTACAAAAAAGGCTTGTCTGAGCACTCCCGGCAGCTGCTTTCCGCCCAGGACCTCGCGGATCACCAGCAGTACGGCCTGTGGCTCGAAACCCCCACCGTGGCTGTCTGTTCGTTCTGCCTTTGCAATTTTGTCCGCGCGCGTTTTGCCCCGGTCGGTGCATGGCGCCGCGTGATCGCGGCCCTGCTCACCTGGCTGTGCGGCGTCGAGATCGCCCTGCCCACAGCCGGCTGCTCCTATTATAGCACGGATCGGCCGGGCAGTATAAACGACGCGGCGGCCGCGGCCATTGGCTGGTTCGAGCGCTCCGGCGTCCTGCTGAACGAGGGCAGCGAAGGCGTGCTGGAAGGGCTTGCCACCGAGATTTTGCCAAACGGCGTGCAAAAAAGCGCCGCCCCCATTCGGACCGACTGCGCTGGTGAAACCGCCCTCGCCTATTTCTTCCATCACCTCGCCACCGGCAGCGAAACAAGCCTTCGGCGCGCCGCTGCCCTGGAAGCCTTTGTCTATGACAAGATGCAGATCAAAACGGGCCGCTTTGCCGGCATGCTGCGCTGGACCAACATCGCCTGGGAGGTGTGCTACCAGGACGACATGGCCCGCGCCATGTTCATCACATTGTTCAAAGCGTTCTACGGCAAGGGCCGGGAATATCTGCCCCAGTGCCGTGCAGCTCTGGAATTTTTAATGAACACCACCGGTCCCGACGGCCTGCGCCCCGCGCGGACCGACAACCTGAACATGACCGAACAGGACTTTGCCGCCCTTTCAGCAAAGGATGGGGCGTTCCCCTGCGCCCACTACAACGCGTTTTACCTTGCCTGCCTGTTATTGTACGGCAAAATGGAAAACGACGCCCGCTGCCTGGCGGTGGGCGAACGGGGGATGCGCTCACTCATGAAGGCTTACCCCGGCACGGTGCGCGAACAAAGCGAAACGCAGGAGCTGTGCCGCCTGCTGCTGCCGCTTTCCTGGCTTTACCATGCCACCGGCCGCGAGGGCGACAAACAGCTTTTGTACACCGTTGTGAACGATCTGGAAAAGATGCGCCATTCCTCCGGCGCTTACCTTGAGTGGGACAGCGACTACTCCGCCGCATGCAGCAAGCAGGAGGGCGGCGAGTGTTCCCTCTTAAGCCGGAACGGCGATCCCGTGGCCGATCTCCTTTACAGCAACAACTGGGTGCCGCTGGGGCTGATGCAGGCCTATTTTGTAACAGGCGACGAAACCTTTTTCAACCTGTTCCGCGCGCACGCGGACTTTTTGATCCATTCCCAAATTCACAGCGCCGACCCCCGCATCGACGGTGCCTGGGCACGGGGCTTTGATGTAAATCTGATGGAAGTGTACGGCCTGCCCAACGATGTGGGCTGGGGCCCCTGGGCCATCGAGAGCGGCTGGACCGTTGCCGAAATCGCCGCCGGCCTTTACAGCGGCCTGCTCAAAGAACAGCTGAAAGGATTTTATCAATGAAGATCGTTCAGGTTTGGCCCTGCGGCCTGCCGCAGGAGCTGCAGGCCGGCTTCGCGGAAATGGCCGCTCACGAGGGCTTTGTCTGCGCAGAAAACGGCATTCGCATTACCGCGCACCGGGCCCTGCAGTTTTCCGCCCGGTGCCAGGACCGTTGCCTCACGGTGGGTTACCAGAATATCGTTCAGTTTTTTCGCGCCCTGTCTTATTTAAAGGAAAATGGGTCCGCCCCTTTTTCCGTCGGCCGCCAGCCGGTTTTCAGCGAAAACGGCGTCATGCTGGACTGTTCCCGCAACGCCGTTCTTGCCCCGCACTCGGTCTGCCTGCTGCTGCGCAAAATGGCATTGATGGGGCTCAATACCGCTATGCTCTATACCGAGGATACATACGAGATTCCCGGGCAGCCTTATTTTGGATATCTGCGCGGCGCGTACACCGCACAGGAGCTCCGCGCGCTGGACGCTTACGCCGCCTGCCTTGGCATCGAGCTCATCCCCTGCATCCAGACCCTTGCCCACCTTGAGCGGGCGCTGCACTGGCCTCAGAACGACCCCGCCCTGCGCGACACCGAGGATATTTTAATGGTGGGCGAAGAAAAGGTCTACGCCCTCATTGAGCAGATGATCCGGGCGGTGAGCGGCGCGTTCCGCACAAAGCGCATCCACATCGGCATGGACGAAGCCTGGTCCCTGGGGCTGGGCAATTACCGCTTTAAAAACGGTTTTGTCCCCTCTGCGCGGCTGATGAAAGAGCATCTTGCACAGGTGTGCGCCATCACACAGAAATACGGGCTGCAGCCCATGATGTGGAGCGACATGTACCTGCGGGCCGCTTCCCCCACGGGCGAGTATTACCACGTGCCCGACCGCCTGCCGCAAGAGGTGCTGAACGCCGCCGACCCCGGCGTGGCCCTGGTCTACTGGGACTACTATCACCAGGACCCCGCCGTGTACCGCCGGCTGCTTGAGGTGCATGCGCAGTTTGCCTGCCCCACCATCTTTGCGGGCGGCCTCTGGACCTGGGCCGGCCCCGCGCCCGCAATGGACAAGATGCGCAGCAGCAGCCTTCCCGCGCTGCAGGAATGCCAGGCCCGGGGCGTGCGCTCGGTCTTCGCCACCGCCTGGGGCGACAACGGCGGCGAGGCAAACCTTTTGACCGCTCTTTACGGAATGCAGTTTTACGCTGAATACGCTTACACCGGCTGCACCGACGAACCCGTGCTGGCCGCCCGTTTCAACGCCTGCACGGGGGAAATTGCCGATGCCTTTTTCCAGCTGTCGGCCTTTAACAACCCACCCGGCGTCCTGCCCAAAACCGAAGACCCCGTGAACGCCGCAAAATTCCTGCTGTATGAGGACCCCCTGCTGCCCCTGTTTACCGCCGACACAGCCGGAATGGACTTTGTCCGGCATTATCGTAATCTGGAAACGCTGTATGCCTCGTTTTCCAGCCAGGATTCCGCGTTTGAAGCTCTGTACCGCTTTTATGAGCAGCTCGCCCGCCTGCTGGCGCTGAAGAGCGCCTGGCGCAGCCAGGCCCCCCTTGCCCAAAAAGCAAGCGCCGCTGCCGCCGGGCTGGCGCTGCTTGCCCAGCAATGTGCCCGCCAGTGCAGCGATTGCAAGCTGGCCTGGGAACTTGCCTGGGAAAAGACCAACAAGCCCTTTGGCTTTGAGATCATTGATCTGCGCCTTTCCGGCCTGAAGGGCCGCTTTGAAACCGCCGCCCGCCAGATGCAGCGCCTTGCAGCGGGCGAGATCGAACGCATTGAAACCCTCGCCTGCCCAAAGCTGCGCTATCTGACCAATCAGGAGGGGCGGTTTTCCGGCTGCTATTCCTGGGGCGAGTGCATCTCTGCCTGCCGTATTTAAAAGGAGATTCCATGCAACAGTTTTTTCAGACCGCCCCCTTAACAGGCTTTCCCGACCCCGCGCCCCGCAGCTACGAGGCACGGCACGCCGCACTGGCGCGCCGTGCCGCCGCCGAGGGCATGGTCCTGTTGAAAAACGAGGGGAACGCGCTGCCGCTTGCCCCGGGCTGCCGCGTCGCGCTGTATGGTATGGGCGCCTTGCATACCGTCAAGGGCGGCACCGGCTCGGGCGACGTGAACGCGCGGGCGAGCGTGAGCATCTGTAGCGGCCTGCGCGCGGCCTCCCTCACCATTGCCAACGAGGCCTGGCTGGAGCGCTGCGAAGCCATCTATGCAAAAGCCCGCGCCGGCTGGCGGGCCCTCATCTGGAACAAGCTTGAAACAAAACAGCAGCCCCACTTTTTTGCCTCTTATGTGAACACCCCCTTTGAAATGCCTCCCTGTCCCCCGCCCGAGTTCTGTGAGTGCGACGCCGTGTTTTATGTGCTCAGCCGCACCGCGGGCGAGGGCGCGGACCGCCGGCTCCGGCCGGGCGACTACCTGCTCTGTGCCGCCGAGCGCCGTGATCTCGAGCAGCTGTGCGCACTTTATTCCTCGGTGATTCTTGTGCTGAACACCGGGGGGATTCTCGATCTCTCTTTTCTGGACGAAATGCCCCGGATTCGGGCGGTCCTGCTCCTTTCCCAGCCGGGGATGGAGGGCGGCCACGCCTTTGCCGACGTAGTGCTGGGCAAGGTATCGCCCTGCGGCAGGCTCACCGATACCTGGCCGCTGCTGCCGCAGGACCACATCTGCATGCGCCCGGAAAACCGCAGTGCCGTCTGTGCCGGAGCCGTACCCTACCGCGAGGGCATCTATGTGGGGTATCGCTATTTCGATACTTTTGGCGTCCCCGTGCGCTACGGCTTTGGGCATGGCCTTTCTTATACAGAGTTCACGGTGGAAACGCAGAACCTCTCCCTGTGCCCTTCGCCCCAGGCCAGCGCAGAGCTCACCGTGACCGTGCGCAACACGGGCGCGCGATATTCCGCGCGCCAGGTGGTTCAGGTCTACGCCACCTGTCCGCTGGGCGGGCTTCACAAAGAAGCCCGGCGGCTGGTCTGCTATGGCAAGACCCGCACCCTCGCCCCGCAAAGCGCCCAGTCCCTCACGCTGCGCTTTCCCCTTGAGCGCTTGGCCTCCTATGATGCAGCGGCGGGCGGAAAAACGCTTTGCGCCGGGAATTATCATTTGTGGGTGGGCGCCTCGCTGGCCGGGGCGCGGCACATCGGCGCGCTTTCCCTGTGCCAGCCGGTGCTGGTGGAAAAGCTCGATCGCCTGTGGCCCGAGTTTGACGATGTGGACACGCTCTTTCCCAGCGCTGAACGCTGCGCCGCCTGGCGCCAATCGTTGGACGAAGCCCTCCTCGCGCGGGCGCTTCCGGTGGTCCGGGTGGGCCCCTGCGCCTTTTCCAAAACGCCAAAAGCGCCTCACGCCGAACCCGGCCCTGGCGCTCTGCAACGTGCTGGGGCAATCGCCGCGGCCCTTTCGGATGAGCAGCTCATCCGCCTTTGCGTGGGGCAGTGGAGCCGCGAAACCGAAAGCCAGCTTGGCGCCGCCGGTGTAAGCGTTCCGGGTTCCGCCGGCGAAACCAGCGCCGCCGCCGGGGATGCGGGCGTGCCGCCCATGGTCCTGGCCGACGGCCCCGCCGGGCTGCGCCTGAACAAGGTCTATTTCGAAAAGAATGGCGCTCCCATCATTGCCCCGCTGGAGCAGTGTTTTGAGGGCGGTTACCTGGCCCTCTCCGAATACGACCCCGGCGGTACCCGGCGCTATCAGTATTGCACCGCTTTCCCCATCGGCACGCTGCTGGCCCAAACCTGGGATACCGCGCTGCTGGGCGAAGTGGGCAGGGCGGTGGGCCGCGAGATGGAGCTGTTCCGCGTAAGCCTGTGGCTGGCGCCCGGCATGAACATTCACCGGGACCCTTTGTGCGGGCGCAATTTCGAATACTTTTCCGAAGATCCTCTCCTTTCCGGCCTCACCGCGGCGGCCGTTGCCGGGGGCGTGCAGTCCTGCCCCGGCCGCGGCGTGACCATCAAGCATTTTGCGTGCAACAATCAGGAACAGCTTCGCACCGAATCCAACAGCATCGTAAGCGAGCGCGCCCTGCGCGAAATTTACCTGCGCGGTTTCGAGATTGCCGTTAAATCCGCCCAGCCCATGGCCATCATGACCGGCTACAACCTTGTAAACGGCGTCCATGCGGCAAACAGCCGTGCCCTGTGCACCCACATCGCGCGGGAGGAATGGCGCTTCAGCGGCCTGTTCATGACCGATTGGGACTCCACCTCCAGCCAGCGCTGCACCCCCGAGGGCTGCATTCTTGCGGGCAATGACCTTATGATGCCCGGCAGCCGCCGCGAGTGCGCGGCCCTTGCCAGCGCCCTGGAATCCGGCGCGCTTCCCCGTGCCGCGCTGCGCCGGTGCGCCGCCAATGTGATTTGCGCCGCACTGTGTTCGGGCGCTGCGCCGGGCGGTTCCAGCGATGCGCATGACCCCGCCGGGCAATGACCGGCGGTTCGGGCCTTCCATTTTATTTCAAAAAGTCCGGGGCTGGCATTTCACATCTTGCCGGCCCCGGCTTTTATTTGCAAAGGCCCCTCCCCCTTCCCCCTTATTTTTCCGGTGGTCCGCCGTTAAACATCGATCTTGCAGGCCGAAACAATCTCCCCCACGGCATAGCTGCCCATCAGCGCGCCCCCGGCTGTCCGGGTATAGGGCAGCACCCGTTCCAAAAGCTCGGGCGGGGCCTCGCCCCCCTCCACCCATGCCTGCACGCGGGTACAGGCGGTTTCCATGCGGGCGCAAACAGCGCCCATGCGCCCGTCGATCACCTCAAAGCCAAAGGGCTTGTTTGTGCTGTTCCACAGCTCCCTCCAGCTCGCGCGCAGCCGCTTGGCCCGGGCTTCGGCCTCCCGCAGCCGCTCGGTCATTCGCTGCGCCGTTTGTTTATCCCCTCCGCGCACCGCGGGGCCGATTCTTTCATGCCACTCGCATTTGCATGCCAAAACCCCCGCCAGCTGCCGGTAGAACTCAAAAAGCGGTTTGTATGTTTCGCTCGCCTGGGCATACGCGGCATACTCCCTTTCCAGGGCCGCAAAATGCTCTCCCATGGCGATGCCCTGGGTATCGCCTTCGTAAAGCTGCACCAGCGGGTCCTGGTAGAGCATAAATTTCACCGCGTTTACCGGCCGCATGGGGCCGCTGCGCATCCCCGGCGCCGTGTTGAACGCGCTCAGCCGCAAAAATGCCCGGGCGTCCGCTCCGCAGCACACCTCAAAACGCCGCGCAAGGCGCGCTGCGTCGCAATTCCCGCCATAATTGAACTCGGCATAGAGCTGCATTCCAAGCAGCGCCGTTTGCAGGTTGGCCTCCGCGCCGTTATCGCCCCATGCCGTTGCCAGCACCAGCGGAACGCCCGCCTCTTTTGCGGCCTCCAGGCCGGGCACGGCGCAGGCAAGCGTTTTGTCGTAATCGGCGGCCGGGCCGGCCCAGGTCCATATCCCCCCGGCAAAGGCTGTGGGCGCCCCCAGCGCCCGGTGCTTTTTGAACATCTGCGCATAGTCCGCCTTGTCTTCGTGGAAATAATCCCAATACACCAGCGTTACGTCTTTTACCACCGCGTCCATGCTCTTTTGCGAGGGCATTCCGCTGTCGTAATAGTCGCCCGTGGGCGAATCGGGGCGGAAATACATGTCGCTCCACATCATGGCGCTCAGCCCCAGCCGGTCGGTGATCGCTTTGACCCGCTCAAGATGGCGGCGGATGATCGCGTGGGGGTCCTCGTACCCAAAGCGGGCGAGATGCGTGCCAAGGCCAACGCCGTCGGCCTCGTCCATGCCAATGTGGATGCGTCTTGAGCGGTAAGGGGCCGCCGCCGCGGCAATGGCTTCTTCCAAAAAAGCATAGGTGCGCTCATCGTCTGCCAGAATGACCTCTTCGTTCTCTTTCAAATGCGCCAGCGCAGGCCAGTGCAGCGCGCGGTTCAGGTGCCCCAGGGTCTGAATGCAGGGGCACAGCTCTATGCCCAGCGCAGCGGCATAATCGTCCAGCTCCTCCAGCTCGGCAATGGAATAGCGGCCGCGCATCCAGCCAAAATACGGCTGCTCCGGGATCTCGTAGGTATCCTCGGTGTACATCATGCCCAGATCCATGCCCATCAGCGCCATTCTTTCCAGCATCGTCTTAAGGCTCTCCGGGCGCAGCACCGCATTGCGCGAAACATCCAGCATCATGCCAAGCGTTTCAAAGCAGGGCCTTTCTTCCACGCAGAACTCCGTTTCGTTCCAGCGCTCGCACAAAATGGAAAACGCACGGTACAGCTGCACCGGTTTTTCCCAGCGCAAAAAAATGCCTTGTGCCGATTTTTTTACCAAAAGCCCGTTTTTCCCCTGTTCAATCTGCACCCGCTCGCCCCGCTCCGTGCGCACAAAGCCCAAATGCCTTGCCACGGCCTCAAACGCCTCGCCGAACCTGGGCGGCAACGCGCCGCAGGGAAAAATATTTTTCTGCTGTTGCATAAACGTTTCTCCTGTCACTGTGTATTTGTCCGCTTTTTTCCGGCGTTTTCATAAACGGCGTTCCACGCCCGGGCGCCGCCCATGGCCCCCGCCGGGGTGTCAATGTTCATTGCAAGGCCGTTTTCGGTGCGCCGGATGCTCCACCTCAAAAGATGCGGGGTGTTTCGGGTGCGGCATTCCAGCACCCACGCGCCCTTTTCCCGGTGGCACGCCACCGCCATTTCCAGCAGGGTGTTTTCGTGGCGCGGCATCTGCCGGAACAAAAGCGGGCGGAATTCCTTTGCCCAAAACCGGTTCTCCGTCCACCTGCCCTCCCGGGCCTCAATGGTCTGAAAGCGCTGTGCGTCGCAGATGAAAAGCCGCAGCGCGTCGCTTTGCGCCCTAAGCCGCACCCAAGAAAAGCCCATGGGGTTTTCCTCGCAGCGCAGCCAGCCGCTGTCCCATGCTTCGCCCTGATCGCCCCGCTGCGGAAGGTACTCCAAGGGCAGGCCGCCGCCCCGCCCTGCCGCCTTATATTCCTCCAGCAGGGCCCACACCGCGTTTAATTCGGCGCTCATGTCGCCGCTTTCCGCCATAAGGCAAACCACCGTTTCCCGCTCGGGCAAAACAGCGCACAGCTGGCCGAACGCCCCATCCGCGCGGTAGCCCCCGGCGCTGTTTTGCCAGAACTGAAAGCCGTAGCCCGCGCACCAGTCCGGCGTGCCGTTGTCCGGGGTCCCGGCCTGCCGGGCGGTTGCCATCTCCACCCACTCTTCCGAGAGCAGGCGCCGGCCTTGCCACATCCCTTTTTGGCAATACAGCAGGCCCAGCTTTGCCACATCGTCGCACGAGGCCTTAAGGCCTGTTCCGCCCTGGCAGCTGCCGTCGGCACAGCCCTCCCACCAGATGTTGTCGATCTCCATGTGGCAAAACAGTTCCTGTGCCAGCAGTTCGGCCGCCGTCCGCCCCGTGGCGCGGCGCACAAGCTCCGCCAGCACACAGCTCGCGCCGGTGCTGTAAACAAACCGTTCTCCCGGCTCGCACGCCAGGTCCGTTTCAAAAAAGGCCCGCACCGGGTCCTGCGCATGCGCCATGCCGGCCATGGGGCATGCCGCGTGCCCGGTGGTCATGGTAAGCAGATGCCGCACCCGCACCCGCCGCCAGCGCTCGTCGTACTGGCAGGCAACATGCTGCGGGAAGTAGCGGCTCAAAAGGTCCTCGGGGTCAACAAGGCCCCTGTCATACGCAAGCCCCACCGCCGTTGCGGTAAAGCTTTTGCTCAACGAATAAACCTCTCTTTTGTCCCCGCAGCGATAGGGCTCAACGCCCCAGCGCACAAGGCAGTTTCCCCTTTCAAAAATTTCCATGGCGTGCAGCTGTGTCCGCCCCTCTTTTAAGCGGTTTGCAAACCGCGCAAGTGCCGCCGTGCTCACGCCCGGATCGATCCATTGTTCCATTTGCACCTGTCCTTTTTTATTTTGTTGGCTGCCCTGCGGGGCGCTTCGCCCCCGCCGCCGTTCTTTCCGGCGCCGTTTCGGCGTGTTCTCCCTCTCAAAAGCCGCCCTGTGCCTAGACCAAAAAGCCCCGCGTAAGGCGAGGCTTTTTGAAAGCGTCCGTTCAGGAAAGCTCATTTTATTTCAAACCCGAGGTTGTGGAAATGCCGCCCAGGATCTGCTTTTGCGCCAGAAAGAAAATAACCACAAGCGGCAGTGTAAACAGGGCGCTTGCCGCCATCAGCAGATCCCATTCGTTCTGCGTTCCGGTAAGGAACATCTGCAAACCGATCGACAGGGTGTATTTGCTGCTGTCCTGCAAAAACAGCAGGGGGCCGTTCAAATCGTTCCAGCAGCCCATAAAAATCAAAACGGTAATGGTTGTTAAAACCGGCTTGCACATGGGGTACACAATGGTGTACAAAATGCGCACCTCGCCCGCGCCGTCAATGCGGGCCGCCTCAATCACGCTGTTGGGCAGCCCTTTGATAAACTGACGCATCAAATAGATGTAGTACGCCCAGCCGAAAAACGCCGGCAGGGTAAGGGGAACAAAGGTGTTTACCAGGCCCAATTTGCTCCATGTCGCAAACATGGGGATCTGGGTGACCTGCCAGGGGATCATCATGGTCGCCAGAATGATGGGGAAAATGTATTTGGGGCCTTTCCAGGGCACCTTGGTCAGGGAATAGGCGATCATGGGCGCCGCAAACAGTTCCCCCAGCACCGGCATCACCGAAACGATCAGGGTGTTCACAATGTAATCGTTCAGCGGCATGCGCTTGAAAATCTTTAAAAAGTTTTCCCAGTGCACGGGATCGGGGATCCACTGCGGCGGATTCAGAAAAATCGCATTGGGGGATTTCAGGGCCGTGGTCACCATCCAGTAGAACGGCATAAAAAAGATAAATGCAAAAAACGCCAGCACAAGGTATGTAATTGCCTTTTTTGCGTTCTTGATTAATCGGGGAGAAAAAAGGCCGCATTTTTTTGTCTGCATCGATCCTGTCCCTCCTTTATTCCACATCATAGTTCACTCGTTTTTCCATCACGCGCAAAGCAAAGAAAGAAACGAGCATAACAATCACAAACAGGATCAAAGCCATTGCGCTGGCGTACCCCATCTTCAGGTAACTGAAGCCCTGCTGATACAGGTACAGCGAATAGAACAGCATGGAATTGCGGGGCCCGCCCGGCGTGAGCACATTCGACTGCGAAACGCTGCCGAACACAAACGCCTGCGTAAAATATTGAAACGAGCTGATCAGCCCCATGATGGTGGTAAACTGAATGGTCGGCGAAATATAGGGAATTGTGATCTTCCAGAACTTTGTCCACCCGTTTGCTCCGTCCAGATCCGCCGCCTCGTAAAAGGTGTCGGGAACGCTTTGCAGCGCCGCCAAAAAAATAATCATCGTGCCGCCGCAGCGCCACATATCCATCATAATCAGCGACAGCTTGGTAAACCGCGGGTCGCTCAGCCATGCGGGGCCCTCAATGCCAATCGCGTGCAGCGCAACGTTCAAAATGCCGTATTCCGGGTTCAAAACCCACATGAACAGCATCGCACTGGCCACAATGGGCACAACGGTGGGCAAATAGAACATGGTGCGGAAAATGGGCAGCCCTTTCACCTTTTGATGCAAAAGCAGCGCCAGCCCCAGCGACGCCGCAAGGGTCAGCGGCAGGCCGATCACCGTAATGTATGCCGTGTTCAGCAGGGATTTCCAGATCAGCTTATCCCCAAAAAGCTCTTTGTAGTTTTCCAGGCCGATCCATTTGGGTGCGGTAAAAACGCTGTAGTCCGTAAAGCTGTAATAAATTGCCGAGCAGATCGGGAAAACGTTAAACACAAGAAAGCCGATCAGCCAGGGGGAAACGAACAGCATCCCAAGCCAGAAGAAACGGCGTTCCCGCTTGGTGGCCCTGTGTTTTATATGAGGTTTTTTTGCAGCCGACAGTTTCAAGGATAAAGCCTCCTTTTTGTGATGCGTGTTTTTCTTTTGGGGGGCACATCTAAAACGCGCGCAGCCCTTTATTGATTTGCAAATGCGTCGCGGCCCAAAACAGCCCGCTTGCCCCTTTTTGCAAATCAATAAAAACTGCGCCCGAACCCCTTGTGGTAACAGCAGGGGCCGACTGGAAATTTGCCGGCCCCTGCGATCACGCTCCACGTTCAAAACAGCATTCTTACTTTATAACGGCTTCTACTTGCTCCTGAATATTTTTTGCCGCGTCCTCAACGCTCACATTGCCCATCATGGCCTCGGTCATCTCAGCGCTGATAATGTTCAGGTATTCGCCGATGTAACTCAGCATGGGGAAGTGCGTCAGGTTGTCGTTCAGCAGGGTTTTGGCATTCTGCTTGGTGTAATCGCCCACATCCAGGTTGTCGATCAGGTGGTTCAGCGCGCTCCTGCGGGGCATAAAGTTGCCGTTGTTGTGCTCGCCTTCCGCCATGTACTTCATGTTCTCTTCACCGGTCAGGGAAGCCAGCACCTTCCAGGTGGCCTCGGCGTTTTTGGTGCGGGCGTTCACTTCCCACACGCCGCAGGTCAGCATCTGCGCGCCCTTGCCGTCCGCCGGGTAGGGCATGGGGGCCATTGCCCAGTCGATGCCCTTGCCGTTTTCCACCATTGCCGCCAGGCCCGAGTCAGGCAGCCAGCGCATTGCAACCTTGTCTTTAAACAGGGGATCTTCAGAGGTGCCGCCCGCGCCGAAGGAATCCACAAAGCGGCGGACCTTTTCATAGCCGAACTCATCAAAAATGGCGCGCTGGAACTCGTAAGCCGCCAGTTGGCGCTCGTTCACAAAGTCCGGCTTGTCGCCGTCCACCCAGGTGCCGCCGAACGCCGCGGGCCACAGAATGGTATCCAGCCAGTAATAGTCCGGCACAAGGCCCATCTGAACGATGTTGCCCTTGTCGTCAAGCTTGGTGCAGTCAATCGCACACTGCAGCAGCTCGTCGGTATCCTTCGGGAAGTGATCCCAGCCATTCTCCGCCAGCAGGTCGGGGCGATACACCATAAAGGTGGTGCTCATGCTGTAGGGCACAGAAAAAATCTTGTCGTTGTAGGTGCACAGGCCCCAGCAGGCGTCCACAAAGTCGCCTTTGTTCCACTCCTCATCGCTGTTCACAAACTCAGTCAGGTCGTACAGCGCGCCCTTATCCGACCAGGTGGCCGCGTTGTTCCAGTAGTTCATAAAGATATCGGGGGTGCTGCCGGAAGCAATGGTGGTCAGGATAACCTCGGGCGATTTTGCGCCCGCAACCTCTACGGTGATGTTGTCGGTGTTTTCCGCATTGAACTTTTCCGCCCAGCGCAGCAGCCGCTGGTGCTCGCTGGTTTCCTCGGTGTCTTCAGGCTTTAAGTGCCACACGGTAACGGTAACGGGGTCTTTCGCGCCCCCCTGCTCCCCGCTTGTTCCCGATGCGTTTGCCGGGATACTGGAAGCGTTGTTTCCGCATGCGGCCATGGGCAGCGCCATGGCACAGGCAAGGATCATTGCCAGCAGTTTTTTCATGATGTTTTCTCCTTTTCTATTTTTCAAGGCACAAGCCACGGTCGGCGGCCAGCGCCTTAAATTCCATACGCCGCGTTGCACAAATCACGTGTTTGTATGGCTCGCACGCCCCCCTTGCTGCGGGGTGGCGGAACAGCCAGCTGTTTTTTCATTTTTTCGTTGTGCCGGGCCCAAGAATCACTATACAGGCTGTTTTGGCCAAATACAATCAACAAAATTTTCATTCCGGCAAGCAATTTTTTTGCGCACGATTTCTCGGTTTTCACCATTTTTGCAGTGTCAAAGGCATTTTTTGCAGGCGCTTTTCAGGGCCCCCAATATGCAAAAAACCGGAGAACGGCCTTGCGGCAATTCTCCGGTTTTTAATCTCCCCGCCATCCGGGGCTGTCCTCTCCCGGCTGTGCGGGTCAAAGCCCGCCTCTCACCACCACCTCGTCCAGCCCGATCCAGCTCCAGCGGGCGGGCTGCTGGGCCCCGGCGGTTGGGCCGTCGGGGGCGATCCCTCGTTCAAACACGGCTTTTACCGCATTGGCCCGAACCGCCGCGGGCAGCGCCAGCTCGTAATAACAGCTGCTGTCCACGTCGCTCAGCGCCGTTTCAACGGCCTGTCCTTTTGTCACCTCGCCCGCCCTTGTCCAGTTTGCACCGGCATCGGCAGAGTAGTAGTAGGTCACCTGTTCCGGTGCGGCAATGCCCCAGCTGGTGCGGTCTAAAAAATCAATGCCCAGCACATTCACTGTCACCAGGCTTTCAAACCCGGTTTCAACGGTGTAGGGGCCCGCTGCGGTATCGGCGTGCAGGCCAATGTAATCGGCCGCCCACTCGCCTGTTTGCATCCTGCCGTCTTTCAGCAGGCCGGCCGCCTTGTTCTGAAGTTCTGCAAAGGCGGCCTCGTCGCCCACCTGCTCGCTGCGCAGCGTCACAGTGCCCAGCGGCGCCAGGGCTTCCGGCGCTGCGGTGGGCGTGCTGCCCTCCAGCACAAGCTCGTCCGCCCCCATCCAGGTCAGCAGCTCGCCGGGCTGGTCTGCCGGCGCGTAAGCAAACTCGGCTTTTACATACTGCGCCGTCACCGGCGTGGTAACCTGGAACACCAGATCCGCCAATCCCCCGGGGGGTTCGATCCTCGCCGCCTGCTCCCGCGCAATGGTGGCAAGCGGCTTCCAAACGCTCCCGTCTGCCGAGGTGCTGAACGTTACCTGCCCCGGCGCGCCGATGCCCCAGCTCAGTTCCTCCATCATCCTCAGTTCTATGTTTGTCAGGTTGCTCAGGCCGTTCAGGTCGGCAACAATCGAAACCCGCTCGCCCAGCTCGTTCTTGTTCAGCTGCACGCAGCCGCTGTTCCAATTGCCGGTCTGCCCGTCGGCAAGAAGCGAAAGATCCAGCCGCTCCACCGCCCCCTGGTTCCAGATATTTTCGGCCGCCAGGGTGATTTTGCTGTTTTTGGCAAGGTTCCCGCCGGGCTCTTCCAAATTCGTTTCCCTGCCCTTGAAAAAATCGAACATCGCATCATAAACATAACGGGTGCCCGCTTTATTCCTGTATGTTTCGTAAATGCCGGAAGTGCTCGTATACCAGGCGATCAAACTGTCATGCTGGTATTGCTTTTTATCCGCCTGCCCTTTCACAAGGTAATCGCGGAAGCTGGCGATAAATTGGTCCGAAATACCGCCAAGCTCCATTTCAACGCCCAGGCCGTACTTCTTGCACAAGTCCGCGCAGTCGTCCACCCGCTGGCCCGTGGCGTTTGCGTCGAACGCATAGTTGGGTTGCATAATCGCATAATCAAAGCCCAGGTTCTTCCACTCGCGGAAGCCGGGCGCCTGGTAAGAGGGGATCCAGTAAATTTTGCGGGCGGGCGTTAAACTGTGCACATACTCGGTAATGCTTTTAACGGAATCGGCCGCCAGGGGGTCCACGTCGTAGTCAATGCTCTCGTGGTGCCAGTAAAAGCCGTCCAGCCGCAGGTTCTGGTAGTTCTTGGCATTAAACCGTTCGATCACCGTATCAACATACCATTTAACCGCGGCCAAACGGTCTGCCCTGGCCTGCGCATAAGAGTTTGTCTGCGATACCTCAAAGTTCAAAGACCGGGTGGTGCCGGGCAGCGCCCCAAAATCGTTTTGGCACAAAATGGGCGCCAGAATCGAAACCTTCACGCCAATTTTGTAGTTGGGGTCGTTTGTTGCAGCCTTCACAGCCGCCGCGGCCGCCTCCAACGCGTCCAGGTTGCAGGGGTTCCCGTTTTCATCCTTAAAGTCGAACAAAAAATCCAGCCACAGCTGCCATTCATTGATGCGGGCGCACATCTGCGCCGCATTGGGGTTCCCCACCATATCGGTGATCGAATACACCACATAGCGTCCGTCGGTGGGGTCTGCGGTGGTGGTATCCGGCAAAAGCAGATGGGGCAAAAAGGTAATGGACTCAAAGAACTTGTCCCGGATCGTTCCCTGTTCATCCAGATAGGCCACAACCGGCAAAATCTCTTCTTCCGTTTTGTGTGTTGTGATAAAGGGCCCGTCCGCTTCCGCCTGCTGGTAGCCCGCATACATCAGGCTCTCGTGCTGAATGCCGCCCGAAAGCGCGGGCGTGGGGTAGGCGTTCACTTTTTCATACTCACTGCCGGGCGCGTCGGGCAGCGGGTCGGCGTCGGCAGCCGGTTGCTCCAGGCCGTTCACCCTCATTTCGTCCATAAAGGCCCAGGTGCCGGTCAGCTCAAAGGCCACCTTAACATAGCGGGCGTTGTAGTTGATTCCCGTAAGGGTAAAATCAAAATTGACCAAAGAGTTTTGGTCGTCGCCCGCGGTGTGTTCGGGGGTTTCGTCCCGGGTCGCGTCAAACCGGCTCACACGGCCCACACGGTTAAAATTCACCCCGTCGGCGGACAGATAGTAGGTAAACACAGCCGGCGCCGAAATGCCGTACATGGGGTGCTCCTGCACATGCATCGAAACCTCTTGGATGTTCCGCTCCGCGCCCAGGTCCAAAATAATCCCGCGGTCAATGTTGCGGTACGCTTCGTAATACTTCGAGCGCTCTCCCGTGCCGTTCCAGTTGCCGTCCAGGATCGCGCCGTTGCCGTATACCCCGTCCGTCAAACGGCAAAGAATGGCTTGCTCTTTATCCCGGATCGGGATATCGTTGGTGGCCGGGTCATAATCGGTGCCGGGGCCTTCCATGGTCAGGGTAAAGCGGTCCGCCCCGGCAGCCAGGTTTACAAGCGCCTGGCCCGGCTGCGGCGCGGGCGCGGCGGCGCGGGCGCCTTGCTCTGTTTGCGTAACGGTGGGCGCGCACGCCCCCCTCTCCCCGCCGTCGTTTTCCAGGGCAAAAACGCCGTAAGGGCAAAGGCATGCCGTTGTCAGGCAGCCTGCCAGGAGCATACTGATGATTCTTCGCATGGGTGGTGGTTCCTCCTTTTTTATTCTGTGCCTCCGATCATAGCACAGCATTTTGGCAATTGGAACAAACATTTTTTCCATTCAAAACAAAATACTGTGCAAAAATTGTGAGCCCGTTTTTTGGCGCAAACCCAAACGAAAAACTTCCTGTAAAAACAAAAAGCTCCTCCAAAGAAGTTTCCCTTTCCTTTGGAGAAGCCTTGGTCAGCATTCAGAAAAACGATCCAGCTCTATGCTTGCGCCGCCCGCCAGGCGCGAGGCCTCTGCCGCAAGCGCCATAATATGGCTGTCCACCGAAGCGTCCACATTGGTGAGCGCTTCGCCCTCCGGCTCCCCATCCCGGAACAGGCTGCAAACATATTTCATCATCTTTGCATCGCCGCCGCCATGGCCCGCAAAACGGTCGGTGATGGGGTCCAGGCCGATCGCGCGGTCCGGCTCGCCGAAACGCCGCAGCACCAGCGTGTTTGTGTCCATATTCCCTTCGAGCTCCCCCATGGTGCCCATAATCTTCAGGGTGCGGTAGCACCGCCCTGTAAAGGCGCTCATGGTAAACACCGCGGTTGCGCCGCCCTCAAATTCCATGTTCACGGTCTGGTGGTCCACCACATCGTTGTCGCAGTGGTAAACGCAGCGGCCATACGCGCCCGTGCGCAGCGCCTGGTAAAGCTTTTCCGGGGTTGGGTCGGCGCACAGCGCCGTAAGCGGCCACTCCCGGTTGCCGCACCCATAGCCGCTCTTTTCGTTGTGCAGGTAGATCTTCTCCGCGTCATAGGGGCAGCCGTCTTTTGCCTTGCAGCCGTCCAGGCAGCGCTTTGCGGCGCCCCTGGGGGCATTTTCCGGTTTAAACCAGTCCAGGCCGCCGTAAGACGAAACCCGTTTGCAGGGCGCGCCCACAAGCCAGCGCAGAATATCCATGTCGTGGCAGCTTTTTGCAAGGATCATGGGGCTGGCCGCGTCGGTGCGGCGCCAGTTGCCCCTCACATAGCTGTGCGCGTAGTGCCAGTAGGCAACATTCTCGGCCGCCTCAATCGCCTCAATGCGGCCAATAGCGCCCTCGGCAAGCAGCTGTTTAACAGTTCCGTAAAACTGCGTATAGCGCAGCACATGGCACACAATAACGGCCCGGTTGGTTTCGTGCGCTTTTTCGCGCAGGGCAATGCATTCCCTCAGGCTGGGGGAAATAGGTTTTTCAAGAACCAAATGGTATCCCTTTTCCATGGCGGGAATGGCCTGCTCCACATGCTGGCGGTCCTGGGTGGCAACAATCAGCACATCCGCCAGCCTGGGCTGCTGCAAAAGCGCCTCTGCCGTTTCGTAACAGCGCGCGGCCGGCACCCCATACTCCTTCTGTGCAATCGCCCGGCGCGCCGGGTCCGGGTCCGCCACCGCAGCAATGCTCATTTCGTCGGGGTGCGTTTTTTGATAGCTGGAATACGCTTCCATTCCACGGATGCCAAAACCGCAGACGGCAAAGGTAACGGGACGTTTCATTCCGTTCTCCTCCCTTTCTGAAAAACAGATTTTTTGTATGCCCCGTTCAATCCTGGAACAGGGGGGCGGCTTGAACTGGGAACCTTTGCCTATTATCCACCAAGCCTTTTTTGTTTTCAATATCTTTTGGGCAATTTGCCGCAAGCAATATTTTCACGGCCCGCACAGGGCAAAAAAATTGTTTTAATCCGCCTTTTTCCCGCTTTTCAACTTTAAAAAGGTCCCCGCGCAGGCCTTTTTTCCTGTTTGTGCATTGCTTTTTGTCCCGCTTGCCCTGTGCGCTGCGCTTTATGCCTTCAGCGGGCCGGGCCGCCGTCCTCTTCCTCGCCCTCCTTTCCTTTTTCCGGTCGGAAGTCCTGGATGTCGCAGCCATAAAGATCGGCCATGCCAAACGCCACGCTGATCCTTGGCTCCCGGGTGCCCGCTTCAATAAACTGGATCGTGCGTGAAGAGATGCCCAGGTCCTCCGCGGCCTTTTCCTGCGAGATCTTCTTCTTTGCCTCCTGGCGCTTGCGCTGATAGATCGTGCGGGGCTTTTTCTCTTCCTTTTTCATTGTAATCACCTCTATAAGGAAGATTACAAAAATCGCCCGCCCTTGTCCCCGAACAAATGTGCGAATCTTGGCTATTTTCACCTTTTTGTGTTATGTTTTCCATATAAAACAAAAAATCCTCCGGGTTTCGGGGCAAACGCCCCCCTTCCAGAGGATTTTTTGTTTTGTTTGTCCGGCAGGCGTTTCCCCGCGCCCCGCCCCGCTCAGCGCCGCTTTAAACAGTTCTGCCCAAAGGCTTGGGCCGGCATGGGCCGCGCATACAAAAAGCCCTGGATCCAGTCGCAGCCCAGTTGCTTTAAGTATCCCTTCTGTTCCGGGGTCTCCACCCCCTCGCACACCGAGATCATCTGCGTTTCCCGCGCCATCTCCACCACCTTTTGCAAAATCACCCGGCTGCGGGGGTTCGTTTCAAAGTTTTCCAGCAGGCTGCGGTCGATCTTCAAAATATCCGCCGCCATGCGGCTCACGCTGTGCAGCGAGGCGTACCCCGTGCCAAAATCGTCGATCGCCAGCAAAAACCCCTGCTGGTGCAGCTGCCGCGCCAGGGCCATGGTTTCGCCCCCAAACTCCACAAAGGCGCTCTCGGTCAGCTCAAACACAATGCACTCGTGCGGCACCTTGTACCGGTCCACCATGGCGCAAAACCGTTCCAGGTACCCCTCGCTGCAAAGGTGCCTGCGCGACTGGTTGATCGAGATGGGCTTTACTTCAAGGCCCGTGTCCAGCCAGGCCCGCAGCTGGCGGCACAGCACCTCCAGCATGTAAAAATCGAATTCCAAAATAAACCCGTTGTGTTCAAACATGGGGATAAACTGGTCCGGCAGCAGCACCGTGCCGTCCGGCCGCTGCCAGCGCACCAGCGCCTCGGCCCCCGCAAGCGTTTCCTCCGCAAGCTCCAGCTGCGGCTGCAGGTAAAGGCAGAACTCCCCTTTTTCCAGCGCCTCGGGGGCCTGGCGCATCAGGCGCTCCTCCTCAAACCGCTGCTCGTTCATCGCGGGGTCGTAATACAAAAGCTTGTTTTTGCGCGCCTCGCCCTTGCAGCTTTCCATGGCGATAAACGCCTTGTCCAGCATGTCCTTCATCGGTTCGGCACAAAGGTCGGCGGGCAGGTATACCCCCGCCGTAAAACTGATCTCGGCGCCGATCTTCCTTTTTATTTCCGGGCTCAGCAGCCGCTGGCGCAGCTTTTCCATCCGCTGGTCAAGATCCGCCTTGCCCTTGTAGGCCAGCAGCAGCGCAAAAACGTCCTTTTCCACCCGGCCGCAGGCCTCGCAGGTGCGGCAGAATTCCTTCAGGCTTCCGGCAATGCTGCACAGCACCGCGTCGCCCGTGTCAAACCCGCACACCCGGTTGATATACCGGAAATTGTTGATGCCGAACTTCACAAGCGCGTACTGCCGCTGCTGCGTGCCGCAGCGCAGCTCGTCCGCCCGCTGAACAAAGCCCTCCAAATTATAAATTCCCGTAAGCGCGTCCTGGTTTTTCGCCTGCACAACCGCCTTTTTCAAAAGGTTATAATTCTTTTGCGCCGCCGCCGGGTTCAAAAAGGGGTATTTTTCCTGTTCGGTGTAAGCAACGGAATTGTGCAGGTGCACCAGCAGCCACCTGCCCTGTTCCCGCCGGTATACCGCCGAAAAGCGCAGCGGCATTTCCATCACCATGCCGCTCTTCGGGTCGCTGCTCACATCCAGCAGCGCCGTCACCACGGCCATTTCCGGCGCCGAAAAAACGGTGTGGTACCACGCCCGCTCAATGGTAAAGGCCCCTTCATAGGTGTTGCGCTCCTGTTTGAAATACCGCCGCAGCTGCGCGGCGCCCTTTCCCATTTCCACCTCGCCCGTGCCGATCCAGCTGAACTCCGGGCTCAGGTATTCCAAAATCGTTTCATAATCGCGCTGCACAAAATAGGCCAGTGCCAATTTCCGTGCCAGAGCTTCCAGTTCCTGCACTGCACTCTTCCTCCCGCTCGTTCTCTGCCGCAAACCTTTGCGGCCAGCCCCTACCGTTCAATCGTAATCACAAGCGCGGCCTGCGCAATGCCCTTTTCCTTGTCCGTGTCCCTGTCCAGCAGGTGAACGGTGGCCGTGCAGGCATAGCTGCCCGCGGGCAGCGGCTCTTTGGTCTGCAAGCTGTCGCTGTAAATATAGCTGTTGGGCTGCAGGATCCCCGAATCATACACCTGCTCGCCCGTGTCGTCCCGCGCAATCGTCACCCGGATGTTGTTCAGGTTCACCTCCGGGCACTCGATCATCAATTCGCCCTCCGCTTCCCCGCTTTCAAACACAGGCTCGCTGTTAATCGAAAAGGCCACCGTGGTCTCGTCGATCTGCGCGTTCAGCATGGCCTCGATCTGCTCGGCCGTTTTGCCCGGCAGCGCGCCCACCACCGCGTTGGGGTTATAGGCCGGGGCCTCCGGCTGCCGGTTCAGCAGCAGCCAGTGCAGCGCGCCCCCCGCCGCCGGCAGCAGCACCAGCAGCAAAACGAAGGCCAGCCTCCGCTTTTTTCGTCCCTGCTCCGGCGCCCCTTGTTCCGGCCCGGCGTTCATGCTTTTTTGTGCTGGCATCTCCACTTCTCCGTTCTTTTGTGTATCGTTTTGGGCGCCGGCGGCTCTGCCGCCTTTGTGGCCCCGGGTCCGCCCTGTTTACAGCGTCCCATCCACAAAGGCCCCACCGCCGTGAGGCCCTTGTGGATGGGAAGGCGGAGCGCTCCGCCTTCCCCCCGGGTATCTTGCAAAACCGGTTTTGTGCAGTAAGTGTTTTAAAATTTATGTCCTCAGGCGATAACGGTGCTCACCTTCATCACGGTGCGCAGCTGGTATTTCCCATCGGCCAGGCTGGTGGTGTCGGTTTCGTTGTCCTTGGCAAAGATCTTGAATTCCAGGGTGCCGCTCAGGCCCATGGTGCCCAGCTCGCGGTTCAGCCCGCTGCCCACGCTAAGCTTGTAATCCTTGTCGGTAGCTTCAAACACGTCGGCCCGGGTCAGGCTTGCGGGCGCCAGATACACGTCCAGCACGCTCAAAAAGCCCACGGTGGGCGTTACCGCCGCGTCGCCCACTTCCGAAAGGGTCAGTTTCACGCTGCGGTTGGAATTGTTGGTGAACTTGCCCGTGCCGGACACCACGCCCCCCGTACCGGGGTCCGAGTCGTCCAGGGTCAAAACGCCTCCATCTTCCTTGGTAGCGATCTGGAAGTTGATGGCGGTGGGCATGACCACGCTGATCAGCGCGGCGTCCTTTTTGGTCTCGCCGTTCAGCCAGACCTCCTGCCCATCCTCGTTGGTCACTGTTTTGTTGTCGCTGTCGGCGGCCATAACCGGCGCCGCCAAAGCGCACATCATGGCCAGCGCCAGCACCAGAGCGAGTGCTTTTTTCATGTTTACTACTCCTTTACGTTTGTGTGGTTACTTACTGCATCCGGGCCCGTAAGCCCTGTATCTATTCCAGGCAGCGCAGGGCTGCCGCAGAATCGCTGTAAAAGGGCTAGCCCTGCACGGTGAGCACAAGGCCCGCCTGCACCTCGCCCAGGTAGGTTTCGCCGTCCGTCCGGTAGGCGAAAATGCGCGCTGTGCAGCTGTAGCTGCCCGCGGGCAGCGCTGCTTCCAGCTCAATCGTTTCCATGTAGCTGCCCGGCTTCAAAAGGCCGGTCTTGCACAGCACAAGCTCGCCCCCCAGGGTTTCGGCGTAGGGGTCCGCCTCGTCCAGGCAAAGCTCCAGCCGGGTGTACTTCCCGTTCGAGGCCGGGTTCTCAAACCAGATGTTCCCCTTCCCCCCCAAAAAGGTCGGCGCGCTGTTAATGGTAAAGGCGATCATCCCCTCGCTGATCTGCTGGTTCAGCTCGGCCTCAATCTGCTCGGCCGTTTTGCCCGGCATCATGCCCACCGTCGCGTTCGGCTCCAGCTTGGGGTCCGCCCTGTAAAAGCGCTGCCACAGCAGCGCCCCCACCAGCGCTAAAAGCAGCGCCACCAGCAAAAGCAGCGCCGCCACCAGCCGCCTGCCCGCCTTTTCCCTTGCAGGCGCCGTTTGTTCTTGTCCGCTCGTTGCCATCAGCCCTTGTCCTCCTGGTTCTCGTGTTTATTCTTCCTGCTCCAGGCAAACCCCGCGCCGCAGCCCGCCAGCACCGCCACCGCCAGCAGCCACCAGGGCCAGTTCTGTATCAGCCCGTCCACTGCCTCCGGCCTGCCCGTGGTCAGCACATAGCTGGAACAGTGCTCCAGCTCGCCCGCGGCATAGTGGCCGGTCACAGCATGCGGTTCCAGCCCTTCCGCCACCGGTTCCAGCTCCCCTGTTTCCGGGTTATGGTACAAAAAGCTCACCGGTTGTGCAAAGCCCGCCAGGTTCTTCACCCGCAGCTGTGCCGGCACCGGCAGCGGCCCGTGGTGCGCAATAATCACATACTGGCTGTGCCAGCCCGCCGTCCGCTCCAAAATCGGGTCATCGGCCTGGGGCGTGTCCGTAATATACAGGTCATAGCTCTGCTGCGCCTGCCCCGCGCCGCTCAGGGCTGCCTTTTTCAGCTTTTCAGCTTCAAACAGCCACTGGTACCACAGCTCGTCGTCCTGCCCCGGGTCGCACAGCTCCACCGCCAGGCCCATGCCCTGCTGCCCCGCAAATCCGAACGCTTCCCCCGGCACCGGCAGCGCCGCCTCGCTGTGCGCGCCGCCCTTTGTAAACAGCAGCGAAGCGTCCCCCGCCTCGTACCGCGTTCCCTGGTCAAAGTGCTGCCCGGCCGCCGCCGCGTTCACCAGCGCCTCTGGCAGCTCGGTGCTGTGCACATAGCTTTCTCCCTCCCGGAACGTCAGCCGCAGCCCTATCTCATTTTTCTGCGCCGCCTGCGCCAGGTTGTGCGGCGCCAGCAGCTCCGCGCGTTCGCCCGTGGTTTCCCGGATCAGGTGCAGGTACATGGGCCCCTTAAGCTCTTCCACCCACACCTCCGCGCCGTCCAGCAGGCCCGCGTCGTGTTCGCTGAACGCCGGCAGCACCGCCTCGTACCGCTTGCCGTCCTGCCCGGTGTATTTCACCACGATCTCCTTGCCCGTGGCCGCCGATTCCTCCACCACCTCCTGCGGCACCTGCACCCGTGTGCTGCCCGCCGGCGCGTTCACCACCAGCCGCTCGTCCCCGGCCTCATCCCCGCGCCCTTTCCCGGGCCTCGCCCCGCCCGCTTCCGGCGCGGGGGTCGCTTTCGCTTCGTCCGGGGTTTCCGGCACCGCTTCCATCACAACCACAAGCTCGTCCGTTTCCCGGTCGTCCCGCCAGTAGGTATACGGCTCCGTTTTGGGGTGGTACCCATCCGCGCTCACGTAAAAGTTGTAGTTCACGCCGTACACAAGGTTTGTCACCAGCACCTCGCCGGCCGCGTCCGTCACCGCGTAGTTCTCCTGCATCTGCACGGCTACCTTTGCGCCCGCCAGCGGCCTGTTCCCGCCGTCCCGCACCTTTACCGTTACGCTCTTGTCGCCCGTGCCCACCGTGCCGTTCAGCTTCACCTCGCCGTAACTGCCGTCGCCCATAACAACACCCGTGCCCGGCCCTGTGGCCGCCGCCGGCAGGTCGGGCGCGGCCGGCAGGTCGGGCGCACCCGGTTCCCCCGCCGCCAAAGCCGGCGCCGCGCATACCCCCAGCAGGCAGCCTGCCAGCAGGCCCGCCAGTAAGTTCCGTATCCTCACAGTTCTGCACTCCTTTGTGTCAAATTCCAGCTCACGCTTTCGCATCCCTCCGCATGGCAGGGGGCAAGCCCCGCTTTCGGTCTTGCCC
>OFOK01000771.1_pt1 | contig 29456 bp, 28 predicted proteins | sample 1542001 | NCBI WGS metagenome assembly OFOK01 (sample SAMN04209242, study PRJEB22552) | human gut metagenome | biome: gut; material: feces | host: Homo sapiens | place: USA: Oklahoma
CGCGCTTGCGGCCTGCGTGACTGCCTGCGCCGTACCGACCGGACCCGCAAGCCCGCTAAATCCAAATCGGCCTGTCACCATGCCGATGAGGCTGTTGAAGATCATACGCACGGTGGAGTACATATCCGCAAACGCGTTTTTGATGAGCGTCCACGGCGTTCTTTCTTCGCCCAACACGTAGAAATCCAGCACGGCGCGGTACTGCTTGCCGTCCGTAGATGTTGTGTTGATGGTCATATCGTTAAAGGCGACGGTCTCTTCGCCGCGCTTTACGGTGAGGTCGAGCGCAGCGGTGCCGTCTGTGGAATCAAGCGCCGCCATACTTAAAGCAAAGGAAAGATCCTGCCCGGTGCGAACGGTGTAGCCGTCGATGGAGGTGATGACGTCGCCCACCTCTACGCCGGCGGCTTCAAACGCGGAATTTTCCGCAAAGCCGGCGATCCGCATGGTGGCGTAGCGGTCTTCCTGCCCGCAGATGACCATCATCAGCAAAACGGCGAGCAGGATATTCATGATGCCGCCCGCCGCAACCACGATCATGCGCTGCCAAACGGGACGGTTGCCAAACGCGCGGGGATCGTCGCTTTTTTCGTCCTCACCCTCCATGGCGCAGTAGCCGCCGATGGGCAAAAGCCGCAGGGAATACTGCGTTTCGCCGCGGGTGAACGAGAAAAGCTTTGGCCCCATGCCGATGGAGAATTCGTTGACGCACACATGGCTCAGCTTCGCTGTGAAAAAGTGGCCGAACTCGTGGATGAAAATGATGAGCCCGAAGAGCAATACGCCGATAACGGCGAGCAGGATGCCCTGCACCACCGTGCTCATCTTGCGCTCTCCCCGCAGCGCTCCAGCACATAGGCGCGCGCTTTGCGGTCGGCTTCCAAAACGTCCTCCACGCTTGTAACGGGCGCGGTTTCAAATGTATCGGCTACATGGCACACGAGCTCGCCGATGTCCTGCCAGCCGATTTTTTCTTTTAAAAACAGCGCAACAGCGGCTTCGTTTGCACCGTTGACCGCCGCGGGCAGTGTACCGCCGCGGCGAATGGCACGCTTACACGCGCCAAAGCACGTGAAGGTTTCTTCGTCCGGCGCATAGAACGTCAGCTTCTGCCAATCAGCCAAATTCAACTGCTTTACGGGCGACGGGAAACGGCGCGGGTAGGTGAGCGCATACTGGATAGGGATGCGCATATCCGGCACGCCGAGCTGCGCGATAACGGAGTGGTCCTTATACTCAATGAGCGAGTGCACGATGCTTTCGCGGTGCACAACGACGTCGATGTCGTCCGGCTCCATATCGAAAAGCCACTTGGCTTCGATGAATTCAAGCCCCTTATTCATGAGCGTGGAGCTGTCTATGGTAACCTTCGCGCCCATATCCCAGTTCGGGTGCTTTAAGGCATCTGCGGGGCGGATATGCTGAAGCTCCCCGGCTTTTTTGCCGAAGAACGGACCGCCGGACGCCGTTAAGATGATTTTATTTAAGTCGCACTTTTTGTACATACCCTGCAAACACTGGAAAATGGCAGAATGCTCGCTGTCTACGGGCAGAATTTCGATGCCGTTTTCCTTGGCGGTCTTCATGACGAGTGAACCGCCTGCGACGAGCGTTTCCTTATTCGCAAGCGCCATCTGCTTTTTGGCTTCGAGTGCCGTTAAGGTCGGCTTGAGACCCACCATGCCCACGACGGAGTTTAAAACGATATCAACGCTTTCCAGCTCCGTCAGGGCACAAAGGCCCTCCATGCCGCTGTACACCTTCACATCGAGGTCACGGACGGCGGCGCGAAGCTTAGAAGCCGCTTCCAAATCAAAAACCGCAACTGCTTGCGGTTTAAATTCCCGGATCTGCTCTTCCAGAAGCCGAATATTGGAATGGGCAGCGAGCGCCTCCACTTTAACGGCGTGCTTCCCTTCCTTTTGTATACAGCGCACAACGTCGAGCGCCTGTGTGCCGATGGACCCGGTAGAGCCGAGCAAAGCTAACTTTTTCATGCAGACCCATCCTTTCTTACGACACGATCGGCAGCAGCATCGTTACCATGTAGACAAACGGTGCGGTGAAAATCACGCTGTCGAAACGATCCAAAATACCGCCGTGGCCCGGAATGACGCTGCCGAAATCTTTGATGTGGCAGCTTCTTTTAATGAGCGAAAAGCTGAGGTCGCCGAGCACGGACACAAACGCGCCGAAAAAGCCGATGATTAAGAGCGAGAGCCAGTTTGCCTGACGTTCGCCACCGTAAATGCCGTAGGTGAAAATGAGACCCACGAGCTGCAAAATGATGACGCTGGACAACACGCCGCCGATGAGACCCTCCACAGTCTTTTTGGGGCTGATCTCCGGGCACAGCTTGTGCTTACCGAAGAGCTTTCCGGCGAAAAACGCGCCTGCGTCCGGAATCCACGCGGAGAATACGCACACGAGCGCGTAGAACATGCCGTGCTGGTCGCTTAACGTGCGCACCAGAACGATAGTCTGCAGCGCGAGTGGGATCAAAACGACCATGCTGTACACAACGGCCATTTCTTTAAAAGTGATCTCGCGGTGGTGGCGCAGCAGCGCGCAGAAAATGCACGCCGTGAACGCGGAATAAATAAAGATATTTGCCTGCTGAAATTCACAGAACTGCACCAGCACGGCAGCTGTCATGCTGGGAACCGTGATATACCAGCGGTCGGAAAGTTCCAGCGCCTTGATGACTTCAAAAACAGCGAGCGCGGAGATAAACGCAATGGCAATATTGAGTGCCAGCGGAAAAGAGCGGTTGAACACGACGATTGCCATGAAAAATGCGACCAGCGTGACACCGGATAAAACTCTGTCCTTCATATACCTATGGTTTCCTTTCACCGTTCGGAATGTAATAGAAACGCGGTACAGGGCGGCATGTGCCGCCCGCACTGCAAAAAATCATACACCGCCGAAACGGCGTTGTCTGCTGTTGAACTTTTCAATGGCTTCGTCCAAGTGCTTCGGCTTGAAATCCGGCCAGAGAATATCAAAATATTCAAATTCGGTATAGGCGCTCTGCCACAAAAGGAAGTTTGAGATGCGCTCTTCACCGCTTGGACGGATGATGAGATCCGGGTCAGGCTGGCCGGCGGTGTACATAGCGCCGGAAAGCGTTTCCTCCGTGATGTCCTCGGGCGAAAGCTCGCCGTTTTTGACGCGCTCTGCCAAAATGCGTGCCGCGCGGGTAATCTCTGCGCGGCCGCCGTAGTTCATGGCGAGGTTCAGCACCATGCCGGTCTTCACGCTGCTCGCTTCCTCCACGCGATGAATAAGCGCCTGTAAGTCGGGCGCAAAAGCGGAAATATCGCCGATAAAGCGCACCCGGATATTCTCATTCATGAAGTCGCGCAGCGCTTCCTCGAGGTACTGGTGGAAAAGCTTCATCAGCGCAGAGACCTCCTCTGCGGGGCGGCTCCAGTTTTCCGTGGAAAACGCGTAGAGCGTGAGATATTTTACACCGATAGACGATGCATACCGCGTGATGGTGCGGAAATTCTGCGCGCCCGCCGTGTGGCCCGCCGTACGCGGCAGACCACGCTTTTTAGCCCAACGGCCGTTGCCGTCCATGATGATGCCGATATGTGCCGGCACCTGCACGGGCGTTTTGTTTTCTTTACTTCCAAATGCCATTTCGGAGCCTTCCTTTTGCTTACAGGGTGAGAACTTCCTTCTGCTTTGCGGCAGAGCGTTCGTCTGCCTGCTTTACGTACTTATCCGTCAGCTCCTGCGTTTTCTTTTCCGCCTGCTTCAGGTCGTCCTCGGTCAGTTCGCCGTCTTTCTTCATCGCCTTCAGCTTTTCCATAGCGTCGCGGCGGATGGAACGCAGGGCGATTTTTGCTTCTTCTGCCATGTGGCTGACGTCCTTCACGATATCCTTACGCTTCTCTTCGGTGAGCGGCGGGAAAATGAGGCGGATGGTCTTGCCGTCGGACTGCGGGTTGATGCCGATGTCCGAGGTCTGGATGGCGCGCTCAATGGCGCGGCAGACGGAACCGTCCCACGGCTGAATGGTCAGCACGCGTGCCTCCGCAACGGAAACGGCTGCAAGCTGGTTGACCGGCGTGGGTGCGCCGTAGTAATCGACCATGACCTTATCGAGCACAGCCGGGTTTGCGCGGCCTGCGCGGATGGCGGCGTAGTCGCTTTCGAGTCTCGCGATGGTTTTGCCCATTTTGCTTTCTGCTTTTGCCAATACTTCCTTCATAAGTATATTCTCCTATCTGTTATTTCATTATACGTTTTGTGTGCTCTTTATCAGGGCGCACAAGGCTTCTCCCCTAAAAAGCTTTAGTCCTTCGTGATGACCGTGCCGACGTTTTCGCCGCAGACGGCGCGGACGATGTTCTCCGGGTCCTCAATGCTGAACACAAGGAACGGGATACCGCGGTCGTTACAGAAGGAAGCGGCCGTCATATCCATAACCTGCAGGTTCTGATTGAGGATTTCCATATACGTGAGATGATCGTACTTCTTTGCGTTCGGGTTCTTCTTCGGGTCACTGTCATAAACGCCGTCAACCATGGTCGCCTTTAAGATGACTTCGGCGTCGATTTCTGCACCGCGCAGCGCTGCGCCGGTATCGGTGGAGAAGTACGGGTTACCCGTGCCGCAGCCAAACACGACAACGCGGCCTTTTTCAAGGTGACGCACCGCACGGTTGCGGATGTACGGCTCTGCAACCTCCTGCATGGCGATGGCTGTCTGTACGCGCACGTCAAGGCCGACCTGCTCAAGGCCGTCCGCCACGCCGAGCGCATTGATGACCGTAGCCAGCATGCCCATGTGGTCTGCACGGGTACGGTCCATACTGCCGCTGCTTCTGCCGCGCCAGAAGTTGCCGCCGCCCACAACGATGGCGACCTCACAGCCCATGTCCACGATCTTCTTGATGGGCTCGCAGATCTTGACAACGGTGTCAAAATCGATGCCGTGACCGATCTTGCCGGAAAGCGATTCGCCGCTGAGCTTTAAGAGAACTCTTTTGTACTTCAAATTCATACGTTCATCCTCGATTCTTTAGTATTCCATATCCTGTGACGCACACCCGCAAATTTTTTCAATTTGCAAATGCACAGATTTATACTTATACTTATTTTACATGACAGACCCCGATTTGTAAAGCGTATTTCCGAAATGTTCACGGAAATGAAAAATTTTTGCACAATACACGAAATTCAAACGGCGTTCACAGTTTTGTGCTAAAAGTGTCTTATACTTAAAAAACGGCTGAAAGGAGTGAAAAACCACATGCAGCTTAGAAAAACGATTTTAGCTTCCGTGCTTTCTGCGGCGCTTGCGCTCTCTGCGGCCGCCTGCGGCACAGCGGAAAACACACAAAGTGTGCGCAGCGCGGCGGCTTCAGAGCACGTAGCGGAAACGCCGACACCTTCCCCCGAAGCGACCGCAACGGCATCGCCTACCGCCGAGCCGACGGTAAAATCCACCGCATCTCCCGCACCGGAAAGCAACGAGGTAAGCGAAAACGCAGAGATTACTGCGGAGATTGAAGCGATGGCGCCGCTTTTGGAAGCACACATTCTGGCGCAGATGAACGGCATGGCGTTTGACGCGAATGATCCCGTTTACTTTTGGCAGACCGCGGCCTTTGCGGTGGACAACTGCGGCATGACGTTTTACAGTGCAGAGACGACCGGCAACGCGCTGGTACTCTCTCGCGGGGTGATGGAAGAAATTGTGAGCGGACTATTCGAAAGCGCCGCAAATGAAGACCTGCCGGATATTCCCGACTCGCTTTCGGGTGAGATTTCGTACGATGCAGACAGCGACACCTATGCGCGGCCTATAAGCGGCGGCGGCTTTTCCGTGGACATACAAGACTGTGTGAAAAGCGGAGATGTGTACACCGTGACGGCAGCGCTCATCCGCGACGAGAACGAGGCGGAACCGCAGGCAATCTTCACAGCGGAGCTCGTGCCGAATCCGCGCGAGGACAATACCGTATTTATATATAGTATACGCACCGTGAAACAAATTTCATAAGCAAATTAAAAATGTCGCGCAGAATGTGTATTTCTTCTGCGTGACATTTTATTATCAAACTCTCTGTGAAACACAACAAAATAGTTTCCTAACACTCCGTTCATTTTTGGTACATGTATATCGATATAGAAATATCAATATGCAAATTTAGCACTTAACAAATCAAAAATTTTGATATACAATACAGTCGTAAAAAGAAGTTAGGTGGTGCAACCCACCGAGCTTTGCGATAAATTGCTTCACATAGAAAGGGCGATAGACTTATGGCAAGATTTACACTTCCCCGCGATTTGTATCATGGCAAGGGTGCTTTGGAAGAACTGAAGCATTTTGAAGGCAAGAAGGCTGTTGTTTGTGTAGGCGGCGGCTCCATGAAGCGTTTCGGCTTTTTGGACCGTGCAGTCGGCTATCTGAAGGAAGCCGGCATGGAGGTCGAGCTGATTGAAGGTATTGAGTCTGACCCGTCTGTTGAGACCGTTATGAAGGGTGCGCAGAAGATGATCGAGTTCCAGCCGGATTGGATCATCGCGATGGGCGGCGGCTCTCCGATCGATGCCGCAAAAGCTATGTGGATCAAATATGAATACCCGGACGTTACGTTTGAGGATATGTGCAAGGTCTTCGGCCTGCCGAAGCTGCGCCAGAAGGCACACTTCTGCGCCATTTCCTCTACTTCCGGCACCGCAACGGAAGTGACCGCATTCTCCATCATCACCGATTATCAAAAGGGCATCAAGTACCCGATTGCTGACTTCGAGATTACCCCGGATGTCGCCATCGTTGACCCGGACCTTGCCGAGACGATGCCGAAGAAGCTCGTTGCGCACACCGGTATGGATGCTATGACCCATGCGATTGAAGCGTATGTTTCCACCGCAAACTGCGATTTCACCGACCCGCTCGCCATCCACGCAATCGAGATGATCATGAAGGACCTTATCCCGTCCTATAACGGCGATATGACCGCCCGCGACAACATGCACAACGCACAGTGTCTGGCCGGTATGGCGTTCTCCAACGCTCTGCTCGGCATCGTACACTCCATGGCACACAAGACCGGCGCTGCGTTTGCCGATTACGGCGCACACATCATCCACGGCGCTGCAAACGCTATGTACCTGCCGAAGGTCATCGCGTTCAACGCAAAGGACGAGACCGCAAAGAAGCGTTACGGCGTCATCGCCGACTACATGCACCTCGGTGGCAACAACGACGACGAGAAGGTACAGCTGCTCATCCAATACCTGCGCAACATGAACGACGAGCTGAACATTCCGCACTGCATCAAGCACTACGGCCCGGACAGCTTCCCGACCGAGAACGGCTTTGTGCCGGAGAACGTCTTCCTTGAGAGACTGTCGGAGATTGCAAAGAACGCTATCGCCGATGCCTGCACCGGTTCCAACCCGCGTCAGCCCAGCCAGGAAGAGATGGAAAAGCTGCTTAAGTGCTGCTACTACGACACGGAAGTTGACTTCTAAGTCTATAAAGACAATCTATAACGCATCCCGGGCATCTGTCCGGTAAAAGGACATTCTATCCCTGCCGCCCGGTATTTCTTCGGAAATCGCCGCACGGCAGGGATTTCCTGTCTTTTCCCGTTGTAATTTTGATATTTCTCTGTTATAATAGTATCGTTTGCAGGTTTTAGAGGCAAAAATTGCAAAACCGGCATCCGACACAGACAAAACTTAGGCAGAATCGCACAAACTGCGCACATGCCTGAAGGGAAAGGTTTTGAAGTATGTATAAGATCGTTAAAAAACAGCCGCTGAACCCCACGGTGACGCGGATGGAGATCGAGGCGCCGCTCATTGCGAAAAAAGCAAAGCCCGGCCAGTTTATCATTCTGCGCGTAGACGAAAACGGCGAGCGCATCCCGCTGACCGTTGCCGGCTATGACCGCGAAAAGGGCACCGTTACAATCATTTTTCAGATTGTCGGCGCAACGACCGAAAAGCTCAACCACTTAAACGAAGGTGAATGTCTGCACGACTTCGTAGGCCCGCTTGGCGTACCAACGCATGTAGACGGCCTTAAGAAGGTCTGCGTTATCGGCGGCGGCGTAGGCTGCGCCATCGCACTGCCCATTGCCGAAGAGCTGCACGCCATGGGCGCGGAAGTCACCTCTATCATCGGCTTCCGCAATCAGGATCTCGTGATTCTGGAAGACGAATTCAAAGCTTGCTCCGACCACTTCACGCTGATGACGGACGACGGCTCCTACGGCGAAAAGGGCAATGTTACCGCCCCGCTGAAGACGCTGCTTGAAAACGACGAGCGTTTTGACGAGGTTATCGCCATCGGCCCGCTGATCATGATGAAGTTCGTCTGCCTCACCACAAAAGAATACAACCAGAAGACCGTTGTTTCCATGAATCCGATCATGGTAGACGGTACGGGCATGTGCGGCGGCTGCCGCCTGACCGTTGGCGGCAAAACGAAGTTTGCCTGCGTAGACGGCCCGGATTTTGACGGCCACGAGGTCGATTTTGACGAGGCGATGAGCCGCTCCCGCAGCTACACTTCTTTCGAGCGCCACGCTTATGAAAAAGCCTGCAACCTGTTCAAGAAGGAGGTTGAGTGATCATGCCTAACATGAGAATGACAAAGAACCCCATGCCCTCGCAGGACCCGAACGTTCGCAACAAGAACTTTAAAGAGGTCACACTGGGCTATACCGAAGAAATGGCGCTGGATGAAGCACAGCGCTGCCTGAATTGTAAGAACATGCCGTGCGTTTCCGGCTGTCCGGTCAATATTCATATTCCGGAATTCATCAAGAAGGTCGCCGAGCACGACTTTGAGGGCGCGTATCAGGTTATTGCGCAGTCCTCTTCCCTGCCGGCTGTCTGCGGCCGTGTCTGCCCGCAGGAGACGCAGTGCGAAGGCAAGTGCGTGCGCGGCATTAAGGGCGAACCGGTCGGCATCGGCCGTCTGGAGCGTTTTGTTGCCGACTGGCACAACGCACACGCTACCGTTGCCACCATCACCGCGCCGAAGAACGGCCACAAGGTTGCCGTTATCGGTTCCGGCCCTGCGGGTCTTACCTGCGCGGGCGACCTCGCAAAGCTGGGCTACGACGTGACGATCTACGAAGCGCTGCACCTTGCAGGCGGCGTGCTCGTGTACGGCATCCCGGAGTTCCGTCTGCCGAAGTCCATCGTGCAGAAGGAAGTCGATAACCTCAAGGCGCTCGGCGTCAAGGTGGAGACCAATATGGTTATCGGTCGTATCCTGACGATTGAAGAGCTGAAGGACGAGTACGGCTACGAGGCCGTGTTTGTCGGCACGGGTGCAGGTCTTCCCCGCTTTATGAACATCCCGGGCGAGAACCTGAAGGGTGTGTACTCCGCAAACGAATTCCTCACCCGCAGCAACCTGATGAAGGCTTACCGCGACGATTCCACTACGCCGATCCAGCACGCGAAAAACGTGGCGGTCGTCGGCGGCGGTAACGTGGCCATGGACGCCGCGAGAACCGCAAAGCGTCTCGGCGCGGAGAACGTGTACATCATCTACCGCCGCGGCATGGCAGAACTGCCGGCACGTAAGGAAGAAGTGGAGCACGCAGAGGAAGAGGGCATCATCTTCCACACGCTGACGAACCCGGTAGAGATTTTACCGACGGACGTCACCGACCCGCGTGACCCGAACTACGGCTGGGTCGCCGGTATTCGCTGCGTAAAAATGGAGCTTGGCGAGCCGGACGCTTCCGGCAGACGCAGCCCGATCGTCATTGAGGGCAGCGAATTCGATATTCCGATGGATTGCGTTATCATGTCCCTCGGTACTTCCCCGAACCCGCTGCTGAAAGCCACCACCCCGGGTCTTGAGACCCAGAAGCGCGGCCAGATCATCGCGGACGAACACGGCCTCACCTCCATCGAGGGTGTGTACGCAGGCGGCGACGCCGTAACGGGCGCCGCAACGGTTATCCTCGCCATGGGCGCAGGCAAGACCGCCGCAGCTGCAATCGACAAGTACATTCAGGAAAAGAAGTAAGTCCGCTTTTCCCCTAACCTAAAAATGAACGGCACCGGTGACAGATTTCATCGGTGCCGTTTTGCTGTGTTTGGCGGGTCAAATTTTCAAATGCGTTCTGCACCCACTGTGTCGTGTAGGCGTCCGCCGGGCGGTCTTTCCGCACACCGGAACCGACCTGCACGCCCATCAAAATACGCGGCTCACGCTCGGCAAATGCCATAAAACGCGCCAAAATTTCATCGTATCTGCCCATTTTTCACTGCTCCTTTTTCGATCCTTTTAGAAAAACAAGCAGAGTATACCACGCTTTTCAGAGAAACGCAACACCCTTTTGTATACTGCCGAAAGCATCTTGAATTTTCACGGTTTTGGCAGTATAATTCTATTGGCAAATCTACCCGAAAAGAGGTTTTCAGAATGAAAAAAGTGCTTTTGCTCGGCGATTCCATTCGCATGGGCTATGACGATTATGTAAAAGAAGAGTTAGACGGCAAGTGTGAGGTCGTTTACGACGCCGAGGACAACGGCCGCTTCGCTGCGTACACGCTGTGGCAGGCGAACCAGATGTTCAAGCATCACGGCCATTTTGACGTGGTACACTGGAACAACGGCTACTGGGACATGAACATTGAGGCTCCGATGACGGAGGCCATGCACCCCGTTGAGGAATATGTGCACTTCTTAAAGCGCATCATCAAGCTGTGCAGAGAAAACGGCGCGAAGATCATCTTCGCGACCACCACGCCGATTTTGGAGCCCGGCATGGCGGCAGACAACACCGGCACGCAGGCGGACAGCATCAACTACAATAACGAGTGGGTGGAGCTGTATAACAACGCCGCCAAAAAGCTGATGGCAGAGGAAAACATCTCGGTGAACGACCTTTACGCGCTGTGCAAGGAAGGCGAACACTATTATAAGTGCCCGGATATGCTGCACCTGACCGAGGAAGGCTACCGCAAGTGCGCAAAGCAGGCGGCCGGCATGATCTTGAAGGAGCTCGGTGAAGCATGAGCTCCGGCGTAAAAAAGACGAACGCCATGCGCATGCTGGACGGCGCGAAGATTCCCTATGAGGTGCGCACATATGAATTTGAGGAGACCGATCTCGCGGGCATACACGCGGCAGACGCCGTGGGCATGCCGTATGAGACGGTGTTCAAAACGCTCGTTGCGCGCGGCGATAAGACCGGGTTTGTCGTGTTTTGCATCCCCGTAGCGGAGGAATTAGACCTCAAAAAAGCTGCCAGAGCCAGCAAAAATAAATCCGTGGAGCTTCTGCACGTGAAAGACTTGCTGCCGACGACCGGCTATATCCGCGGCGGCTGCTCGCCCGTGGGCATGAAGAAGGAGTTCCCGACGTATATCGACGAGACCGCCATGCTGTTTGATGCAATCGCCGTCAGCGGCGGTATGCGCAGCGTGCAGCTCATCGTAAACCCGGATCAGCTTTTGGGCTTCGTCAAAGGCGAGTATGTCGATTTGACGGCGTAACACAGAGCGAACTGTAACGGCGATAAAAACCTTTTGACCCAACTTTTCTCAAAAAAATTCACGCTCCCCTGCTTACTTCTTTAAAGTATCTGCAGCGGGAGCGTGTTTTATATCTGCTATTTTTATAAATAACTTTTTGCGAAAGCGTATGATCAGTGGTTCATGAGCGCTTCGGCACTTTCGTTTTCGTTTACAAGGCCGAGGTCGTGCTTGATCTTCGTGGTGGAGATGCCCGGCGTGCGCGGCAGAAAGACGAGCTCGCAGTAATCCTTGAGGTAGTCAAAGCGATCGCTGTTTTCCCAGTCACTACCCATAACGACTACGTCCACATGGTAGTCCTTCACGTCGCTGATCTTTTGATCCCAGCTTTCCTCCGGAATGACGAGGTCAACGTAGCGAATGGCTTCGAGCATCATTTTGCGCGTTTCATAATCGTGAAACGCTTTTTTGCCCTTGCCGGCGTTGAACTCATCCGTGGAAAGTGCCACGATAAGATAATCGCCCAGTGCCTTTGCGCGCTTTAAAAGGTTGATGTGGCCGTAATGCAGCAGGTCAAACGTTCCGTAGGTCAATACTCGTTTCATGTTTTAGCCTTTCCTTTCGTTTTTTACAGCTTGCTCAATGCTCCGGTTTCTGTAAGAGTCATCGCCTGCCGTTACACTTTGAATATTCAGATGCGGCAAAATACGGAATACTTCCCGCGCGAAAACAGCATCGCAATTATACTTATTACGCTCTCTGCTGAAAAACAGCTTGATGTTTTCCGGCAAAGAAAGGAACATCTGCGTATCGATCACGGTGTAATCCAGCCAATCGTTATATTTATCGGTCAGCTCCTTGAGGGTGAGCTCGTTGAAATCCCTGCGCAGGAAAACCGCTACGGGCGCTTCCATGGAACAGAGCTGCTGTTCCAGCTCTTTCGCCCAACCCTTATGGTCGTTCTTTCCGACAAGATAAACATTACGCGGCCGCTTTTTGTTTTCGGCATAATCGATCACTTCAAACTTCGGCGCTTTTCCGTAGAACAGCATGTCGTTCAGGTTCTGAATATTATCCGGCGCATCGTAATTTGTAAACATCTTATAATACGCGTCATACGCCGCACTGTTCACATCTGCCTGCTTATCGTTTTCGTGCAGGTATGCGAGCATTTCGTTCATGGTATAAATTTTGCGGAACGGGAGGTCGCGCACATCCATATACATGCCACGCTCTGCCATGTACGCATCATAGTCGTACATAAAGAGCACGATCGGCTTGCGCGTGATGGAAAAATCGAAGAAAACGCTGGAATAGTCCGTAATCAGCACGTCCACAGCATTCAAAAAGCTGTAACTGTCCACGTCATCCGGGAATTTTACAATGTGCTTATAACCTTCGATCGGCACTTTGTCTTTTACAAGCGGATGCAGGTTCACGTACATGATCTGCTTATCCGTCAGCGCGCTGTCGAACTTTGTCAGCAGGTCGCGCACTTCCGCTTCGTACCCGCCCTTGTTTGCGCCGGAGCTCATCGCGCCGCGCCAAGTCGGCATGTAGGCAAAGGTTTCCTTGCCGTCCATTCCGTATTGCTTCCGCACCGCCGCTGCTGCGTCTTTATCCCAGAATATCGCGTTGCGCGGATACCCGCTCAGGATCACCTTTCCCGTATAGAGGTGGTTCAGGTTGTAATCTTCCATCATGTGATCCATCGTATAGCGGTTCGGGTGCAGAAGATAGCTGCTGTGCAGGAAATTGCGTTGCATGTTGCTCATATCCTGAATGCCCATCGCCATTTTTTTGCCGAGGGTCTTCAGCGGCGTTCCGTGCCATGTATTCAAATAGACCTGCCCTTCACGGCGGATAAAATACGTTGGGAAGCTCACGTTATTTACAAGGTATCGGCTCGTTGCCAAAATCTTCTGGTATTTTCTCGAGCCGAGCGGGATAAGCTGCACACGGTTCAGCCCATACGCATCTAATATCTTCCGGTGCTCGCCCATCAGCTCTTTTTTCGACGTGTAATAGATGGTAAACGTCGGGTCCTTTGCCAGCTCGCGCATCATCGCGAACGGCGAATCATTCAGGTTCGTACCGTGGAAGGATTCAAAAAGCACCTGCTTGTCGCAAAGCGGCTTCTTTTTACACGTGCGCACGTAGTAGTATTTATTCAAATAACTGCGCTTTGAGAAAACCGTCAAAGCCTTGCGCATCGTTTTTGCCGCTTTGCCCAAAAGGCGCAGCACGGAATTCGGCATCATGCTGTAAAGATACCACGTGAACTCATGCTTGGCCAAAGCGCCCATCAGCCGTTTTTTGGAGAAGAAAAAGTCAAAAAACACCTTGTTTCTGCGCCAGTCATCAAAATAGTGATCCAGATGCTGAAAGCCCTTATGGACGACTTTAAACTGCAGGTCTTTATCTTTATATGCCGTAAAATCGCGGAAGCGCAGGATCGTGTGCTTCAAATTGATGAAGCCGAGCACCTCTTTAAACTCCTCGAATGCGCCTTCCCGAATATAGTACTCGTTCATGATTGCGAGCGAATCATACATCTGCAGGATGTTCTCGGAGAATGTCGCCGTGATTGCGCCTTCGCGCTTTAGAATATAGTAGTACAGCGGCTCGTTTACTTTGGAGATTCGGTTGGCATGCAGCATCAGCGGATAGATGGTCGCAATGTCCTCATAAATTTTCCCTTTCGGGAAGCGTATCCCCGTGCGCTCAAATAAGGCGCGGCGGTAAATTTTATTCCAGGCATACGGTGCATTTGTGTACAGAAGCTTCGGGTTTTCGTGCAGGCTCACACCGAACTCCAGAGTGCTGCCGCGCTGGAAAAAGCGCCGCGTTTCGGTATTTTCGTCTATGCCGTAATAGCCGCAAACCACAATGTCCGAATCCGTTTCAGCGGCGCGGTCGTACAGCTTTTGGTACATAGTCACGTTTAAATAGTCATCGCTGTCCACAAAGCCGATGTATTCACCGTGCGCATACGGAATACCGTAGTTGCGCGCATCGGATAGTCCGCCGTTTTCTTTGATGAGGCTTATCACCTTCTGCGGATATGCTGCGGCATAGCGGTCTATGATCGCCTGCGAATGATCCTTTGTGCCGTCGTTGACAACAATGATCTCCATTTCTTCCAGCGTTTGCTTCACTAAGGAATCAAGGCAACGCTCCAAATACGCTTCAACGTTGTATACAGGAACGATAACGCTGACTTTTATCGAATCAAAATTACGTTCTGACTTCATTTTATCTATCATTTGTCCCTTCTGTAAGGAAAGTCATTATAAGATCCACACAGCGCTGCGTGTTGTTCGTGTCATCCGTCTCCACGAATTCTTTTCTGAAGGCGGTGAGCTTTTCGTAATCGTAGGGCGTGTGGAGAATACATTCGACCAGAGGCTCGGCTTTTGTGAATGCGCAGTGCGGCATCTCTGCAAGCGGGTCAAAGTTGAGGCCGCGCGTTTCCTTGTAGCGTTCTAAATCGTAAACGTAGAAATACACCGGCTTTTTGATGAGGCTCGCCTCAATGGAAATAGCGGAATAGTCCGTGATGACGGCGTCTGCTACTGCCATTAGCGTGAAGGTGCCGAACTCCGGGCACTCGCGGAACTTCGGCAGCACACGGCGGCGCTCCAAGCGCTCGCGGTCGAGTGGGTGCAGCCGCACGATGAGCAGCATACCCATTTTTTCCGCCGCCGTGATGAGCGGCTCAATCTCAGGCATTTGCTCGCCGTCGCGGAACGTTGGAGCGTATAGGACGATCTTCTGCTCGCGCAGCTCCGGGTAGGCCGCGAAAAAGCGGCGGCGGCAACGCGCGCGATTCATTTTCAAAATGGCGTCTACACGCGGCACGCCGGTCACGCGCATTTTATCGGCAGAAACGCCGAACGCCTCCTCATAGGCTTTTGCTGTACGGTGACTCGCACAGAGCACGGCATCGTAGTGCTTATGCATCCCCATGCGCTCCGCAAGCTCTTTATCGCGCCCGCCGGGCACGGAAAGCGCCTGCCTGCCAAACTTCTTAATGGCGCCAAGCGCGTGCCAGACCTGCACCACGCGCAGCTCTTTACGGTGATGCAGCACGCTGACCGGAATGCAGTAGCCGTCTATGATGCACACATGCGCGGTGGAAAGCTCCGCGGCGCAGTGCAGCAAATGGAAACAATAGCGCAGGAGCTCTAACAGCGTATCGCCCATTTCGCGGCAGAGATACACAAGGCGCACCCCGGGATCACGCGCTTCAATCTCTGCGCCGAGCTGTTCAAAATCCGGCCGCTGGCTGTTCGACTGGCGGCTGATCATGACAACTTTTTTCTGCATGGGGCGCAGCTTCATGACGGCATACACGGCGTTATACAGCGCTTTGAAAACGGAGATCAGCCCGAGCAGTATTCTTTTTTTCACAGAGGCTTCGCCCCTTTCTGTGCAGCGCCGTTCCATTTTTGCGCATAGAGTGCGGCCTTTGCCCGCACTCCAAACACACGCTGCCAAATTTTTCCGTTGCGGAAAGCCGCACTTTTTCGCATTAAACAGAGTTAGTATACCACACTGTGCAGAAAATCTCCAGTGTTTTACCGCAAAGTTCGCAGTTTCATTAAATCTTTGTAACAGTACGGAAAAATTTGCGCCCGAACCCCCGTGAATTTGTCGCATTCGCAGGAAAATTCAGGGTATTTTGCCTCCTAACCCTGCGTCAAAATCGTCTAAAAAGTCACAAATTCTCCGTAAGCCATAGGAAAAACGGGCAAGCACCGAAAAAGTGCCGCCCGTTTTTGTTTAGTCGAACGAGGGGTTAAACGCGTAGAAGTTTTTGGAATCGAGTCGATCAGTCGCGATGCGCAAACCCTCGCCGAAGCGCTGGTAATGCACAATCTCGCGCTCGCGCAGGAACTTGATGGGGTCGCGCACATCGGGATCATCCGCAAAGCGCAGGATGTTGTCATACGTTACGCGGGCCTTCTGCTCGGCGGCGAGGTCTTCGTTGATGTCTGCCAGCGTGTCGCCCGTTACGGCGATGCACGCTGCATTGAACGGCGCGCCGGAGGCCGCTGCCGGGTAAACGCCCGTCGTGTGGTCGATGAAATACGCATCAAAGCCTTGCTTTTGAATCTCCTCCTGCGTCAAATTCCGCGTCAGCTGGTACACGATTGTCCCCACCATCTCGAGATGAGCGAGTTCTTCGGTGCCTACATACGTGACAGAAATGCTCCGGTGTCCTTGTTTAGAGGACAAGCAGTTGAGTTTTGGACTTAAAATACATAGTCTTACCGAATTTAAACCTGCAAAAAAGCGCTGCGATTCCGATAATGCAAAACACTCAAAAAGTCCTGATTTTATCGAAGATATTAAGTCGAATCGAATTGTAAATCTGTATGCAGTTGCTTCTGTATGAGCGTTAACTGTGTAAGAATCGCCGTTAAATATATTTCTGCTGTTTGCGGACAAGCAGATTTGCACCGATATACTTTCTGCTTTCTGTCGTTCGCTCTGGAAACTTACGATCTGCGGCAATCCTCCGTAGATCATGAGGCCAAAATGTATTTAACGCTTCTGATATTCCACACACAGGTCAACAAATATCCCCGCTCAGTTCATCATTCAAATAAGTACAATCCATTTTGAATCTGCTTTTACACCTATCGCATTGAAGCGTAACCAAACCGTTTTCATCTGACTACAGCGTGGCTTTACCAATGGTGCTCATATTTTCTATTCCTCCCTAATTCGTAATTTCTATATACCTGATTAGCCTTTCTTCTACATACTCGGCAATCAATTGAACCATGGCCCCCGCATCGTTATCACGATAATAACTATCAAATGCTTCATAATACCGTTTACGGTCTGCAAATTTCACATTGATAGGTGGATAGCCATTCTGCATAAGAAACAGGTTCAGTATCAAACGCCCTGTGCGGCCGTTGCCGTCCACAAAGGGGTGAATACCCTCAAATTTCAAATGAAACAGCGCTGCACTCTCAATCGGGTGCAGTTTTTTCTTTGAAAACTCTTTTACGAGCTTTTCCATCTGTTCCGGAACAACAACCGGCTCCGGCGGCGTATGATATGCGCCCATAATTTTAACAGGAATCCGTCGATAAATGCCGCGGTCCTTCGGTCGGTCCATCAAAACCAGCGTGTGAATCTGTTTGATAATGGTTCCGCAGCCACGGGCAATGGGCGGATAACACGATTGAGCCCGCTCCCGGTATGATCGTTTTCTTCGACTGGAACGACCCGAACGGCGCATCCGGCCCGCAGGACGGCGAAGCCGATCACGTCGGCATTGTGGAAAAATGCGAAAACGGCATCGTCTACACCATTGAGGGCAACTCCGGCGACGCCTGCCGCCAGAACCAATATCCCGTGGGGTATTATGAAATCCTCGGCTATGGGATCTTGAACCCATAGGAAACCAGCCGTCTGAGTTAGGCGGCTGGTACATAATTTAGCAATGTTCCTTCGCAATACAAGTAGGTATACAGTGCAGTGAAATCTTCAGACATAATTTTTGCTCAATTCAAACAATATTTTGGCATAAACGCCAACTATATGCTATTGTATAGACAGAAAATTCAGGTTTCGGCTATATGGCTATATATAGCTTGAAACTTGATTTTGCAAGCAGTGGTGGCCACCACAGACAAAAATATTTTTTAGCGAAAGGGTGACAAACTCAATGAAACCAAAAAGACTGTTAGCGTTGTTGATGGCTGTTGTAACGGTGGTATCCGTATTTACGATACGTTATATAAACTTAGAATTCTGAATCTATTTGAATGTAGATTTTTATATAATCTTGTAAATCAACTCAATTTAGGAGTTAATATTATGAACAAAAAAGCTATAATCTGCACGGTTGCAACTCTTATTCTGCTGGTCGGTGCATCGGTTATTTATTTTACCATGGATCGATCAAGTGAAGCGGAAACGGAAACGGAAAATTCATCGTCTATGTCAGTTGTTGAACCCGAAAGCTCGAATTCTCCATTAGAAACGTCAAGCGAAGCACCGACAGAAAGTGAATCGCAAGAAAGTGCTTCTGAAGCAGCTTCATCGGAAATAGGCTCACCGGAAGCCGATGCCCTTATACGGACTTTTGCGGAAATAGGTGAACCCTATACGCTGCACAGTCGGTACTATAATCAAGGCGAAGCAAAAACAGAAGATGCACCGTGGCTCGGCTGGGATGGCGACTTAGAGCTTTGTATAACTGATGCTATCATTAAAGAATATGAGGAAAGTGATATTAAATATAACTCGGATAGTTCTATCTGGGCAAGATACGCATCCGACTTTGAAGACCCGTGCATACTGCATGTAGAATTATCCCTTAAGAATGTTGATGCAGAAAACAAAAACGGCGTAAAATATAAATTCAACGCCAATATGTTTGTACTTAGCGCATATGAAGACCTTATTCCCGAAAATCAGAACAACGCTGAGGGGTATACAACCGTCGGAAATTATTATTCTGCATACGAGACCTATTTTGATCCACACGGTCCCGGAGACGATTACTGGAGCTTTGAATTACAGCCGGGCGAAACACAAAATTTCACAATCGAGTTTTTGATCGACCGCGTATATTTATCGCAAAAAGATCCGTTCTTGGCTATTACCCCCGGCAGAGAAATCTTTTACGGCGTTATGCTGCGTGATTTAGCAAAATGAAAGGATAGCCCACATGAAAAGTCTTAGGCACTTTCTGCAAAATGAGCTCTACAATTTATTTCACAGCAAATCATTTCTATTTGTGCTGCTGATTTTACTTTTAATCGTAACAGCAGATGATATTTTGGCTTATAAATCATATAAAGATAATTTACAGCTTACTCTTACAACTGTAGACTTGCAGGCAGACGGCACTTTTGCCGAATACCCTTTCCTGCAAATCTACACTCTTTATAATTCGTGGATCGGTGGTCGAGCCAATGAAACGCTGCCGATGGTTTTCTTTTATACGATGCCGGTTTTTGTCGTTATCCCGTACAGCTGGTCTTATCTTGCGGAAGAAAAGAACGGATACGACCGCATTATGGCATCGCAGCTTGGAAAAGCTTCTTACTTTTTAGGAAAATATGTCTTCACGTTCCTTTCAGGGGCTTTAACGGTTTTGCTGCCGATGCTTTTTAGCTTTTTGCTTGCGTCATGCCTTGTGCCGGCTTATCGCCCGGATATAAACTTTGCCTTATATTATCAAGTAAGCGCAACTAAGCTGCTCGGAAACCTCTACTACGCTCACCCGTTATGCACAGCTTTCCTGAATATGCTGATGATCGGTATATTTGCCGGTGCATGGGCAACGATTCCGCTTGCACTTTCATTCTTTGAAAAAAATAAATTTGTGGTTCTTTTTACACCATATCTTGTGTTGCTGTATATCATCGCATCTTTGCAAAAAGCATCCGTATACCGCTCATTTACCGAAACCTCTGTTCTAAACTACATTTGGATGACCAGTTCATCGTCCAATCAATCTATCGTGGTCTATACGATTATGACGGTTTCACTCATTCTTCTGCCGCTCGTTATTGTTTTGGAAAGGGGGAAAAACGCAGATGTTTATTAAATTTTTGGATCACGATTTGCGCTACGGCATAGGGCACGCTAAAAAGCGCTTAATCGTTACATTTATTATGTTTTTCTTCCTTTCGATCTATCATTTCTGGACGCTGCGCATTTTTGAGCTCACCGATCCGCAATATTTGGAATCTCCTGTTACAACGGCAGACTATTTCTTGGCATTGATTGGCGGCTGCGGTAAAGTAAATTTGATCTCCGGCGCAGAAAACGATTTCGTAATGCCGACGATGTGGTTCGTATTCGTCTTATGGATGCAATTTACTTCTCTATATTATCCGTTTGCAGAATTAAACGGCATAGGCAAACAGCTAATGGTGCTCTCCGGCAGCAGAGGAAACTGGTGGCTTTCAAAATGTGTTTGGACAATCATCAATACCATTACAAACTATTTGATCGTTTTTGCAGCCAGCACGATTGCCGGATTATGCTTTGGAGCAAAGCCGAGTATGCAGGCAAATTGGTATGTTTCGAGAGAGCTCTACATGAAAGCAGACGACCTAACGAGCAGCACCACTTGGAATATTTGGTCGGTATTTTTAATGACCGGCTTCACCATGATCGTACTCGCATTGGTACAGTTGATCTTATCTCTCATTTTGAAACCGGTGCAAAGCTACTTCGTACTTGCCGGCTATTTATTCGCAGGCGCCTATATTCAAAACCCGGTGTTTTTTGGTAACTATGCCATGGGCGCAAGAAATGCACTGCTTGTGTCAACCGGTCTGACCATGCCGTTCGGTATATTATTGGGAATATGGCTCGCTGTACTTAGCATCGGTATTGGGTATTTCGTGTTCCAATATCGAGACATTCTCGGCTCAGACCTATCGTAGCTATGAAAAGGAGTAAGCCTATATGGAAATCGTAGTAAATCATGTTACAAAAACGATCAAGAATATTACCGTCATTGAAGACGTCTCGCTCACCCTTACAAGCGGTACGATCTACGGTCTGCGCGGTGTGAACGGCTCCGGTAAAACTATGCTTATGCGGTTAATCGCCGGACTGATCCGCCCGACGGAAGGCACGATCACGATTGATGGTAAGGTACTTGGAAAGGATATTTCTTTTCCGCCGGACATTGGTATGCTGATTGAAAACCCGGCATTTATCGATCATTATACGGCGGCACAGAACTTAAAGCTGATTGCAAATATTCACCGAAAAGTCGGGGAGGAACGTATCCGCGAAGTGTTGGAGCAGGTCGGACTCGGCGCGGATGATCCGCGAAAATACAAGCAGTTTTCACTCGGTATGAAGCAGAGATTAGGCATTGCCGGAGCAATTTTGGAATATCCTGCGCTGCTTCTGATTGATGAGCCGACAAACGCACTGGATACAGACGGCATAGAAATGGTGAGAGATCTGCTTCTTGAGCAAAAGCAGCGCGGCGCACTGATTATTCTGGCATGCCATGATTTTTCTGTTTTGCGCGAGCTGTCCGATGAAATCTACCTTGTACGGGAAGGACGTGTAACGCCGTATGAAACGCAAGATAAGAGTGAGTAAAACGCTTTCGGTCATTCTTTTGTCCGTTGCACTGGTGCTTTGTGCATGGCGCATCTGGTACGTTAATGCAACTGCCTATTCATTTGAAACGCAGGAATACGGCATCGGCGAATGGATTCCCCTAAACGGTGACTTTTTCTACTCAAAAGAAGAAAATACCAATGGATATTCTGTTCGTGTTCGTGAAGCTGAAGTAGTGCGTTATGAAGATTTTATGCAGCGATTCGGCAAGCCTGTCGATTATCTTGCAGAAAACACACAGCATGACGTAGTTCTGTTGACCGTAGATTTCAAAAATGAAAACAATACGGACGGCGGCGTTTTTATCCGCGATTTTAATCTTTTGAATGAAGCGCAGTCCGCTTACTTCAATAAGAGTGAAATCTATATGAAAATCGCAAACCCGGATCTTAACTCAAAAACAGATGGCATCTCTGTGATGCCCGGAACGGAAGCTTCTCTTTATATGGTCTACCCAACATCCGGCCGTGCAGATGGCGTGACTTACCTTGAGGAACAAGCCGGAAAAGAGCAAATCGTTATGTACCTAAATGTCAGCTTGTACCCAGTGAAAAAATGCGTGCGTATGGTTCTTCCGATGCCGTAAAAATAAAAACCGCCTGCTCATGTATCAAAATTAGATACATAGCGGGCGGTTTTATATGGAATATGAAATAAGAAGTTTATCCTACGTGTTGATGTATTTATTAGGCATTTTTATATAGTAATACGCTTCTAATGGCAGTAAAGTTTGAGTGACTGATCGGTAGGCTCTCTTGATTATCCAACTTAACTTCTGCATCAGCAAAGCAAGTCACATGATCTATATTTACAAAGCAGCTTCTGTCTATAAATAAAAATCTACTGTCATTTATTTCTTTATAAATCTCTTTTAACGGTAATTGAAGATGAAAATTGCCGTTCTTTGCTTTGATCATGGTTATACGATTAACTCGCTTTACGTATAAGACATCATCTAATGGAATTCGGATAATTTCCGAATAATGAGAAAACGTGTAGTATCCTTTTTGCTTTTTAGAGGAAATTTCCAGTGCAGTGCAAAGTGCTTCCGGCAGATCCGAAAACAAATTGTGCGTGGATAGATACCGAAATGCGCCTACCTGATACCCCAGCCGAGTAAAATCGTAGTCGAGAAACTTTGAAAAGAGAATGACGATAGTGTCCGTAGCGGTTTTTCGTATTTCCGAAAGTAAACGAAAATCTTCATGTGGATGAGCATCAATTTCAACCATAAGAATATCGAAGTGAATTCCATCTACCATATCATCACGAAGCGATGCTAATTGCTTATACTGTTCAATCGAAATACACTTGGTTTCATTTTTATATGTTTCTACAAAGCTTTGAATATGAGATTTAATTTTTTCCAATAGTTCGTAGTTTTTTCCGCAAAGTGCTAAACGAAACATGATTATACCTCCCGTCCGTACCGATCGCATTGTAAACTAAAATGAAAATTGAGAACCACTCAGACCTTCTGATATAATGGTTTCACCACAAAACACATATCTTCCAAAAAGGAAGAGGGTTTTCATGATGAAATCATACCACATTTAGTGTCCAAAATGCAACAAAAATCATTCATTTTATCGTTACGGCAAAGATCCCGATGGGTATCAGAAGTATCTCTGCCGAACCTGCCAACATCAATTTGCACCCGAGCGCCCAAGAGCACGGGAAGAGCATCGTCGGAAGTATAAAAAAGAATTTCTAATACTTAGTTTTTCTAACACTTGTGATTTAAAAAATCCTGTAGCTATATCACATCCATCTTCAGATTTATAAATTCTCTTAATTCCACTTATATAAGGCATGTACTTTACACCAAGCACCCACGGATACGCAGCAGGAAAAGTTATTTTTTCATCATTTGATCCAGAGCTTAGAATCTGGATCCCATCAGAAACTATTCTTTGTGTTATATTATATAATGCGTGTAGATGAATCCAATTATGAATTCCTATACTCAAACAAATACATTTAAAATTACTTTTTTCAAATAACTGAAATGCTGAGCATACCTCTTCTAAAGAGATTTCCATATGTGAGTCCCATAAAGAAACTGCCGTAATATTTGCATCTTCAAATTTTTCTGCCAAAATAGATGTACACACTGTTCCGTGGGTCATTTCAGCCCACTTATATTCTTTGATTGAATTCCCATGAGCATCTATGACGGTTATATCTTTACCAATTAGATTTGCAACTTCATTTTTACTTATATAATTATCTATAATTGCCACTTCTACCCCACGATTTTCACCTCCATGCCCCCATACGGCATTTCATTTTCAGATAAATGTATCTCAAACGCCACGGGGTTCGTTTCTCGGCGCAATGCACCGATGAGCACTTTGCCTTCCTGCTCGGTCGAAAAGATCTTTTCCGATTCCACAACATGCAAAAAATACGCCTTGCCGAACGCGCCGTCCTCCTGCTTTACGGTGTAAACGCGGTAGCCTCTCTGCCGATTACCATAAACGGCTTCGCGCGGCACAACGCCGTCTTCCACACGCATCAGCGTTACGGTAGGTAATGCGTTTATGTGTGTGGTCTGTGCGTAGACCGTCATGCACAGCACAAACAGAAAATATACCGCGCCGAGCGCGCAACAGATTTTCATGCGCAGCTTCACTTTTCGCTTCATTTTGCACCTACACTTTCAGCTCAGAGAGCACAACGCCCTCGATCAAATGATCCTGCCCGAGGAAAAACACCAGCAGCGCCGGTATAAGATAAAACACGGAGACCGCAAAGAATATGCCCGGCGCTTCCGACACCACGTTCGCAAGGTACACGGAAAGCGGGTTTTCATACGTTTTGCGAATAAACACCACCGCTTGGTCGACGATATTCCAGTTATCCGCAAAGAGCAAAACGGTCAACGCCGCCACGACCGAGGACAAATTGGGCCGCACGATCAGTCTGTACGTTTGGTACGCCCCCGCGCCGTCCAGCGCTGCAGCTTCTATGCAGGAGGTCGGAAAATTTTTCAACTGCTGCCGAATGAGCACCACGCCAAGCGGGTGAAACACCGCCGGTAATATAATCGCGAGCACATTGTCCCGAATATGCAGCCAACCCGCCACTACGAAGTTCGGCACAAGCAAAAGCTGCGCCGGCATCAGCATGATGACGATGTACACAAGAAACAGTGCTTCCTTGTGCTTCCACATGACACGCTCAAAACCATACGCCGTCAGCGGCGCCAAAATCGTTTGCCCAAGCAAAACCGGGATCACGATTGCAACGGAATTCCAGAACATTCTCAGGTACCCCGGACTTTTCAAAAACAGCTCGCGGTACTGCCCTAAATCGAACCGTTCGGGGAGAAGTCCCACACGCACAAAATGCACACCGCGCGAAGCGAAATCCGCTTCGTTTGCGGGCAAAATCTCCGCCGAATACCGACTGATGATCTCCGCACTGCTCATAAATGAGTTGGAAATGACAAACAGCACCGGAAATATCGCTACACCTGCGAGTAAAGCCAAAAATATGTAGGAAGGAATAGAATATTTTTTCATGCTCGCCCCCTATTCCAGCGCGTCCGAAACGCGCTTTTGCAAACGGAACACCACGAGCAGCACTGCGCCGATGCACACGAATAGAATGTACGCAATGCTCGAAAGCCGCGGCAGGTTGAGCGCCGCGAACAGATTGTTCATGTAGTGCTGGAGCATGTAAATATCCAGTCCCGGGTACGCGCCGAACAGCATGTAAATTTCTTTGAACACCTTAAACGCGTTGACGACCGACATCAAAAACACCACGAACGTCGTCGGCGCAAGGTATATCCACGTCACCTGCCGAAACTGTGCCAAGTGTCCGCCGCCCTCCAGCGCCATCTGCTCGTAATACGTCTTCGGGATCCAGTTGAGTCCCGACCAGAACAGAATTGTGTTGTAACTCACGGTCTTCCACAAAAACACGAATACCAAAATCGCCATGCGCCCGTTTAATTGTATCAGCGATTCATGCGGCACGCCGAACAGCACCAGCGTGCGGATCAAAAGCCCGTTCTGGTCGAATAAGATCTTCCAAAAATACGCGCCCGTGCCGCTCGGCACCACAAGCGGTAATAATAGGCACAGCGATAAAAGCTGCCGCCCGCGGCTGATCTTCCGCAAGCAAAGCGCCGTCAAAAGCGCCAAAGCCATGCCGAGCGGCACCGTCAGCGCCATGAAGATCAGCGTATTTTTCGCCGCCGTGCGGAAAAGATCGTTTTGCAGCACGTCGATAAAATTTTGCAGCCCCACAAATTGCCCGGAGCCGATGTTGTCGATCACCGCATAATACGCCGCATAGAGAAACGGAACGCAGTAAAACACCGCAACACCGAGCAAACTCGGCGCCAAAAACAACCAGTAGATTTTTCGATTCTTCTTCATGTTCTCTCCCCTTTCGGGCTGTGTCACTCCGCAAAATACTGCTCTGCACTCGCCTGTAATTTCGCCGCCGTTTCCTCCGCGGGCGCTTTGTCCGCTGTTAGGTACACATTCACCGTTTCGTACAAGGGCGCATACAAGCGGTCATCGATCGTCGGGATTGCATTATATTTTTCCATAATCGCATCAAAGTTTTCGAGCGCGCTCTCGGCTTCTTCCTCTGTGAAATTAAACTGCCGCTGCAGCATCAATACCGTCAAATTGCGGTCATAGGCGCGATTGATGCTATACGACCACGCCGTGACGTTATCGATATACTCCGTGAGGTCGCCCGTTACAAAATCGATATACGTCCACGCGTTTTCAGCGTTTTTACTTTCCGTCGGGATCGCAAGCGTGCAGAATTTTTCCAATAACACGTCGCCATTTTCAAGTGCAAACGGTTTTGGGTCGTTCACCGTCTCTTTCGGGTACCCCACCGGGAACGCGAGAGACGGGCTCGGCACGCTGTTATACACCGCAAAATAATCGCTGAAATTGTCCGAACCCGAAGTCGTGTAGTCGCTGTCCGGCGCAAACGCAAAATCGTACATATTTTCTAAAAGCTGCACACATTCCGGTGTGTCGAAGCGCGCCGTTTTCTCATCAAAATCCAAGAACGCGGAAAGCTCGTTCATGACCGCAGAAGCCTTGGGGTACTCTTTGATCATGTAGTATTCCGAGCCTTTTTCTGCTTGCTGCGTCCAGTCATTCAGCGTGGAAAAGCTCAACGTTTCCGGCAACTCTACACCGAGCGACTCTGTCATTTTCTTGTCCGTCCACACCGCCATCGGCAACACCGTGACCGGCATTTCATAAAGTTTTCCGTCCACGCGGTATGTGTCCACCATGTTTACATAATCTTCTTGCGCGTTATTGTCGTAAAACACGCCGAGGTCACGCACCAGCCCGCTGTTTGCAAGGTCGCGCACAGATAAAAGCTGTGTGTCCAGCAAATCGATCTCCTCGCCGCCCACCAGCGCAAGCTGCACCTTTTCGCGGTAGCCGTTCTCTGGGTACGTCACCGTCTCCACCGTCACGCCGGGAATTTCCTCCGCGAACAGCCCGCTGAACCGCTCGTAATGCACGGCGGAATACTGCGGGCACACCAGCGTCCATGTGCCGGAAAGTGTATTCGCGTCTTCGCTTTCCGCGCTTTCTGCAGAAACGCTCGGCTCCGGCGTCGCCGCCATATTTTCGCTGTAAATATCATCCGCATTTGAAGCACAGCCCGCAAGGCAAAGCAAATTAATAGCTACTAGTATGCTTATAATCTTATTTTTCATTTATATTGTCTCCATAAAGTCACAAATTTGTGGCGCTAAAAATTCATATGATAAACTGGCTATCCGCGGTTCGATAGCCAGTTTATATGCTATATTTTAAACAATTAGATGTTTTAGAATGCATTTTATGATTTCACTCCCCTTTCCCGCTCAAAAGCAGGATGGGTTCCGTTTTCAAATTTCGGTTCACAAGTACCAGCGAAAGCAAAAAGATGAACACAAGCAGGCACACTGGGATGAATACATACACCGCGACCGGCACCGTCGCGTCCGTTTCCGGCTCCGTGACTTCCGTCTGGCCCTTCGCCCAAATGCTGAACGTGGTGTCGATCTCCTCCGTCTCCGACTGTGCCGTACCCGTCAGCACATCGCTTTGCAGCAGAACTGCACCGATGCCGACGCCGATGACAGACGCTACCAACGCCAAAACCAAAATCCCCGCCATCAGCGATACGCGGCACTGCGCCTTGCTCATACCTAAACTCCGCTCGATCGCCGTGCGCTTTTTCTGCTTGACGATAAAGAAGTAGAGCAACAAAACCACAATGCCCACGACCGCGATCAAGCCGCCCGCAAACAGCAGCACCGCAGACATTCGCGCGTTATTTAAGCTCGTCATAAGGTCTCCGTAGCCGTTATCGTCATAGGTGATCGTGAGCTCGCTTGTCTCCGGCACGGCCACACGCAGCGCCGCGTCGAACGACTCGATCGTGCCGTTTGGCAGCATGAATGAAGTCGTCAGCACCACAAGCCCAATGATAAGCGCAAAAAACGGCACGAGCATGCTTTGGAACAGAGCGATGTTCTGCCGCAGGCGGCTCGCCGTTTTCACAAATAGCTCGTCCTCCACGGAGAGCGCGTCGCCCGCGTTCGGGTCCTCCGCACTCGGGTTAATGTCCATAAAATATTTCTGCATTTCGGCTTTAAAGTCCTTCAAATGCGTGCTGTCGTCTACAAGCGCGCTGCACGAATCGTACAAAAACGATACGCCCGCAGTTTCTGCTTCTGTGCGCAGGAAATTGACTGGCAAAATCACGTCCGCACCGCCGGGCGCGCTGTGCGTGCCAATGATCTCAAGTGCCGCGTCGCCGATCATCTGATAGATCGTGCCGTTCATGGACTGCCGTACCGTGTAAATCTCAAGCGAAAGCGTATCGCCCGGGTGCAATCCCGTTCGCTCCGCGTAATCCTCGCCGATGACGCACTGCGCGCTGTCGCCGCTCAAAAACGCCGCGCTTTGGCCGTCCGCAAAATGCAGATTGTCTGCCGAAAGCTCCAGCGCCTCAAGCGAATTCCCCGCGCGCACGATCGTGTCGCCGCCGAGGAACATCTCCTGCGCGCGCACCTCCGGGCTGAACGCCCCGGCCGCCACGGCGGTGCACCGCACATCGTGCACGCCCGCCTCTGTCAAGTGGTCAAACGGCTTCGTCTCAATGTTCAGCCCCGCGGTTTTCGCGCCGTTTCGGCTCGTGATGCGCACTGTCACCGGCACGGAGTCCGAAAGGCTTTGCAGCGCAGCCTTGTTCACGCCGATATTCCCCACGTAAAACGCCATGCAGGCCGCAAGCAGCGCCGCAATGCACAAAACCAGCACGCTCCGCCCGCGGCTGCGCAGTTGATACTTCACTTGTACAAACATCAGCATATATCATCCACAAAAATTAGCAATATAGTCGTTATAATCTGTGACTTAATTATATCGTGAATTCATATTAAGTCAATATCTAATACACAAAATGACAAAAACAAAACATGAAATTACGTATTGATGAATATTTGCACCCAAACTCACAGCTTAAATTTTTGCTTATATATCTAATAGTGACTTAAAACAGAAAAACAGCTCAAGAACCCGACATGAACAGCACCCCATTTGTTAGACAGTATGATATAATGTTTAACAGGTGGGGTGATTTTAATGCCAAAGGGAGTACCAAACAAACGATACACGCCGGAATTCAAGAAGCTGGTCGTGGAAACCATGATGAAAGAAAAGATGAGTTACAGAGAAACGGCTCGACAATTTGAAATCAGCAATCATCACAGAGTACAAGACTGGGAACGAATCTATCTGACGGAGGGTCCAGAAGGGTTAGCCATCGAACGGCGTGGCCGCAGCAGTAAGGGCCGTCCGCCAAAGC
>OFOK01000774.1_pt1 | contig 29304 bp, 26 predicted proteins | sample 1542001 | NCBI WGS metagenome assembly OFOK01 (sample SAMN04209242, study PRJEB22552) | human gut metagenome | biome: gut; material: feces | host: Homo sapiens | place: USA: Oklahoma
TTCACAAAGATTATTGCAACCAATGTGGAGGTCAGTGTAGCAATAATACCCGGCACAATAACCGCCGTCGGATTTACGCTTCCGTACTGGCTGCGGTACGCAATAATGGATACCGGTATCAGCTGCAGGGAAGATATGTTCATAATCAAAAAAGTACACATTTCATTGCTCGCTGTGACAGGCGGCTTCCCCGTTCTTCTGCACTCCTCTTCATTCAGCTTCTGCAGCTCTTCCATGGCTTTCAGCCCGGCCGGAGTGCAGGCCCAGCCCAGCCCCAGGATATTGGCAATAATATTGGTGGAAATATATTCCCTTGCCGCATGATTCCCCGGAATACGGGGAAAAAGAAAGGAGATAAAGGGCTGGATCCCTTTGGTCATCGATGCTATCAGACCGGAATTCTTTGCAATCTCCATCAGCCCTACCCAAAGAGCCATAATTCCCGTCATGGTAATACACAGCTGTACCGCCTCACCCGCACTGTCCAGCGCCCCATTGGCCACCGCCTCAATATTGCCTGTAAGAGCGCCATAAATAACCCCTATGGCAATCATAACTGCCCAGATATAATTCAGCATAAAAAATCCTTTTTCTTCCATTATATTTTTTATTTTTCTGAGAAAGAACTCTTTATGCCAAATCCTTATCCGGCTGAATCATCTTGTCAGCCACTCTAATACATTCATTTGCTTAATACCATTATGAGAGGTTAATGGCGTATAGTCCATTGTCAATAAATACTTGGGATTATGATCTTTTACAGCCTCCAGCGAAGAAAGCTCTCTCTTCAGTGTCTGTTCCTCCATAACAGTCTGTGAAACCTGGTAGTATTCCTCACCTTCACTGTTTATGGCAATGAAGTCAACTTCCTGTGCGCTGACTTTTCCTATATACACTTCATATCCCCTTCGGATAAGCTCAAGATACACAATATTTTCAAGGATATGACCCTGATCCGCCTGCCTTGTTCCTAAAAGGAAGTACCTGAGCCCGATATCCGCGGCATAGTACTTTGCTCCTGTCGCCAGATACTGTTTCCCCTTCACGTCATATCTTGATGCCCTGTAAAAAATATAACTGTCGGTAAGAGCCGACAAATAGCTTTCCACTGTAGGAACACTTATTTTTCGTCCTGCCGATGTCATGGCATTAGCAATTTTTGTGCCGGAACATATATTTCCGATATTATCAAACATAAATTCTATTATACTTTCCAGCATAGAAGGATCTGAAATTTTTTTTCTGGTAACGATATCCTTAACCAGAATAGTATTATAAATCCCTTCAAGATAAGCGCGTATATCCTGCTTCCTTACAAGCTCAAGTGTACCGGGAAAAGAGCTGTTGGACAAATAATTCATATAAAGCTGGGCTGTATTATGATTTTCCGGAAAAGCCGATACATATTCCTTAAAGGAAAGGGGCAGCATTTTTATCTCCACATACCTCCCTGACAACAGGGTTGCCAGTTCCCCGGACAGCAGATATGCATTTGAACCGGTGATATATAAATCCACATTTTTCTTTACATACAGCCAGTCAACCGCTTCCTGAAAATTTTCTGCCTGCTGAGCCTCATCGAGAAAAACATAATTCATGGTATTCTCTGTTAATCTTTCGGCAACATAAGTATATAAGGTTTCAGCAGTCCGTATATTCCTATAATCCCCATCCTCCAGATTTACAGAGATAATCTGTTCCCTGCTTACGCCGCTTTGCAGTAAATAATCCTGATACAGTTCAAACAAGGTAGACTTTCCGCATCTTCGTATCCCTGTGATAACCTTAATTATATTTTTATCTTTTAGCTGAATCAAATCTTCCAGATATTCTTTCCGATTAATCATGGCCTCACCTCACAATTATATATTCTAAAACAATCTTAACATATATTACCAAAAAGTAAATATTGTAAAGTTTATTTTACAAATTAATAAATTTTATATTTTTTAATAAATATATTTTACACCTATTTTATTCCAACAACTGAAAATTATACAGAACTATTACGTATCTTCACAGTCACAAATATAAAACCTTCAAATACTTTATACAATTTACCTCTTAACCAATTCACAAAAACTGCTTCAAATGATATGGCTATGGCTCATTGCCCATGGATATAAAAAAGCCCACAGGAGGAAACGTTCTGTAACCGTTTTCTCCCGCAGGCCATCTGTCTTTATCTATAAGCCAATTTCCATCCGCCTTTTACAGCACCTTGGAAAGGAATTCCCGCAGTCTCGGATTCTTCGGATTATCAAAAAATTCCCGGGGAGCGCTCTCCTCTTTAATCATTCCGTCATCCATAAAGAGCACCCTGCTTCCCACTTCCTTGGCAAATCCCATTTCATGGGTAACAATCACCATCGTCATACCATCCCTGGCCAAATCGGACATAACCCCCAGAACTTCTCCTACCATTTCCGGATCCAGCGCGCTGGTAGGCTCATCAAAAAGCATCACATCGGGATGCATACAGAGGGAACGCACAATGGCAATACGCTGCTTCTGCCCGCCGGAAAGCTGGGAAGGATAGGCATTTGCCTTTTCCGGCAGCCCCACTCTTTCCAGAAGCTTCATGGCTTCCTCTTCCGCTTCTTTCTTCGATCTCTTCAGAAGCTGTACGGGGGCCAGCGTCATGTTCTGCAGAATGGTTTTGTGAGGAAAAAGATTAAAATGCTGGAACACCATGCCGATATGCTGCCTGTACAGGTTAATATTGGCTTTCGGATCCGTGATATCCTTTCCTTCAAAAAGAATCTGTCCGCCGGTAGGCTCCTCCAGCAGGTTGAGGGAACGGAGGAAGGTGGACTTCCCGGAGCCGGAAGGCCCTACTATAACCACTACCTCTCCCTGGGATATGGTCGTATTGATATTTTTAAGGACTTCAATATCCCCGAAGGATTTGCAAAGATCCCTGATTTCAAATAAAAGTTGTCCATCAGCGTTCATTAGTCCGTAACCTCCTTTCCAATGCGGAAACACCTGCTGCCAGCAGGGAAACAATCGCCAGGTAAACCAATGCTACGGCAAGCAGAGGCATAAATGCGGAATAGGTCTGGCTGCGGATGACGTTGCCGCCATGAGTCAGATCCGTCAGGGCAATATAACCGCTGATTGAAGTTTCCTTCAGCAGTACGATGATTTCATTTCCCAGCGCAGGAAGCACATTTTTAAGAGCCTGGGGCAGGATAATATGCCACATGGTGGCAGCATAACCGAAGCCAAGGCTTCTTCCCGCTTCAAACTGGCCGATATCAATAGCCATAATACCGGAACGGACGATTTCCGCCACGTAAGCGCCGGAATTGATTCCGAATGCCAGGATAGCCACCACCCGCTTATCAATCGACACGCTTCCGAAGATAACATAGTACATGATCAAAAGCTGGATCATGGTAGGCGTACCGCGGATTACCGTTAAATATAACTGGCATATGAAATCCACAAGCTTAAACAGGTAATACCCCAGCAGCTTTCTGATATATACGCCCTTCTCTTTCATCCTTACCGGCTTCTTGATTCCGCTTTTTACGGCGCTGGAACGGACAATTGCCACGAGAAAACCAAGCACAATACCCAGAATCACCGCAAAAAAGGTAATCAGCAGCGTCGTCTTCAGGCCATCGGTCAGATATTTCCACCGGTTGTCCTTAATGAAGTTCAGATAAAACTGATCCATAAATTTCTGCATGTAAACACCCTCCACCATTTCTCCTTTGTCTTTTTGTACACCAGCCAGGCACTGTCAGGCTGTCTGATAATGTCTGGCTGATGCGCAACAAACGGGCCCATGGTATTTCATGGGTCCGCCTGTATATAACGCATTCTGTTTCACAAATACAGCTTACGTTCCGTCTTTTTCCGAAGCCGTGCTCCGTAATTGTCACTCTTTTACAATGATAACCTGCTTGGAGGAAGCATAGGAGTCTGTGAAATCAACACTCTGCTGACGATCCTCCGTAACGGTGATGCCGGCAACACCGATGTCTGCCTTACCGGACTGGATAGCATTGATAATGGAATCAAATTCCATATCTTCAATTTTCAGTTCATATCCGAGCACATCACATACGGCCTGAGCCATATCTGCATCAATACCTACTACCTTGTCACCCTGATAATATTCATAAGGCTCAAAATAAGCATTGGTCGCCATAACCAGCGTTCCGTTGGAACGATCCACATCCGCGGGAGATTCATAGGGAGACTGACCTTTTGTATCATCCCCGATATAATTCTTAATGATATTATCCAGAGTTCCATCAGACTTTAACTGAGCAAGCGCTTCGTTAATCTTTGCTGTAAGATCTGCTTTATCTTTGGAAACACAGATAGCATAATCTTCTTCCGCAAAAGGCTCGTCCAGGATTTTCAGCCCTGTGGTATTTGCAACAAAAGCCTTTGCCGGCTGTTCGTCAATGATCACACAGTCAATTTTTCCCTGAAGAAGTGCCTGAACCGCATCATTTCCTTTGTTGAAACGCTCGATGGTGGAACCTTCTTCTTCATAATCGGATGCATAAATATCTCCGGTGGTTCCAAGCTGAACACCGATTTTCTTTCCGGGAAGGTCGTCGATACTGGTTACCGCGCCTTCTGCCGCAGGTTCCTGTACTTCTGTGGATTCTGCCGCCGGTGTGGTTTCCGCCGCCGCTTCCGTACCTGCCTCTGAAGATACTGCTGCCGAAGACTCCGCAGCCGGTTCATTTCCCTGTGCGGAGCTTCCGCAGGCCGCAAGAGAAATTGTCATACATACAGCAAGTGCTGTTGCCAAAAACTTTTTCATAATAATCCTCCTTGTTTTGCGGAGAAAAAAGCAATTTCTTTAGAAATTTGCCCTCTGACGAACAGAGGATTTTCCTCCTTATATCAAAGTGCGAATCACCCTGATATGCTGTTCTTAATAATTAGATTGTATAATTATACATTAATTACAATTAATATTAACATATTTATTTTGAAACACAAGCGGTATTTTTCACAAAATAAAAAGAGATGAGGAACCGGTTTTTTTCACTTTTGCTTTAATCCATCTTTTTTGGCATATATAAAAACAGAAGAGGGCGAAAATCCGTGATTTCCGCCCCCTTCATCCATATTTTCACTTATGCAGTCTCATCGCCCGCGGGAATAAATATGCTACCACTCCATCACTGCCGTTCCCCAGGAAAGCCCGGCGCCAAAACCGCAGAGTACAATTTTATCCCCTTTTTCCAGATATCCCTTCCGATTGCACTCATCCAGAAGAATCGGCACGCTTCCGGCGGATATATTTCCACAATGGTCCAGGCTTACGGGAAACTTATCCACAGAAATATGCAGTCTCTTGGCAACAGACTGAAGAATACGCAGGTTCGCCTGGTGCAGGAAAAAGTATTTGATATCCTCGGCCTGCAGCCCTGCCTTCTCAAGAGCCTTGCCTATCGAAGCCGGAACTGTTTTCACCGCGAATTTGTATACCTCCTGCCCGTCCATATGCACATAATCCAAATCGGTATCTGACTGCACCAGAAGGTTGTTATTCCCCCTGTTCCGGCATATCAGGGCATCACCCTTACTGCCGTCACAGCCATGATCGAAGCTGAGGATCCCCACATCCTCCCTCCGTACCACGGCCGCCCCTGCTCCGTCCCCGAACAGGACGCAGGTGCTTCTGTCCGTCCAGTCCATAATCCGGGACAATGTTTCCGCCCCCAGCACAAGGACATTCCGGAAGCGTCCGGTTCCGAGAAAAGCATCTGCGCTCTCCAGGGCAAACAAAAATCCCGAGCAGGCCGCATTGATATCAAAAGCCATGGCGTTTCCTGCTCCCAGGCGGGCCTGAAGCTCACAGGCCGCGGACGGAGTCACATGATCCGCAGTAATGGTACCTACCAGTATCAAATCCAGATCCTCCGGAGCAATTCCCGCGTCCTCCAGAGCCAGCCTGGCTGCCTGTTCTGCCATATCCGTGGTGGTTTCTTCCCTTGCGATCCGTCTTTCCCGTATCCCTGTACGGCTGACAATCCATTCATCCGAAGTATCCATCTTAGTGGACAGCCAGTCATTTGTTACCTTCGCCGCCGGAAGACAGCTTCCGGTACCTATAATTCTGCTCTTCATATATTCCTCCAGCTCTCCGGGGACGTGTGACACACATCCGTTATAAATGTCCGTCCAGCGCGTTCCCAATCTATTTTAAAGCATCCGCAACCTCGCCCAGGATATCTTCCACCTTTTCGATTTTATCCGATCGGCAGGCATTGCTTCCGCAGAAAAGAAGCCCGTTCTCCACATCCCCTTCCACAGCGCGAATCAGCGCCTCCGTAATACAGTAAGGGGTATCTGCGGGCTTACAGGTCTTAATACATCCAAAACATCTTCCATGGGGAATCGGCCCCTTTTCAGCCCTTTCCAGAAAAGCATTCCGGATAGCGCGCCCCGGCATTCCCACCGGGCTTTTTACCAGAACAATATCCTCTTCCCCTGCATCAATATAGGTTTGCTTGAATGCAGGATGGGCATCGCATTCCTCCGTGGTCACGAAACGGGTGGCCATCTGTACTCCCTGCAGTCCGCGTGAAATCCAGTATGCGGCCTCTTCTCCCGTATAAATGCCGCCGGCCATAACCACAGGTATCTCTTTTCCCTGTTCCGCCCCATATGCCTTGACGGCTTTCAGAATCCGTTCCACCTCTTCCTCATAGTGCATACCCGGAATATCCTGAAGCTGTTCCTTTGTAAAACCCAGATGCCCTCCGGCAAGAGGTCCCTCTATCACCACCATATCAGGCAGGTAATCATATTTTTTCATCCAGTATTTGAAAATCACATTGGCTGATTTCAGGCTGGATACGATGGGCGCCAGCTTAACAGAATGACTTCTGCCCTGAGAGGATGCGCCTGCCGCGATATCCGGCAGCGTTACCGGCAGTCCGGCGCCGGATATGATCAAATCAGCACCGGCCTCAATGGCAGTTCTCACATAATCCTCATAGTTCTGGGTAGCTACCATGATATTCACGCCGACGATTCCGCCCTGCGCCAGCTCTTTCGCCCTGATGATTTCCTGTCTGACTGCCCGCAGATTGGCCTCATGGGGGTTTTTATGATAATCCGGTTCCCGGAAACCGATTTGGGCCGTGGAAATAATTCCGATTCCGCCCTGCGCCGCCACTGCTCCCGCCAGTCCGGAAAGACTGACACCGACGCCCATCCCTCCCTGTATCACAGGAATCCTGGCCGTCAGTTCCCCGATTGTTAAAGGTTTTACACTCATTTTTATCTCCCGGTCCCCCTTTTCAGGCTTTCTCCGGTTCGCTGACAACAAAAGTCAGTTCCGCCTTGGCTACCAGCTTCCCGTTTACGGTCGCTTTCGCACTGCCTATCCCTATCGGGCCCTTAACTTTGATGATTTGTGTTTCCAGTAAGAGCACATCCCCCGGAACCACTTTCCCCTTGAAACGGGCTCCGTCAATCCCTCCGAAAAGCACCAGTTTTCCCTTGTTTTCCGGCTGGCTGAGAATGGCAACTGCTCCGGCCTGCGCCAGCGCTTCCAGGATAAGGACTCCCGGCATCACCGGTTCCTGAGGAAAATGACCGGCAAAAAAAGGCTCATTATAGGTCACACATTTTTTTCCTACCGCACGTACTCCCGGTTCCAGCTCCTCGATGGTATCAAGAAGCAGAAAGGGCTGTCTGTGAGGGATGATTTCCATAATCTGTTTGGTTGAAAGCTGCATAAGGCATTCCTCCTAATCCACGAATTTCTTTACCAGAAGACTGGCGTTGTGGCCTCCGAAGCCCAGGGAATTGGAAAGTGCATACAGCACCTCTTCTTCCGCAGGTTCTTTACAATAATCCAGGTCACATTCCTCATCCGGTATCTGATATCCTACTGTAGCATGAATGTAGCCTTCCTGCAATTCTTTCACACAGGTGATGAATTCAACGGCCCCCGCTGCTCCCAGCAGATGTCCCACCATGGATTTCGTGGAATTGATTTTTATATTTTTCGCATGTTCCCCGAAGGTCAGCTTAATCGCTCTCGTTTCGAACAAATCATTGAGATGGGTACTGGTACCGTGAGCATTGATATAAGTGATATCTTCAAAAGCCGCGCCCCCGTCTTTCACCGCGTATTCCATGGCCTTGGCCGCACCGGATCCATCCTCCGCCGGAGAGGTGATATGGAACGCATCGGAAGAGCATCCGTAGCCCACTACCTCCGCATAGATTTTAGCTCCTCTTTTTCTTGCATGCTCCAGCTCTTCAAGCACTACGACACCGGCGCCTTCTCCCATAATAAAACCGCTTCTCTCCTTATCAAAAGGGATGGAGCATCTGGCGGGATCCTCGGAAGAGCTCAATGCGGTAAGCGCCGTGAAGCCGGAAACTCCGATAGGACAGATGCTGCTTTCCGCACCTCCTGCCACCATAACCTCCGCATCTCCATACTGAATCGTACGGAATGCCTCTCCGATACAATTGGTACCGGTGGCGCAGGCCGTAACCACATTAATGCTTTTTCCCTTCAGTCCGAACTGTATGGAAACATTACCGGCAGCCATATTGCTGATCATCATGGGCACCAGAAAAGGATTTACCCGGTTGGGCCCTTTTTCCAGCAGCTTGCCGTATTCCCTTTCCATCGCCTGCAGGGAACCGATTCCGGATCCTACGGCAACGCCTACGCGCCAGGGATCCTCTTTTTCCATATCCAGCCCTGCATCCTCCAGCGCTTCCCTGGAAGCCGCCACTGCATACTGGCAGAATGCCTCCATTCTCTTAGCCGCCTTAAAATCCATATAGTTCTTGGCATCGAAGCCTTTTACCTCTGCTGCCAGCTTACATTTATATTCAGATGCATCGAATTTGGTAATAGGGCCAAAGCCGGTTTTTCCTTCCTTCACCCCTGCCCAGAATTCCTCCACCGACAGGCCGATGGGCGTAATCGCTCCCATTCCTGTTACTACTACTCTTCTGCTCATATCTGCCTCTCAATCTGCCGCACAAACGGCCTGTAACCACATCCGGAATGGTCAGATAGCCATTCCACCATCAACCGAAATTACCTGCCCGGTAATATACGCTCCGCCGTCTCCGGCCAGAAAAGCCACCAGCTCTGCCACATCCTCCGGCCGGCCTTCTCTTTTCAGGGGAATCTGTGAGATAATCCCCTGTTTTGCCTCATCAGACATCGCCGCGGTCATATCCGTTGCAATATAGCCGGGAGCCACCGCATTCACAGTCACATTCCTGCTGGCCAGTTCCTTTGCCACACTCTTCGTCAGGCCGATGACGCCTGCCTTGCTTGCCGCATAATTAGCCTGCCCCGCATTTCCCAGCACACCGGATACGGAAGACAGGTTAATGATCCTGCCGCCCCTCAGTTTCATAAAATTCCTGTATAAGTGGCGGATGGTATTGAAGGTACCCTTTAAATTGGTGTCAATCACCGCATCAAAGTCCTCTTCCTTCATTCCCACCACCAGGTTATCCTTCGTAATTCCTGCATTATTTACAAGAATATCAATATGTCCGAAAAGCTCCAGCGCTTTCTTAACCATATCGCCGCAGGCCTGGAAATCCGCTACGGAACACTGAAGAGCCTCCGCTTTCCTGCCCATATCCCGGATCTGTGAAACAGTCTCTTCCGCCCGTTCCCTGCTGCCGTTGTAATTTACAATCACATCCGCTCCCTGTGAAGCCAGAGTAAGCGCAATCTGTTTTCCGATACCGCGGCTGGCCCCGGTCACCAGAGCTGTTTTTCCTTCCAGCGTCATACTTTTACTCCCTTCCGGACAGGGGAAGCTTCTCCAGATCCTCTGCCTTTTCCACATTTATCACAGTCACATCCCGGTTTATTTTGCGCATAAAACCGGAAAGGGATTTTCCGGGACCAATCTCCACAAAGGTATCGACGCCGTCCGCTATCATACGTTCCACACATTCCTGCCATCTTACGGAACTGGAGACCTGTTTTACAAGAAGTTCCTTTACCTGTGATGTATCCGCAACATAATCTCCTGTCACATTGGAAAGATAGGGAACGTGGATTTCCTTCAGGCTGATATCGGCAAGCACCTGACCCAGCTTCTCTCCGGCGCCTTTCAGCATAGGGGAATGGAAAGGCCCGCTGACCTTCAGCGGTACACAGCGCTTGGCTCCCAGCTCCTTCAGTCTCTCCGAAGCCGCATTCACCGCACCGGCTTCTCCTGTGATTACCGTCTGTCCCGGACAGTTATAGTTCGCCACGCTGACTATCCCATCCGTTTCTTCACAGGCTTTCGCTATGGTTTCACTGTCCAGCCCCAGAATCGCGGTCATCGCTCCGCCGGTGGGAACAGCCTCCTGCATGAAAATTCCCCTCTTGCGCACGCAATAGAACAGATCCTTTACATCCATTACGTCCGCTGCCGCCAGAGCCGCATATTCCCCCAGACTAAGGCCTGCCGCCGCATCCGGCCGGTATCCCATTTCCTCCAGCACCTTCAGCAGCGCCACCTCTACGGTGAGCATGGCGATCTGTGTATATTCTGTAATATGAATCTGTTCATTTTCCTCAAAGCACAAAGCTGCCACGTCCAGCCCGGAAGCTTCCGATGCCTTGTCAAAAATATCCCTGGCTGCAGGAAATTTTTCATAAAAATCTTTTCCCATCCCCACATACTGGGAACCCTGCCCCGGGAAAATAAATGCTGTTTTACCCATTATTTTCTCTCCTATGAAAAGCGAAACGCAGACTTATCCGTCTCCGCAGTACTGTCTGTTCTGATCGGTTATGTTAAATCTTAATGGTAGTATGGTAGAAGTTATGGTAGTTGGTGTGTGAAAAACGATAACGGTATATATTTTGATATCCTTTTTATTTGATATTCAAAATATATAGCTGTAAAAAAAGACTGCCGGAATTCCCTGCCTGCAAACGGGCCCGAAAGTCTTTCCCTGCTGATTGGCACAAAGAAGCCTGTTGACGGAATTTCTCAAAATACCCGAATATGTCAGATTTTCAGCAATGCACTGCCGTCATGGATAATCTCTTCGATAATCTCACGGCAGCTCTGAACGCGGCTGACCATACCTGCACACTGTCCGGCCATAAGGGTTCCGTTTACCACGTCTCCCTCCATAACCGCTTTTCTCAAAGAACCAAGAGTTAAATACTCCAGTTCCTCAAAGGAAGCGCCTTCCTTTTCCAGCTTCAGATATTCTCTGGTCATTTTATTGCGGATCTGACGAATGGGATGCCCGGTGCTCATACCGGTAATTTCGGAATCGATATCCCTGGCTTTGATAACCTTCTGCTTATAGTTATCATGGGCAATGGATTCACTGGCCGCCACAAAACGTGTGCCCATCTGCACCGCCTGTGCGCCAAGCATAAATGCCGCGGCGAATCCTCTGCCGTCCGCAATACCGCCGGCTGCAATAACCGGAATATTAACGGCATCCGCCACCTGGGGAACAAGCGTCATAGTGGTTGCGGATCCTATATGCCCGCCGCTTTCCATGCCTTCCGCCACCACTGCATCCGCTCCGGAACGTTCCATCATTTTAGCCATGGCAACGCTGGCGACTACCGGAATGACCTTCACTCCTGCCGCCTTCCACATATCCATGTATTTTGCCGGACTTCCGGCGCCGGTAGTAACTACCTTCACGCCTTCTTCCACGATCACCTCTGCCACTCCGTCAGCATTGGGATTCAGAAGCATAACGTTCACCCCGATGGGCCTGGACGTAAGCTTTCTCGCATCCCGAACCTGCTGCCTCACAATATCCGCCGGTGCGCTGGCGGCTCCGATAATTCCAAGCCCGCCTGCTTCAGAGACGGCAGCGGCCAGATGGTATTCTCCAACCCAGGCCATGCCGCCCTGTATAATCGGATATTCTATTCCGAGAAGTTCCGTGACTGCTGTCTTCATTAAGCCTCGATGCCCTGTGCTTTCAGATATTCTACAACTGAACCTACCGTTGTCAGTTTTTCCAATTCCTCTGCAGGAATTTCAACACCATATTCTTCTTCTACCGCCATAACCAATTCAAAAAGGTCCAGTGAGTCAGCTCCCAGATCATCCTTGAAAGAGGACTCCTCTGTTATTGTCACACCTTCCAGATTCAACTGCTCCTGAATAATTTCAATTACTTTCTCTAACATTTTGTTATCTCCTTTTTTTGTTTTTATAAAAAAGTTTGACATTCAAAGTATATTCTCTGTTCCTTTGTTTGTCAACTACTTCTTTCCACATTTTTGATAAAATACTGATAAACATCCCTCTTGCTGATTCCCCTGTCCTTCGCCACCAGCTTCATGGCCTCTTTCCGGTCAATCCCCTGGTCCTCGTAGGATTTCATGTGCTCTTCTATGGACATCCTGGAAAAAATTTCCTCTTTTTCCTGCTGCTTTTCAGCCCGGCTTTTTCCCTCCAGCACAAGCACATATTCCCCTCTGGGCGCCTCCGACTCATAATAATGAAGGGCCTCCTCCAGGGTGGTCGGCATTACCGTCTCGAATTTCTTTGTCAGCTCCCTGCAGAGGGTTATCCTCCGGTTGCCGAGCTCTTCATACAGACACTCCAGCGTCCGGATCAGATGGTGAGGAGCCTCATACAGGATTATGGTCCTGGATTCCTCCTTTAATTCCTCCAGCACAGCCTTTTTTTCTTTTTTATCATCAAAGGGCAGAAACCCTTCAAAGCAAAACCTTCTGGTGCTCAGCCCGGACAGCGTGAGCGCCGTAATGCAGGCCGCAGGCCCCGGCAGGGAGGTAACGGTGATTCCCGCCTCCTGGCACATTTTTACAAGCACCTCCCCGGGATCGGATATAGCCGGTGTTCCCGCGTCGGTAATCAGTGCAATATTTTTTCCTGCCTGCAGCTTATTTATCAAATCATATGCTTTTTCTACTTTATTGTATTCATGATAGCTGGTCATCGGAGTCTGAATTCCAAAATGATTCAGAAGCTTAATGCTGTTGCGGGTATCTTCAGCCGCAATCAGATCTGCCGTTTCCAGCGTTTCCCGCACCCGGGGCGTCATATCCTTCAGGTTTCCGATAGGTGTGGCACATAAATATAGAATACCAGCCATTGCTTTCCTTTCCTTCAGCTATCCATTTCCTCAGGAAGCAGCCCTCCCTCCGTATAACGGTTAGAGGCGTTCCACAGAATCCATTCCTCGTAGCCGGCGTCATAAACCGCCTGTATCTGCGCCCGAATCTCTTCAGGGCCATAACGGATATGCCCTTTTACCCATGTTGCGGTAAAATCCTGCAGCCAGGGCCGTACATCCGCCCGGATTTCCTGATTCGGAACGAGATCCTTAGGATCCGCTGCATCCATACTCTTACCGGAGGTACTGTTTTCTGAAATGCTGTTACCTGATATGCTGTTGCCTGAAACATCATTTCCGGATACCTGCATATCTTCCGCTTCCCGTCCCATACCGGCCAGTACCTTCCGGGAAGTCTTCATGCTTCTGAATATGGTTTCATATGGCTGTGCATCCGGCACCGCCAGCCCCAAATTCCCCGGCCCGTAATGGGAGGGATAAACCATAGGGCTTATATAGTCCAGATGCTTCGCCATTTCGTAATAATTCTGCCCTACAATGGAAGCATCCAGTTTGCTGTCAATTATAACCCCGTATACATCTGCCGACAAGGGAACTCCCATATCATGCAGCTCCTGTGCCGCATAGATCGTAAACTCCGTTATGACATCCTCCTTGTCCTGCTCCAGGGCATCCTCTCCGAAATCCACCTTTGACATTCCGGCATCTGTCGAAAACCGGATATAATCAAACTGGATCTCATCAAAGCCGACAGAAGCCGCCTGCCGGGCTATCTCCAGAAGATAATCCCATACCTCCCTTTTATAGGGATTCACCCAGGCCAGCCCGGATTTATCCCGGAAAATATTACCATTCTTGTCGGTAAGGGCCAAATCCTGCCTGTTTTCCGCCAGAAAAGGATCCTTAAAGGCCACAATCCTGGCAATCAGATAAATTCCGTGTTCCTTACATTTACGTATCAGTCCCGGCATATCGGAAACATACTCTTTGACGGCTCCGATTTCCCTGACAAACGCGGAATCCATGTCATATACCACACGTCCTTCGTCGTTCTTCACGTCGATTACCATGGTATTCAGTTCCGTCCTGTCCACCAGATCGATAAGATTATCCATATTGGAGGTTCCGGCCATAGCGCCGGTAACATAAATCCCCTTCACCCGGACTTTTTCCGCAAAAGGTTCCGTTACCGTTTCTTCCTGCGCTTCTGTTTCCCCATTCCCGGTTTCTGCTTCCGTGCCCTTTACGGTATCGGAATCTGTATCCGTCCCGGCCCGGTCATCCGTATTTTCTGAAACAGCATTTCCCGAAACCGCTGTTCCGGCTTCCTCAAGTACCGCCGTTTCTTTCGCTGTGTTGCTGCATCCGGCCAGATACAGGCTTGTTATGCCGATAATCAGAATGCAAAGCAGTGCGGCCGCAACTATACTTTTTTTTCTCATCTTCCGTTTCTTTCCGGCCTGTGCACCGTAATTATTTCATCTATCTAATCTAAAATAATAACCGATACTTCGGGAATTTTCAATACCCATATATATCATATATTTCATCGGTATAGATACCGGGTTCCCGATACACGATCAGAGGCCTTTCCACCGTCATCCGGCTTCTCCCTCCCCGGTTCGCTTCCAGCAGGACCATATTGGGCTCCTTGTCCGCAAAAGGGTAAACCAGACGCATCCGTTTGGGCTCCAGCTTATACCTGGTCAGGGTTACCATAATCTCCGCAAGACGGAAGGGCCTGTGCACAAGGAAAAAATTGCCCCCCGGCTTCAGGAGCCCTGCCGCCTGTGCCGCCACATCCTCAAAAGTACACTTGACCTCATGGCGCGCAATGGCCTTGGGCGCTTCCGGATTGGTGAGCCCATGCCCTCCCGCCATATAAGGAGGATTACAGGTCACGACGTCAAAAGAAGCAGCCGGAAACAAGCCCGCTGCTTCTCTGATATCTCCCTGTACAATATCTATTTTCTCTTCCAGACCGTTTAAGGCCACGCTCCGCCTCGCCATATCGGCGCTGTCCGCCTGGATTTCCAGCCCTGTCAGATGGGACGCCCCGGTTTTGGCTTCCAGCAGGATGGGGATAATCCCCGTTCCCGTACCCATATCCAGTACCGTTCCCCCGTCTTTTACCCTGGCAAAGCCGGAAAGGAGCACCGCGTCCATTCCAAAGCAGAAGCGTTCCTTATCCTGTATGATCACATACCCGTTTCGCTGCAGCTCGTCCAGCTTTTCACCAGGCTTCAACTCGCTGCTACAGTTTGGATTTCTCATCCTGCTTCTCCAGTTTTTCCAATTCCTTCAGTTCTTTTTCGCTCACATCATTCTTTTTATTCCGGCCGTGTCTCTTTTTAAAACGCAGCTGATCCAGGGGATACTCCCTGATTTCCTTCTCGTCATCCACATTTACAATGACCTTCACCTGCTGGCGGAGTACATTCACACTTGACACCTCACCCTTGAGGCCGTCATCCGTTGTCACATAATCCCCGATATTAGGAAGCCTCCTGTTTAAATCCTCATAGGTTTCCTCCTCATGCTTCAGACAGCACATCAGTCTGCCGCATACCCCGGAAATTTTGGTAGGGTTCAGAGAAAGATTCTGTTCCTTTGCCATTTTTATGGAAACCGGGACAAACTCGGACAGATGGGTGTGGCAGCAAAGACGCCTGCCGCAGATGCCGATTCCTCCCAGGATTTTTGTCTCATCCCTCACGCCGATCTGCCGCAGCTCAATCCTTGTTTTGAACACACTCGCCAGATCCTTTACCAGCTCCCTGAAGTCAATCCTTCCGTCTGCCGTAAAATAAAACAGCACTTTGTTATTATCAAAAGTATATTCCGCATCAATGAGCTTCATATCCAGTCCGTGCTTGCGGATCTTTTCCTGGCAGATACGGAAAGCTTCTTTTTCCTTCCCCTTATTTGCCGCTTCCTGCTCGTTATCCCGTTCCGTGGCTATCCGCAGCACCGGCTTTAAGGGCTGTACCACCTTGCTGTCGTCCACTTCCCGGATGCCGCCCACTACAGTTCCGTATTCCACGCCCCGGGCGGTTTCCACGATCACATGGTCCCCCTTCTTTATCTCAAAACGGGTGGGGTCAAAATAATAAATTTTCCCCGCCGTACGGAATCTCACGCCTATAACTTTTGTCATCTATAAACCTCCCTGAGGGATCTAGTTTTCCTTCATCGTAAGGAATAAGAGCTCCATCGTTAAATCAAAATTAACATTGGCAGACAGCCTTGACTTGGCTTTTTCCAGGGAATCCAGGATAATCTCGATTCCTTCATAGCTCTTCTGATCCGCTTCTTTTCTAATATACTTTATTTCTTCCTTAAAAATCAAGTGATTTGCATCATTCGTAGCCTTAAACAGCAGAACATCCCGGTACCAGATGGAAAGGATATCCAGATAATCCGTTACATCCAGCTTGTACTCGCTGATTTTCTTAATCGCCGCCACTATTTCAGATATTTCCATATCATGAATATATTTTAAAAGCGTTACCGCTTCTTCTTTCACATTATCGAAATCCTCACTGGAAGCCAGCAGCTTGGCCCGTCCGATATTCCCTCTTGCAAAAGCCACACAGACATTGGCCTTATAATCCGGGATCTGCATGTCCTCCATGAGAAATTTACGTACGATATCATCCCTGACAGGCTTCATATTCAGCACCACGCACCGGCTTACAATCGTGGGAAGCAGCGCCTCCACGTTCGTGGTAAGGATGAGCAGCACCCCATAGGCCGGCGGCTCCTCCAGCGTCTTTAAAAGCGCATTCTGGGCCTGTACGGTCATTTTCTCCCCCTCATTGATAATATATATCTTATAAGGGCTGGAATAGGGCTTAATCGCCATATCGTTATTCACCTGGCTGCGGATATCCTCCACACCGATGCTGTTGGGCTTCTCATGGGTCACCCTTATGATATCCGGCTGGTTATTGCTGTCCGCCTGCTTACAGGAATGGCACTCGCCGCAGGCATCCGTACCCCCCTTTTCACACTGCAGGGTTTTGGCAAAAATCCTGGCAATGAATTCCTTTCCTGAGCTTCGTTCCCCATTCATAATATACGCATGGGATACCTTGCCGGTCTTTATTGCATTCTGCAAATGCTCCTTCATCGCTTCCTGCCCGTAAATATCCTGAAATCCCGCCATATTTCCTCGCTTTCCCCTGTACCGGCACGGTTAATCCCGCGTCTGCCTGATATAGTCCTTCACTTCCTCCAGACAAACCTCCAGGCTGTTGTTTTGGAACCGCTTCTCAATCCCTGCCTCCGCTATCTTCTCTTCACTGAAATCTTCACAGTCCGCCAGAAACCGTCTGCACATCTCCTCGTATTTCGGCTTTTCCTGTTTTCTTTCCCGATCCAACGCCCTCTGCAGGCGTTCCCCGTCATCCACTTCTATATACAGGGGCACGATGCTGCCGCCGCCCACATATTTCCTTATCGCCAGAAAGGATTCCAGCGTCCCTATCATCAGATAATCCCGCTTCGTCAAATCCAGCTGTCCGTCATCCACGGTAAAATAATACCAGGGGCCATGATAGGTATGATAAACGCGTTCTTCAATCACCCTGCCGCTTTCACGCAGCTTCTCCAGCCCGGCCTCTTCGGTAAAAAAATATTCCCTTCCGTTCATTTCCCCGGCCCTTATGGGCCGGGTGGTATAAGGAATCAGCTTATTCAGTCCTAAACTCTCACATTCCAGAAGGCTCCGGTAAATCGTATCCTTCCCGGAAGAACTCTTTCCTGCCAAAAAAAATATTTTTCCCATATTTGTTTAACTGCTGCTGCCAGCCGTCACTCTTCCTCCTCGGTACAGTCCGTAGCGTAAGCTATTGCACAGTTTACAGCCCGCTTCCAGCCCTTCAGTTTTTTCTTCCGTTCTTCCTGGGACATAAAAGGAAGGAAGGTTTTCTCCAAAAACCAGTTTTTCCGGATATCCTCCTTATCCTTCCAGAAGCCCGTGGCAATTCCGGCAAGATAAGCGGCTCCCAGCGCCGTAGTTTCTATGCACTCCGGACGCAGCACTTCTTTATTCATAATATCCGCCTGGAACTGCATCAGAAAATCGTTTGCGCTTGCGCCGCCGTCAACCCGCAGATTTTTCAGCTTAATGCCAGAATCCTTTTCCATGGCTTCCAGCACATCCTGTGTCTGGTAAGCAAGAGACTCCAGCGTGGCGCGGATAAAATGCTCTTTCTTCGCACCCCTGCTCAGCCCAACAATCGTCCCTCTCGCATACGGATTCCAATAAGGCGCTCCCAGCCCGGTAAAAGCGGGCACCACATAAACACCGTTGGTGTCCTCCACCTCCATGGCGTACTCCTGGGACTGCGGCGCACTTTTTATCATGCGCAGTTCATCCCGCAGCCACTGTATGGCCGCTCCTGCCACGAATACACTGCCTTCCAGCGCATAACGGATTTCCCCCTCCGTACTGGCCGCAATCGTGGTCAGAAGCCCGTTATCGGAGGCCACAGCCTTATCCCCTGTGTTCATCAGAAGGAAACAGCCGGTCCCATATGTATTCTTCGCTTCTCCCGCATCAAAACAGCACTGTCCGAACAGCGCCGCCTGCTGATCTCCCGCCGCACCGGCAATCGGGATTTCCCCGCCGATTACCGATTCATCCGTATAGCCGTAAATACAGCTGGACGGTTTTACCTGAGGAAGCATGGAGCGGGGAATTTCCAGCTTATTCAGGATTTCATCATCCCAGTCCCTTTTATGGATATCAAAAAGCATCGTACGGGATGCATTGGTATAATCCGTTACAAATACTTTTCCTTTCGTAAGGTTCCAGATAAGCCAGGTATCCACCGTACCAAAAAGCAAATCACCGGCCTGTGCCATCTCTCTGGCACCCTCCACATTATCCAGGATCCATTTGATCTTCGTCCCGGAAAAATAGGCATCCGGCACCAGTCCCGTCTTCTCCCGGATAACCTTATCGAAGCCCTCTTCCTTCAGCATTTCAATCGTGTCCGCCGTCCGTCTGCACTGCCATACTATGGCGTTATACACCGGTTTTCCGGTTTTTCTGCTGAAGCAGATTGTCGTCTCCCTCTGGTTTGTAATACCTATCGCCGCGATTTCATCAATCGCCGCGCCGATTTTTCCCATGGCCTCCACAGCCACACTCAGCTGTGAGGACCAGATTTCCAGAGGATCATGCTCCACCCAGCCCGGCTTTGGATAAATCTGTGTGAACTCCCTCTGTACCACAGATTTCATATGGCCTGCTTTGTCAAAAAGAATACAGCGGGAACTGGTAGTCCCCTGATCAAGAGCCATCACATATTTTTTCATACGTACCCCCATTCCGCGTATATGGATGCACGCTTTCCTTCAAAAGGCCGCGGCATCCTTCCCCCATAATATACGCAACAATTTTATCGTATTATACCATAATTTCGTGGCCGCAGGCACACATGGAATCAGAAGTGAATTTATTCACCTTTATACTTCAACCACACGAAGCTGGTTGGTTTTTCCGGATATACCCAGAGGCATACCTGCGGTGATAATAATTTTATCTCCTTTTACAATATACCCTGCATCCACAGCCGCGTCAATTGCCGCATGGAACAAATCCTCCGCGGTATTTTCTTCCTGGATGAGAAGAGGCATCACACCCCACTGCAGATTCAGCTGACGCCATACAAGACGCTTCACCGTACATCCGATAATCGGGCAGCTGGGTTTGAAACGGGAAATCATGCTTGCCGTAAAACCGGACATGGTAACACAGATGATCGCCTTCACATCAAGATCCGCCGCCAGTGTACATGTGGCATGGGAAATCGCGGTGGTTATGTTGCCGTCCCCGGGAACCTCACGCTTCTTCAGACGGCCGGCAAAATCAATATCCTCTTCCGTTCTTTCCGCAATGCGGGCCATGGTCTGCACAGCCTCCACCGGATACTGCCCCTGTGCGCTTTCTCCGGAAAGCATGATAGCAGTGGTTCCGTCGTAAATAGCATTGGCAATATCCGTAGTCTCCGCTCTGGTAGGGCGGGGATTATGCATCATGGACTCCAGCATCTGTGTAGCCGTAATAACCTGTTTTCCCTTGGCAACAGCCTTCTTGATGATCTGCTTCTGAAGCACGGGAACCTCTTCGAGAGGAACCTCCACGCCCATATCCCCTCTGGCAACCATAATACCATCGGAAACCTCGATTATTTCATCCAGGTTTTTAATTCCCTGCATATTTTCAATCTTAGAGATAATCATCATCTTGGAATTGCGCTCATCCAGAATCTTACGAACCTCCAGGACATCCTCCTTGTTCCGTACAAAGGATGCGGCAATAATATCGAAGCCCAGCTCCACACCGAATAAAATATCGTTTTTGTCAGACTCGCTGATATAAGGCATGGACAGCTCCGCACCGGGCACATTAACCCCTTTATGGTTGGATACCGGTCCGCCGTTTACAACATTGCAGATGATATCCGTGTCCGTAATTTCCTCCACGGTCATTTCGATCAGGCCGTCGTCAATCAAAATCGTGGTTCCCGCACTGATATCATGGATCAGCTCTTTATAGGTAATGGATGCTATTTCATTCGTACCCATTATTTCCTTTGTTGTGAGAGTAAACTTCTGTCCTGCTTCCAGCATTACCTTTCCGCCTTCAAAATCACGCAGACGGATTTCCGGTCCCTTTGTATCCAAAAGCGCAGCGATGGGAAGATTCAGTTCCTTGCTCACCTTGCGCATTCTATCATATTTACCATGCTGCTCTTCATGATCTCCATGGGAAAAATTAAAACGGGCTACGTTCATTCCTGCCAGCATGAGTTCTCTCAGCTTTTCCTCACTTTGGGATGCGGGTCCGATCGTACAGATAATTTTGGTTTTTCTCATATTAACTCCTTCCGGTGTCTGCACACCTGTCATTTAAGTATTGATATTTGTAAGTCTCCGGTCAACCCCTTGCTGTCACCTGCGTTCTCCACCCCTTGTACGTTCAGCCTCTGCCTTACGTACATCTCTATTAACTTAATGACCTCCTCCGTAATAACCTCTCCCGGAATTACCAGAGGAATTCCCGGCGGATAAAGGTTCACATAAGTTCCTGCTGTCTGTCCTGCCGCTTTCCGCAAAGGGCAGAATTCCTTCGGCGCCGTCAAAGCCCTGTGAAGCGGCAGCGCCGTTTTCAGTTCCGGATATGGCTTACCGGTCAGAGCCTCTTCCCCCGGAAGACACTGTCCTTCCCTTCCGTCCGATTCTTTTTCTGTCTCTCTGTCAATCTCCAGCAATGCTTCCGCCAGCCTTAACAGACCTTCCTCCCTGTCCCAGGGAGTCACTATGGCAGTTACGTAAGTATCGGATGCCATCTCCAATTGAAGATAATACCGGTTCAGAAGCTCTTTGTAAAGCGTATTTCCAGTAATTTTCGTATTAATTACGGATATCAGCAGTTTTCCCGCATCAAAAGCTTTCATACAGCCTTTTTCCATAATATCCCTGTTCATCACCCGGATATGCTTCAATTCGGCCGTTTTTTCATAAAACAGCCGTAATTTATCCCCGAATCCATCCCAGCATTCCCCTTTTTCCAACAGGCGCACACAGGCGTCAATACTGCCCGTCAGCAGATAGGACGGGCTGCTGGTCTGATATATCCTTTCAAATTCCCTTACCCCTTCACGATCCACCAGAGGCCCGCTGACATGAAGCAGCGCCGTCTGAGTCAGCGCCGGCAGCGTTTTATGAAGGCTCTGCACCACCAAATCCGCTCCCTGACGAACCGGGCTTTCCGGGAAAAGAGGGCTGAAACCGAAATGTGCGCCGTGAGCCGCATCCACAATCAGAGGAATCCCGGCCCGGTGCACGATATCTGCAATCTTTTCAATATCGGAAACCACTCCGTCATAAGTAGGGGATGTAATGATAACCGCCGCTATGTCAGGCACGTCCTTCAAAGCCTCTTCCACCTGTTCCGGCCGGATCGCATCCGCTATCCCATATTCCCGCACGGTTTGGGGATACAGGAACACCGGATGCAGTTCCCGCAGGAAACAGGCATGATATACTGATTTATGGCAGTTCCTCGCCACAATAACCCTGCTGCCCTTCGGCGCCGCCGCAGAAACCGCCGTAAGAATTCCGGCCGTGGAACCATTTACCAGAAAAAAGGTCTCATCCGCTCCGAAAACAGCCGCCGCTCTTTCCTGTGCTTCCAGCAGAATCCCCTTCGGCGCATGCAGGTCATCAAATCCTTCTATCTCCGTAATATCCATCTTCGCCGCTCCGGCCAGCCGGGATATCTCCTCCGGCATATTCCGTTTATGCCCCGGCATATGAAAAGGATAAACCTCCGAAGCCGCATATTCACTTAACTGCTGAAGAATTCCTTCCATTTGCCTCCTGCCCGCTGTTATTCTCAGGTGTCTCACTGTTCGGTCTTACCGTAACCTTCCGGGGAATGACAGCCCAATGCCGCCCCAGATGCTTCATCTGCTCCAGACGCGGCTCCACCGTTTCCAAAAAAGAACAATACTTATCCGCCGCCGTCACAATCCAGGCTTCCCTGCACAGAGGCGGCACCAATGTGAGCGGCCACATATGCTTTTTGATGATATCCTGCTCTCTGGGCGAAAGCTGATATTCTTTCCTCGCATTATTCAGCGCTGTCTCCGGGTGGGTAAAGCCATGCAGATTCCTCCATCCCTTTTTATGAATATGATTATGCCAGTCATAGAGGAAATAATCATGAAGCAAAGCTCCACGGATAATATCACGCTCTTCGCTGCGTATCCCCAGCTTCTGCAGCTTTTCCCTGATCGACAGACTGCATTCGGCCACGCTGATACTGTGGCTGTGTACAGACACCTTTCCGTGCTGCATATTTTTCCGTGTTTTCTGAAAATTGACGGAGTGCAGAATATCTCCGCCGTTTTGACTGATGCTTTCCCGGATCCTCCGGCGCCGTTCCAGCCGTCTGGCCTGTTTCTCCAGCTGCCGGACTGTCAATTCCCTGTTTTTCATGCTTGATCTCCCAAAAAAATTCATAACATTTAAGAGTGGAACAATTACAATGCCTTTTCTTTAATAATAGCAGACAATCGGAAAATTGTGCTCCATATACCCATAAATGATTTCCGCCTTATCCTTCGGCAGATTAATACATCCATGGGAACCGTTTCTCATATAAATATCCCCGCCGAAGCTTCTCCTCCAGCCCGCGTCATGCATCCCGATATTACCATTAAAGGGCATCCAGTAATCCACCGGCGTAGTATAATTTTCACCCCGCAGCGTGGCGTTACGTTCTTTATAAGTCAGACCGAATACCCCGGCAGGCGTTCCAAATCCCCTGGATATATTGCCGGACACAAAATCACTTTCCAGTATAATCTCTCCGTCAATATAAAGATACAAATGCTGATTTCCCATATCTATTTCCACATAGGAACTGCCGATATCCTCTCCCGGCCTGCCCGTGGCATAGCCCCGTGCAAAATACAGAGGCTCTCTTTCCACCCGCTCCCCATTTCTGACAGACGCAAGCAAGGCTTCTGTTTCTCCCGCCCGATCCGTCCACCAGCCATAGGAACCGCTCTTTAACAGAATAGTATCTCCATTTGATGTGGTAAAATTACGATCTCTTCCATAAGTATCATGTTTTTTTGCCAGTCCGTTGATATATGCCCTTACCGCTTCTTCATCCAGCTCCACCTGACTGCCGTCAATCGTAATCCATCCGCTGATCAAATCACCGTCAATGACTTCTTTTTCCCCGTTCCAATCGTAGGTCACTTCAGCTCCCACATACCGGTTCGCTTTTTCCAAAGCTTTATTCAGAGCCTTATCATCTGCTTTAACCGCCGCATCGCTGTAGAAGCCTCCCTGGGTTAAATCCAGAGTATCCTCCATATCTTCCAGCGCTGCCGCCACCGCCGCCTTCACCTTGTCAAAATCCAGCACAGTACCCGGATACTCCTCAACAATCTCATAGCCTTTATCCGGGCTGTATGCACCAATATAGGCATTCACCGGCGCATGAATATTCGCCTTATCAAAAAAGACAGTGCCTGAAAGCCTTTCCTTCAGAGCCTTTTCACTGTAAGTAACCATTTTAGGCAGTTCATAATGATTCCTGTAAAATAACATCGTCGGCCATTTCAGCCCTGTCATCCCGGCATTCAGCCTATCCAGGGTATCATCAAATACATATATCATTTCCAGCTCGGCCGGAGTCATGGTATCTTCCATACCCTCTCTGCCCTTAATCTGCAGCTCATATGTAACAGACGGATTCAGCAGTTCTTCCCTCACCTGTTCCTTGGAACGGAAGCTGTAATCCGTACCATCTATCCAGGTTCTCCAGTAATAGTGACCAGCAAAAAAGAAGGTACCTGCAAGATAAATAAGAGCAGCCGCTGCCGCAATACAACCCGCAGCAATCATTGCCCTTCTGAATGCAGTCCCCCCTCTTTCTTCCTGCCCGTCTTTCAATTTTCTTTTACTCATTCGATAATTTCCTTTGTATCTTCTTTCCTTTCTATTGTAACACCTTTCCTTAAAAAGAAAAATAGATAAATACTGTATCGACTGAGAAATACAGGTAATTTTATTACAATTCACTGCCCTTTTGTGCCCGCCCCGCCGCCCCTGGGATGCCCCACCCCGCTTTGGCCTGTCCCGCCGTCCCTGCCGTCCGCCCTGCGCGGCGCTGTCCTGTAAGGATTCCTGAAAGGGGCGTCATAATCACGCCGGTCCTTTGGCTGCGTCCTTTGCAGCCTTAGTACCGTTGCGTGATTATCCGAGCGGAAGCGTCCCCTGCAAGGAACCTTACAGAACAGCGCCGCGCAGGGTGGACGGCAGGGACGGCGGACAGGCCAAAGCGGGGCGGGGCATCCCAGGGGCGGCGGGGCGGGCACAAAAGGGCAGTGAATTGTAATGTAATTCTTACTCGAACTGTGCAAGATACATCTGTCTGTAAAGGCCGTCCTGCCGGATTAACTCCTCATGGGTTCCCTGCTGCACAACATCTCCGTCATTTACCACAAGAATAATGTCCGCATTCTGTATTGTCGACAGCCTGTGAGCGATAATAAAACAGGTTTTCCCCTCCATCAGCTTTCTCATCGCTTCCTGTATCTTCATCTCCGTGCGTGTATCCACATTGGAGGTAGCTTCGTCCAATATAAGCATTCTTGCCGGAAGAAGCATTGCCCTGGCTATTGTCAAAAGCTGCTTCTGGCCTTTGGAAATATTCGTACCCTCGTCGGTCAGGATCGTGTCATAGCCCTGAGGAAGCCTGCGGATAAATCCGTCTATTCCTGCCGCTTCAGCCGCCTCACGGACTCTCTCCACTTCCATTTTCTGCTCCATCCCGCCAAGACTTCCATAAGCCAGATTTTCATAGATACTTCCCTGGAACAGCCATGTATCCTGCAGAACCATGGCATAGGACTTGCGCAGGCTCTCGCGCGTAATCCGGGACACATTCATACCGTCAACACATATACTTCCATCCTGTATATCGTAAAACCGCATAAGAAGATTGATAAGGGTGGTCTTTCCGGCGCCCGTAGGCCCTACAACCGCTATCATTTTACCGGGTTTCACATGAAAACTCAAGTCATGGATAATAGTTTTAACAGAATTATAGCCAAATTTTACATGGGAAAGCTCCACATCCCCTTCCGCCTGCTTAAGTTCCATGGAATCCGGCGCGTCCACAGGCTCTTCCGGCTCGTCCAGAAGCCGGAAAATACGTTCTGCTGCCGCGATGGAGGACTGGAGATCACTGATAATATTGGCCGCTTCATTGATAGGACCTGAAAATTTCCTGGAATACAGAACAAAAGAAGAAATATTTCCGATACTCATACTTCCGAAAAGATACAATACCGCCCCGAATACACTGATAAGTGACAAAGACAGATTATTCACGAAATTAACCATAGGCCCCACAATGCTGCCGTAATATTCCGCACGGTAATAAGCCTTCATAGCCTTTTCATTCTTCTCTTCAAAGCGGTCTATTGTATGATCCTCCTGACAGTAAGCCCTTAAGGTCTTCTGTCCCGATACCATTTCCTCCACAAAACCATTTAATTCTCCCAGTTTCGCCGACCTCTCCCTGAAAAGAGGCCTTGTTTTTCCTGTCAGATAACGGGTGATGCATATGGACAAAGGCATCGTAAAAGCGAAGACCAGCACAAGTCTGGGCGAAATCAGCACCATCATCACAAAAGCGCCGCTCACCGTGATCACTGTAGTCAAAAGCTGAACCACATCATCCGAAAGTGAAGCATTCACCGTATCAATATCATAAGAAATCCGGCTGATAATATCCCCGCTCTGATGTACATCAAAATATCCCACCGGAAGGGAAAGCAGCTTTTCGAACACATCCCTGCGCATCCGATATACCACCTTCCGGCTTATCGTTATCATCAATACCTGAAGCAAATAAGAAAAAACAGAGGATACCACATAAAAAACCGCCATCCAGGCCGCATAATAGAAAACTCTGCTGAAAATTACCCTCCCCGGCCCCGGTTCAATCGCATCCACCGCATACCCGGAAAGCATCGGCCCGATCAGGGCAAACAGATTACTGCCTACTGTCAGCAGCAGCGCAGCGGCAAGATACCACTTATAATGCATAAGATAACCGCCCAGCCTCAGCAGAGTACCCTTTTTCCCTCTTTCCTTTTTTTCCTGTTTATCCTTTTTTTCTTGTTTACCCTTTTCTTCCTGTTTACCCTTTCCTCCCCACTTCATACCACTGCCTCTCCTGTCTGTGAACGGCTGATTTCTTTATACACCTGACATTGTTCTATCAGCTCCTCATGGGTTCCATAACCAATCATCTCCCCATCCTCCAATACAAGAATATGATCCGCATGCATAACCGAACTGATTCTCTGGGCAATCATAATAGTGGTAGTATCCCGAAAATGCTCTTTCAGCTGTTTCCGGAGCTTTGCATCCGTCCGATAGTCCAGAGCGCTGGAGGAATCATCCAGTATCAATATATCCGGCTTCGCTGCCAAAGCCCTGGCTATCAGAATACGCTGTTTCTGTCCTCCGCTGAGGTTAGCCCCTTTGATATCCAGCATTGCCCCCTCATTACGTTCCTTCTCCCGTGTAAATTCATCCGCCTGCGCATAACCCAGAGCTTTTCTTACATCCTCACGGGACAGTTCCCTTCCCATCCTCACATTCTCAAAAATAGAATCCTCGAAAATAATGTCATTCTGGAAAACAACCCCGAACTTTTTCTGCAGCTCTTTTTTTTCGATACTCCGGATATCCTGTCCATGTATCAGAATCCTCCCCTGATCCACATCCATAAGCCGCATAAGCAGCGCCGCCAATGTTGTCTTTCCCGATCCGGTGGCTCCTATCACGCCCAGCATTTCCCCTTTATTAACACAGAAGGAAATATCATTCAGATTTGGTTCATTTTTATTGTAAGAAAAGGTAACATGGTCGAATACGATCTCCCCGCATTGCTCCTTTCCAGCCTTTACTCCACACTCATCTCCAAAAATACGCACCATATCCTCTTCGCAGTCCAGCACCTGTTCTATTCTCGCCCCGGATGCAACCGCCTTATTTATTATCACAAACATACGGGATATGGACATCATGGCATTCAGTATAATTGTAAAATAAGTCATGAACGCCAATATTTTACCCACTTCAGAAGTTCCCGCATTCACACGGTAGGCCCCCGCCAGAATAACTCCCACCAGTCCAAGGTTTAAAAGTATATTCATTGCCGGATTCAGGACAGCCATCGTTTGTTCCGCATTTCTTTCGCAGGTAACGACCATGGTATTGACTCTGTCAAATTTATCCTTCTCATAATCCATTTTAGACAACGCCTTAATCACTCTGATTCCGGCGATGTCCTCTCTTACCAGACATACGAACTTGTCCGCAGTTTCCTGAAGCTTCCGGTACAAAGGCATACCCTTCCGGGATACCGCCGCCATAACCAGCGCTAAAACAGGCATAACCAATAAGAGTATGGATGCCAGCACAGGATCCAGCGCCATAGTAAAAATAATCCCGCCGATCAGTAAAATAGGGGCTCTCACTCCAAGCCTCTGTATCCTGCCTATCATCTGATTTACATTATATGTATCTGTAGTAAGCCTTGAAATCAAAGATGGTTTGGTAAAAGCATCCGTCTGCCTGGCCGATAAATACATTGTTTTCGCAAAAAGGTCATGCCTTATAATCTGCGTCGCCTCACTGGCAACCTTAGATGCCATACGGTTCGCAATAATATTAAAAGCAACCGCAACAAAAGAACAGAATATCATCACTCCGCCCCAAAGATAGATCTTCTGCAGACTTTTCATGGGGATCACATTATCAATAACATAAGCAAGAACCCAGGGAATGCACAAATCCATAATAGATCCCGTAAACTTAACGGCAAAACCAATGCCCATCCTTTTATAATAAGGCTTTAAATAAAAAGATATAATCTTCTTCATTTTATATCCAGTTCTCTTACCTTTCTTAATAAAAACGGCTGTATATCAGGATATGTCCAGAAATCCTTCCTGTCAGGAAACTCATCAAACAGTCTTGTCTCCTTGATTTCGAACGCCGGCAAAGACCCCAGTTCCTTCACATCAGCATAATACAGCATACCAAAGCTGGCATCTCCTCCCTGCTTCATACAAGAATACGCACAAATTGGCTGAAGCGTATAATCCTTCGCCCCGGTTTCCTCAAACAGCTCTCTTCGGGCCGCGTCCTCAATCCTTTCGCCTTTTTCCCTGTGCCCTCCCGGGAATTCCCAGGTTGTCCTCTCCTTATGACGGCATAAAAGCCACTTTCCATCCTTCTTTGCAATAATTACCGCAAAATCAAATACGGAATCTTCAGCCGTGTCGTAAAATGCTACCTGTATCATTTCCCTGCTCCTTCTCGTATAATTCCTGATCTTTGGAAATCTTCTTATTACTTAAATTATATACCAGTTCACAACAGTTGCAAAGTCAAGTATCCCAAAACTGCAGTTTTACCTGCTTTTATTTACAACAAAAAACCTCAGCTATAAAACTGAGGTTTTTGTACTGAAGCACGGGGGATTCGAACCCCCGACAACCTGATTAAAAGTCAGGTGCTCTACCGACTGAGCTAGTGCTCCATATCCCATATTTAATTTGTGACAGTAAGAAATGCCCAGAACCGGAATCGAACCAGTGACACGAGGATTTTCAGTCCTCTGCTCTA
>OFOK01000786.1_pt1 | contig 29038 bp, 34 predicted proteins | sample 1542001 | NCBI WGS metagenome assembly OFOK01 (sample SAMN04209242, study PRJEB22552) | human gut metagenome | biome: gut; material: feces | host: Homo sapiens | place: USA: Oklahoma
ACTGAGTTCAATCGTAATGATTTGGAGCGTACAGAGTATGATCAAGATACTTTTCCTCTGTCACGGCAATATTTGCAGAAGTCCGATGGCCGAGTTTACTATGAAAGATTTGGTGAAAAAGGCAGGTTTGGAACGGGAAATTATTATCGAATCGGCAGCTACCGGCACCGAAGAGATTGGAAATCCTGTCTATTCACCGGCCCGCCGCAAGCTGGCCGAGCATGGGATCGACTGCTCTGGCAAGAGAGCCCGCCAGCTTCAGAACAGCGACTATGAGAAATACGATTTGCCGATCGGAATGGATTGCGCCAATCTGCGGGATATGTATCGAATCTGTGGGGGAGATTTTGCCGACAAAATGCACCTCTTGATGGATTTCACCGACCGCCCCGGCGAAGTGGCTGATCCATGGTACACGGATGATTTCGATGCAACTTGGCGGGATCTGGAGGAAGGCTGCAAAGGGTTGCTGCATGGAGTATTATCCGCAAATTTTTTAATGGAGAGAAGGTAGCAAAGATGGCCGTCACAGATACAATATTAGGTTTGATTGCTGACATTGGCTTAGATGCAGCTAAAGGACGCTATAAAGTTATACGGGATGAACTCCAGGCCCGTGCAAAGTTGACGGACTATCTTGCTCGACAGCAAAAATACAATTTTAACTGTTCTTTAGAGGAAGAGGTTGATTTTGAGGGACTTGCCGAATACATTCGCTGCAATCTAATGGATGATGTGAAAAATCGCTTGTTTGGAACGAAAAAAGAACGGGGAATCGCTCGTCAGACAATAGCGGACAAAGCAGCATATTATGCTCAAGCAAAAACTGGATTATCCAAAGAGAGAGCGCGATATTTAGCAGTTGCCGCAGTTGATATTCTCAAGAATTTTTATCGCGATAAGACCGAAAGAGATTTGTTGTTTGTGGCCGCCGAGGTTGAGGATGCTATTATCTCAGAGATGACTGACCAGCATAAAGAGATAAGTGACAGGATTGAAGCCCTAGACAAAAAGTTAGAAGATAGTAGATTGTTATCTATTGATACGAATCTAGCATTGGCAAATGATGGGAGACTGGATGTGGTGGAAAAGAATCTTTCGGGATTATTTACTGCGCTTAACTCAACTCACGATCTCAGACCATATTACGGTTTTGCTATGGATGAACAAACTCGCCTAAAAAGTATACCGCTGCGGCCGGATGCAGTAGAGTTGTATCCGCCACATATGGAGGTCACGGCCACATCATTTAAACTGGGAGGATTGCCAGTCCAGCGGATAGATTCTAATACATTTTCTTGCGCCTATCGAAGCCAGAGCCTTATTGAATTTGACGTAGTTACAGCAAAAAAGTATCTTGGAGATATTCCTGATCCAATACAGCATGAGGCTGATGGATTATCTGGAGCCCATATGGTAGTGAAACCACCCTCTTTTCCAGAGGCATTTCCATGCAGTGTAATTGTTGATGATGAAATCATGGTTGATTATCTTCTTCTGCGTACAAAGCGAATAGAAGAAGATGGGACTGCTATTGTAACAAATGATGAGCAAAAAAATTTCAATTTCAGAGTCACTCTTATGATCAATGCTGCAACGACCAATCTCACCTTAACGATTACTCCGGTAAATCCTTCAAATGTAGAGGCCCTGAAATACAGACAGTTTTTGAAAAAAGCCAAGTCTGCAAAAAATGTTGCGCTTAAGTCGTTGAAACACAATACCATACTTATTTCTTCAAAAGCCAATCTGATACCACATGACTGTGAAAATTTAGACCTTGAAATTGAGTTTTTGAAAAGAGTAATTGCGATTGAAAACTACTTCCATGTGGTACTTCATATTTCAGAAGAAATTACAATGGAAGACCATCGACTGATGGATTATCTCTATTCAATGATTATTGACGGAAAATATTGTGGAACCTGTAGTCGTTTTACGATGTCGTTTGATCTGTCACAGGAGCTTAAGAAATCAATCAGTGATGTTGGGGACAGTGCGTTTGGTTTCGCCTATAATATGAATGTGAAAGCTGTTCTGTTTGATCAAAAGCTGTGTTTTCAGATAATTAGGAAAATTGATTGTCTGCGCCTTGAAAATTTTGAAAAGATAAAGGCTAAACTTGATGTACTTGATGACGGTGACATTCTGAAAGTTGCATTTATCAGTGGCATAGACCATTCAGATGTACATTATTCTGATATGTTTTATTCTGAAGAAGTAGAAAAATTGCTGTTTCAATCTTCAGTCCCTTAAATAGGAAATAAAGCAAGGTGTGATTAAGATGGCATTAAAAAATAAGATAATTTTATATATTCTGCCTGCCGTCTGTCCTACTGGTTAGACGTTGAATGTCAAAAGTAAAAGTGATTTAGTAGACTATGAAATGGTCCATTAATTCTAATAGTTAACTGTAGAAAGAAAAAGAATTATATTTGTTGTTTTTTTCTTCAATAAGACTTATACTTAATAAGCTAGCTAGGGTGAAGAAGATGATGGGAGGTGTCAAATGGAACCATTAATTTCCAAATTAAATATTTCAATGTTTAGAGGAATCAGAGAGTTAGAGCTTGATCACCTCTCACGTATCAATGTGTTAATTGGAGCCAATAATAGTGGGAAAACTAGCATATTAGAAGCGATTAGACTTATGTCTCAACCATATAACATTGGTACGTTAATGCAGGTTGCCTTTCTTCGGACTCCTTTCACAATGCGTAAAATAAAATCGGTTGAATACTTTTCCACGATTTTTGTAAAAGAAACAGAAAACGATGGGAAATTCCATTACTCCTTAGCCTTTGACATGGTAATAGATAATATATTGTATAAATATGAGGCGGGTGGAGACGTAAGAGAATTAACCGATAGTACTGGCGAATCGGATAAAATCTTTTCGTTAACAATTAAAATAATACAAGAAGATAAAAAGCCAGTATATATTATCCATAATATAAAAAATAGAAGTAATGAGAGTTTTGAATCTTCATCAGAACCTCTATTTCACGGCACATATCTTCATTCAGGTGTTTCATATTACAGGAGTTGTGTCAAACTTTTATCTGTCTCTATTATAAATGAGCAAAAAAAAGAGATTCTTGACATCATTGCGTCGTTTGATCCGAATGTAGAAGATATTAGCATTGTAGGTGAAGATATTTACCTCCATAATGCTGTTTCTGGTACATTGCCTCTATTTTCTTATGGCGCTGGTCTACAAAAAGCTGTATTATTAACAGCCTTACTCGCAGGCAACCAAAACGGAATTTTATTAATCGACGAAATTGATAATGCAATTAATATATCGGCTTTTCAAGAGATCTTTTCTTGGTTTATAAATGCTTGCAGGTGTTTTAATATTCAAGCATTTGTAACAACTCACAGTGCCGAAGCTATAGATGCTATACTGGAAAACTGTTGCATTGAAACTAAAGATGATATACGAATCATTACACTAAGAAAAGAATTAAACGAACATAGAACTAGAGCTATAGTTCGAACTGGCAAAGAAGCAATCAGAGATCGATCTGAGTTTGAGATGGAGTTACGAGTATGAGATCTATTATACTTTGTGAGGGCAAAGACGATCTTTGGTTTATTGCTTATTTCCTCCATAAAACAAATGGATGGGTAATAGATAAAAATGTTAAGAAAACGTGGCCTTATTATAAAATTAAACCCAAAGATCATACTCAAGATGTTCAGTATATCATTAGCAATACTTGTGATCATGCTTCTATATGGGCAGTTGGCGGGCAGGATCGTTTGCAGGATGCTATAAGTGATATTCTACACATTAACTTTAGTTATCCCCAAAATATGATTGAATCTATCGTAATCATTAAGGATTGCGATGCTCGCAAGCATGATGATGTCGTCAATGAAATAGCGAAGTGGTTTTCCGACACGATTACGTTGGAGAATCATAAAATTTGCAAGTATACAGTATCAATTAGCGGACAAAAGGTTGCGATGCAAATTATGCCTATCGTTATTCCTTTTGATAGTGAAGGTGCAATTGAAACTGTATTACTACATGCTTTAGCAGAATATGGAGAGCAAGAGAGCTTTATCGCTGAACAGGCTAGCAAATATGTGTATGGTTTGATTGCTTCGGAGAAATTAAGCCACTATTTGAAACATAACCGACAAATTACTAAGGCAGAATATTCGGCGGCTATTGCAATCACTAATCCAGACCACTCTACTGAACTTTTTAAAGGTTTGGTCATGGCTTGTCCTTGGGAGGAAACTGAAGCTATCGCTACACATTATGGCTGTATTTCCACAGCAATAACTTCTTGTGTATAACTGGTCATCATTGAGAATATGTGAATCAAATAACGAATAGGCGTTTGGCTATCTATACTTATTTTGATGGATGCCTTGCTATATTGTGGAAACAGCGGCATCTATAGTGTTGCGATGTTCCAAAATGTGTTGATAAAAAAGATGCACAGCAAAAACACCACACGAAAGTGTGGTGTTTTTGCGTCTAAAAGAAAAAATAGGCGAATTCAGAACAGAAAAGTTAGATTTTCAAAAAGAGGGTCCGCTCACTCCGAAAACGGCGGTTTGGGAGATGCACATGGCCCATTTTACGAAATCAGGTGATTCGAACCCCCAAGCATTCAAAAAAACATGAGAAACCGCGCAGCCGCCCTCCGGCCCCATAGATCTGGGCCAGAGGGCGGCTTTTGCTTTTGGCGGCAGGTTTGTCCCTTTGGCGATTATGCTCCATTTGTGCGCCATTCCTTATTGGTATTGGTAATAGCTTTCGGGTGGCTTTTCATCTATACTTGCGTCAGCAAATGCGAAAGGAGAACGACGCGATGGCCGATACCAAGAATCTCTGCGCTCAGATTCCCCTGACCCTCCACGACCGGGTATGCATCGAGAAGGATCAGGCTGGCCTGACCACCGCACAGTACATCACCAACCTGCTCACCGAATACTACCAGATGAAAGAAAACGGAGGGAATATGAACATGACAAACAATGGTAGCAGAACGATGGCGTTCCAGATTCCGGAGGAACTCTTCCAGCGCATCAAGGAGCACCTGGACCGGGAGAGCCTGCGGCTGGGCCGGAAGTACACCCAGCGGGAGTTCGTCCTGGGTCTTATCGAGGAGGCCCTGACCGCCGCCGAGAACACCTGCCAGCCCCAGGAGGATACCGAGGACACCCAGCGGCCCCAGGGGGACGGCGAGGACGCCCAGCAGCCCCAGGAGGACGGCGAGAACGCCTGCCAGTCCGATGAGGACGGGATCACAGAAACGGCAGAATAAACGCACAACGTCATCGTGACGAGAGAGGTCCCCAGGGCATCCCGGAGAACCGGGGTGTCCTGGGGGCCTTTTTCGTTTGGCCGGAGAGGAGGTGAATAATCATGGTCAGACAACAAACTCCCTTCCGCTTTACTGAGCGGGAGATGGACATCGCCAAGGGGACAGACCTGCCGGACCTGCTCACCCACCTGGGGTATCAGGTACGGCGGGTGGGCAGCTACTACACCACCAGAGAGATGGACAGCCTTCGGATCAAAGAGCGCCGGACCTGGAGACGATATTCCAACCAGACGGGTGGGGACGCCATCACCTTTCTGCAGGAATTCTGCGGCAAGGACTTCCGGGAGGCGGTCAGCTACCTGCTGGAGTTCAACGGTCACCGCGCGAGAGCCTCCCCCGTCCCGCATCAGCCGTCCCCAGCAAAAAAGGAACGGCCCGCCTTTGCCCTGCCCAGTGCAGCCCCAGACCAGCGGCACGTTTTCGCCTACCTTCGGAAACGGGGGATCGCCCCCCAGGTCATCCAGAGCTTCATCCAAGCTGGCCTGCTGTATGAGGATGCCGACCACCACAACTGCGTGTTTGTGGGCCGGGATGGAGGGGGCCAGCCGGTGTTCGCCAGCAAACGCGGCACCTATGACCGGAATGGCCCTGGGTTCAAAGGAGATGTTACTGGTAGCAATAAGGACATCGCCTTCCGCCTGCCCTGCGACCCTGGCCTGGATCATGTAGCAGTTTTCGAGGCTCCCATCGACCTGATGAGCTTCTGCACCCTGCACCGGCAGATGCGGAGCAACGCCGTGGCCCTGTGCGGGTTGTACCGGGGACCGCTGGACAACTACCTGCGGGAAAATCCCCACCTGAAGCAGATCGTCCTGTGCCTGGACGCGGATGGGCCTGGACGGGAGGCAACGGAGAAATTCCTGGACGAGTACACCCGGGAGGGCTATGCCGTGTCCATTCAAATACCCGCCCAGGGCAAGGACTGGAACGAGTACCTGCTTCGGCGGGGCAGCGAGGAGAGGAGGCGGAAAAATGGCGAAAGATGACCCATGATCCAGGCTGAACATTACAAAAACGGAGGAAAGACAATGAAACGCATTGTAACCACACTGTGCGCCCTGGCCGTTATCATGGTCGGGAACATCCCTGCCATGGCTGCGGAGGAGCCCCCGCGCCAAGACGCCAGCTACTACCCCATCTCTGTGGATGAGTACACCTACGGGGAACTGGAGGAACCTCGGATCAACAAGGTCTACCAGCTGTCCCTTTCGGATGACCCCAGCCTCATCCCCACCGAGGACTTTGAGCGGGACGGCCTATGGTTCACTTTGCTGGACATGACTCGAAAAAATGAGGTGGGCGTGGATACCCAGCCCTACACCGAGACGGTCACCCGGCCCAGCAAGACCAACGACATGGCCCAGGTCCTCCAGGCGCTGGAGGCAGAGATGGAGGTCACCACGGCGGAGGGCTACGCCGGTACCCTGCACCTGGACCACACCAGCGTCCAGGTCAAGACGGACGGCTACGCCACCAAGACCAACAACCTCTCCGCCACCCGTAGCTACCCCAATCTCTCGGATGCAGATGTATCCCTCGTCCCCAAGAGCATCGAGGACAAGGGCAAGACCCTCACCCTGGCTGATGTCCAGTGGAGCGAGGCGCAGTATTCAGACGGCGCGGGCGGCACCGTGACCCGCTACACCGCCACCGCCAGCTACACTGGCACCAGCACCAGCCGATATGCCACCGGCTACACCGTGACGGCCAACTACACCGGCGAGGTGGCCAAGACCGGCTGTGACATGGTGACCTACACCGCCATCTTCGGCAGCACCGAGGCCCCGGAGGAGGTGCCGATGGCGGAGGGGGCTCCCGGAGCAGAGACCCCGTCCCAGGGCGTGGACCTGTCCGCGCTGAAACAGCCCCTGCTGGCAGGCGGCGTGATCCTCGCTCTGGCGGTGGGCGGGGTGGTCGCCTTTAAGAAGATCAAGGAGAGGAGATGACCGCTTGAAACTGTGCGCACTTCTGCTGGCTGCCATGCTCTGCACCCTCTGCGTAGGGCAGGCCAGTGCACTGGAATACACCATGAACGCCCCGGACGATTATTTGTTCGGTAGGCCCACCTCGGATGACACCATCTATGAGTGGGAAAACCCCAATGTGGATCGGAGCAAGAACACCGCCCTGATCCCGCCCACCTTCGGGAGCCCCACCAGCTATCTTCCCGGCACAGGAACTCCCCTGACACCCAATCTCACTCCCGGTGCGCTGACAGGCGGAGGGCTGGTCACCCAAACGGGAGGCGTGACCTATCCAACCGTAGGGGGCAGTCCCGGTGGAAACAGTGGGGCCGGATCAGCTGCCATGGGTTGGACGGATGTGACCGGTGACCTCTACTACTCCGGCGGATATCTGGGAACGCTCAAGATCCCCGCCATCGACCTGTCCACCAAGGTGTACCAGGGTACGGGCAGCTCCGTCCTGGCGAAAGGGGCGGGCCACTTCCCGGATACCAGCATCTGGGCCGGCAATGTGTGCATCGCAGGACACAACCGGGGCGTGAGAGATGACTTTGGTGACCTCCACACGCTGGAGCCGGGAGATACCGTCACCTGGACCACCAAGCTGGGGACCCGCACCTATGAGGTGGTCAGCGTCCAGAAGGTGCTGGAAACAGATACCTCCGGCACCACCGCCACCAGCGATGACCGTATGACCCTCTACACCTGTGTCCGGGACCAGCGGGAGTACCGCTGGTGCGTCACTGCGGTAGCCAAGTAAACCTGTCTGCCATTTTTGCGGGTTGTGTGTCGATTGGCTTCGACTTTCGCCAGGGTTTGTGATATGGTTCGTGTTGCGAGACCCCAATCATATCCAAACAGGAGGAATCGAGCATGAAACAGAGAAACCTGGCATCCCTGCTCCTGGCCGGAGCGATGACCGCGGCCCTGCTGACCGGCCCCGCTCAGGCAGCGGAGTCCCCCAGCCCCCAGGAGATCGCTGCCGCCCACCTGCAGGCCGAAGGCCTGATGAATGGAGACGAACACGGCGACCTGCACCTGGACAAGGGGTTGACCCGGGCGGAGCTGGCCTGCCTGATCAGCCCCATCGTCCTCAGCCCAGAGCACGTGACCTGGGAACGGGACTACTACGCCAAGCTGTGTACCACCAACTTCTCCGATGTACCGGAGTGGGCGCAGGTGGCGGTAGGCGTGTGCGTCTCTATGGGCGTGGTGGCCGGATATGGGAACGGACGGTTCGGCTCCAACGACCCGGTCAGCCCGCAGATGGCCTGCACCATCATGCTCCGATACCAGGAACGAGACGGCTGGACTTACGCTACCGCCTGCGGCAAGGCGGTGGAACTGGGACTTGCCCAGGCGGAGACGCTGGAGGGAGAGACCATCACCCGTGGAGACATGGCCCTCCTGCTCACCGGCTCCCTGGACTATCTGGCGTACCTGCAAACCCTATAAACATCAGACGAGGCGGCCCCCGGCACAAAACTGTGCCGGGGGCCGCTATTTTTGTGTACAAGGAGGAATTTGGCCAAAATGAAAAAACGTTTATTGTCGCTGTTCTTGGCCTTTGTCACACTCCTGGGCATCCTTCCCACCGCTGCCCTTGCAGCTAACACGGAGGAAGAAGCACTGGGCGAGGTGGATATCTATAACGGCGGCTATGAGCTGTCATACCTGACCATCAATGGCCGGATCAGGACTCAGGACTATACCTATTTCAACTATGTGGACGCTAAGGGGCAGAAAAAAGAGGCCCCAGCCTATTGCGTCAACCCCAATATCAAGGGCGTCCCGCAGACCGTGGGCGTGGGTGAGAGCATCAAGTATCTTGCCAATGAACGGTCCAGCGATCCCAAGGTGGTAGGCATCATCTCCAACGGCTACCCCCACCGCAGTTTGGGGGAATTGAAGCTGGACAACAAGTACCAAGCCTACTACGCTACCAAAATGGCGCTTTGGTGCTACCTGCTCCCCAACTGGAACATCGCAAATTTGAAGGTAGCCCCCGGCTTAACTGGCTCTGAGTTGGACATCGGCAACCGCATCCTGGCGGCGGCCAAGGATATCTACAAGCGGGGCACCACCTACAATTATATGCTGGAACCCCGGATGACGGCCACCCCGGATAAATCTGCTGCCTACTCTGTCACTGTGGACGGCAAGCAGTACAAACAGCAGGTATTCACCATCTGGAGCGAAACATGGGTGTATGACTACGATATAGCCGTATCCTTTGCAGACCCCGGTTCGGTGCCCCAGGGGACCCGCATCGTGGATGAGAACAATCAGGACATTACCGCCGTCACTACGAAGTGGACCGGGGACGGCTACGGCGGGAAATTCAAAGTGCTGTACCCCGCAGACAGCATCGAGGGCGAGAGCGGCAGCGTCCAGCTCTCCCTGACGGCGGATGTTGCCCAGTATGCCGCCATGTACGCAGTCTGCCAGGAAAAGGACAAGTACGGCAATTTGCAGAATTATATCTGCGACCTGGACAATTCCCGGCACATGGAACTGGCAGCAGTGAGCAGCTACACGGGCGGCGGTGAGCCTGACCCGAAGGAGACTGCGCTGAAGATCGTGAAGCTGGAGGAGGGCACCAAGATCCCCTTGGAGGGCGCTGTATTCTCCGTCTATGACCCGGAGGGCCGCAAGGTGGGCTCCTTCTCCACCGGCCCGGATGGGACAGTCATCATCCCCCTGACGCTGGAGGGCCATTACACCGTCACTGAGGAGATCCCGCCCCAGTATCACCTTCTGCCGGAGGAGCGCACCCAGCACGCCGATGTGGAGTACGACAAGGTTGCCACCCTAACCTTCTGGAACGCGCCCTACGGCTCTCTGCGGGTTCAGAAGTTGAGTGACACCGGAGACGCGCTCAACGGCGTCACCGTGCAGATCAAGCACATTGAAAGCGGCGAGGTCCAGACCGCCAAGACCAAGATCGGCGGCGTGGCAGTTTTCGATCAGCTCCAGCCCGGCGGATGGGAGGTACGGGAACTGGCAGGCATCTCCGGCTGGATCGCGGACACCGATACCGTCCAGACTGTCTCCGTGGTGGCGGGCAAGACCAGCGATGTGACCATCCTCAACAAGGAATTGCCCGGCCTGCGGATCATCAAGTATGAGCGCGGCACCAAGAGGGCAATGCCCAACGTCTCCTTTGAGATTTTCCGGGACGCTGAGAGCCTGGGTATCTTCCAGACCGATGAATTTGGGGAGATCCTGCTCACCGACTGCAAACCCGGCACTTACCGGGCAGAGGAACGGGACACAGGCGGGGATGGCCATGTGCTGGATACCACGCCCCAGGAGGTGGAGCTGAAGGCCGGAGACGGCATCAAAAAGCTGGTTTTCTTCAATGACCGTCTGCCCGGAATCCATCTCATTAAGGTAGACAGCTCGGACCTCTCCAAGCCCATCCCCAACGCCCGCTTCCGATTCGAGGCGGTGGACGGCAGCTTTGGTCCAGTGGAATACACCACTCTGGAGGACGGGACCATCGACCTCTCCAAACTCCCTGTGGGCGCGATGGTAGTAACGGAACTGGATTGTCCGGGCTATGTGATCGACGACGCCCAGCGCATCATCCATTTGGATGGGAATGAACAGGCCCAGTTCGTGTTCACCAACAGCAAGCTGCCCAATCTCCATCTGTATAAGGAGAGTTCGGACAGCAAGCCCCTGGGCGGCGTCACCTATCGCCTCGCCAAAATCGAGGACGGCTCCCGGTATCTGGACCGCACCACCGGGCCGGATGGCTCCATCGTCTGGGAGGGTCTGGAGCCGGGGGTGTACTCCCTAAAGGAAACCTCCACGGTGGCGGACCACCTGCTGGACCCCACCGAGTACCATGTGCAGCTGTTCCCCGGCAAGGACGCCACCATCTGCCTGCAAAACAATAAACGGCCCAACCTCACCATTTGGAAGCATGACGCAGACAACAGCGCACCGATCAAGGGCACTGTATTTCTGGTAAAAGGGGCAGACGGACATTCCGTTGCCGAAGTGACCACCGGGGCGGACGGCTCCGCCACCGTCCCCAATCTCCTGCCCGGCGTCTATGAGGTGATCGAAAAATCGGTGCCGTCCCCGTATCTGCTGGATGCACCCAGCCAGCTTGTCACCCTCTATCCCAACCGAAACCGGGATGTGTATTTTGAAAACCATAAGTCTCCCACCATTGAGATCATCAAGGAGAACAGCATCACCCATGACCGCCTCCCCAATGTTCGTTTTCAGGTTTGGTACGCCAGCAACGATACGGAAACCGGCGAGCTCAACGACCTGGGCGTATTCACCACTAACGAGGATGGCCGCATCGAGCTGACCGGCCCGGCCAATGGTCTGCGGGACGGCTGGTTTCGAGTAAAGGAGTTGGCCCCGCCCACTGGATTCTCCATCAAGGACAGCGACACCCAGGAGGCGTTTATCCCCGCTGGCAAGGGCCATACGTTCCGCTTTGAAAATACCCCTCTTTCGGCCCTCTGTGTGTGGAAGTATGACAGTAAGACCGGGGCAGCCATTGAGGGCGCTGTGTTCCAGGTGCGCTATCTCTCTGGTAATACCAGCGGCACCGGCGGCACCGTCATCGGGACCTACCGCACTTCGGTCAACGGGTCCTTTACCGTTACAAATTGCAAAGCAGGCACTTATATCATTGAGGAGCTCTCCAGCGACGGCTCCCATGTCATCGACACACCGCCCCAGACCGTCTACCTCTCTGGGCAGGAGCAGGAAGTCGTGCAGGTCCACTTTGGCAACAGCCCCAAGGGGGCCGTCCTGGTCAAGAAGGTGTCGGACGATGAGAAGAAGCTCCCGCTTTCCGGGGTGGAGTTCTTCGTGACCACCTCAGACGGAGCCGTGGTAGGCGACAATAACGGTAAATTTGTGACGGACAGCGCAGGTTCCTTCCTGGTGGAAAATGTCGCCCCCGGCACCTCACTGGTGGTGAAGGAAACCAGGGCCAAACCCGGATACCTGTTGGATGATGTCCCCCAGACCGTCCAGGTCAAGGCGGGCCAGACCGTCACTCTGGAATTTCGGAATAAGCCCCTAGGCAATCTGGTGATCGAAAAGTGGGGCCGGAACGGGACCAAGACCGTCCCCCTGGAGGGCGTCAAGTTCGAGATCAAATACGCGGATGGCCGCTATGTAGATGACGGGGGCGGCACTCTGTCCAGCAAGGGTATCTACTATTCTGACTCCACAGGCAAAATCACCCTGTCCGGAATCACTGGCACTGTCATTGCAACGGAACTGGAGAGCGTGTCTGGATATACCATCGACCCGGACAGCCAGAGCCAGACCGTCACCATCAACCCCAATGATACGCAGACGCTGCGGTTTTACAACAATGCCGTGGGCGGCGTGGAACTCATCAAGGTCAGTTCTGCCGACAAAACCAAGCGTATCCCCAACACCACCTTCGAGATCCGGCGGGTCAGCGATGACGCTCTGGTGGACACCGTGACTACCGGGAAAACCGGCAGCGTCTTTGTGACCCTGGAGGATGACAGCTATTATGCGGTGGAAACGGAAAGTGCCGAGGGCTTCAAACTGGACAACACGCCCCACTACTTCACTGTAAAAAATGGGAGCTGCCCTCCGCTCACCGTGACCAACGCGCCCCTCTCCGGCATCCTGCTCCATAAAATTTCCACCGCCGACGGCAAAGGCATCCCCGGCGTGTCCTTCATCCTCTACGACAGCGGCCATAACCCCATCGACCAGCAGACCACCGATGACCGGGGCTATGCCTGGTTTGAGGATCTGACTGTTTCGGGCCGCTATTACCTGCGTGAACTGGAAAATGAGGGGTATATCCCGGACACCCAACTCCGCACGGTCTATGTCAAGGCAGGCGAGGTAACGGAGGTCGAATGGGAGAATACCCCCATCACGGGCCAAATCCAAATCGTCAAGAAGTCCGCCGACTACAACCCCACCACCGGCCTGCCCGCCGGGACGCTGCTGGAGGGAGCTGTGTTTGAAATTTACGATAAGGCGGGCAATCTGGTAGACACCATTCGGAGCGATGGCCGGGGGCTTGCGGTTTCCAAGCAGCTCCCCTTGTCGCGTTATACCATTCGGGAAGTCAAGGCTCCATCCAACTACGGCGTGAATGAGCAGGAACTGACCGCCTACCTGGAGCATGAGGGCCAGATCGTGCGCTTTGAGGTAACCAACAAGAGCCTGACCACTGGTGTGTCCATCACCAAGACAGGCCCCAAGGAAGCAATGAGCGGCCAGCCGGTCCGCTACACCTTCTCCGGCATTTCTAATACCTCAAACGTCCGTCTGGACAGTTTCTATTTCCGGGACACCCTGCCCGCTCAGGTAAGATTGAGCACGGTGGTGACCGGGACCTGGAACTTCCCCGGTACCTATAAGATCGCCTACCGGGTGAATGGCGGAGAGCACCGTACTTTGGCCGACAATCTCTCTACCAGCAAAAGCTACACGCTGGACGCCTCTGCGGCTGCTCTGGGTCTTGCCGGCAATGAACGTGTGACCGAGATCATGTTTGTGTTCGGTCAGGTTCCCGCAGGCTTTGCCCAGGTGGAGAAGCCCTATCTGAACTGTATCACAGTTTCCAATTTGAATGCAGGTTCCAGCTTCGTCAACATCGCGGATGTAGGCGGTGTGTACAACGGGACCTGGGTCCAGGCCATCAGCCGGTGGGTGACGAAGGTGTATGGAAAACCCATTCCTCTGCCCCGTACCGGCTATTGATCTATACATCTTGGACCTGCTCTCTGGGGCAGGTCCACGATATTTTTGCAACATTCATCAACGATATTTATCACCAACATGAAAAGGAGAAATGAACTATGCTGAAGATCACTGCCATCGGAAACCTGACCAACGACGTGGAGCTGAAGGTGAGCGAGACTACTGGAAAGCCCTACGCCATCCTGCGCATTGCTTCGGATCGCCGCTACCGAGATCGGGACGGCAACCGGCTCACTGACTTTATCTCCATCAAGGTACGTGGCCCTCTGGCCGAGCGCTGTGCGGAGTTTGCCTGGAAGGGCTGCAAGCTGGCTGCTGCAGGCGACTTCGAGACTATCTCCTTTGCGGATGATCCTGACCGCCAGCCCGGTTTCCTGATCAAAGCCACGGAGGTGGAGTTCCTCTCTCCCCGGAAGGTGGAGGAAGGTGTTCAGGCCGAAGCGGAGGCCGCCTGATGCACAACACCGGCATCCGATACAGCAGCAAGGAGCGTATGCCCACCGTGCTGTCGGAGATGGCCGAGCTGCTCCCCCCTTTGAGCGGGGAGCAGCTGGCTGTGCTGGAAGCAGACCTCTTGGCAAATGGCTGTTATGCCCCAGTCATCGTCAATGAGGATATGGTCATCGTAGATGGTCACAACCGCCAGAAGCTATGCCAGCAGCATGGCATTCCCTATGAGATGGCCGTGTTTTCCTTCGTGGATCTGCTGGAGGCCAAGCAGTGGGCACTGGATACCCAAAAGGGTCGCCGCAACCTGGACAAGTGGGAATTGGGCAAAATTGCCCTGAAGCTGAAACCGGACATTGAAGCCAGGGCCAGGAGGAATATGTCCGCAGGGGGCGGAGATCAGAAAAGCGAGGATGCAAAATCGGGTTTGGCAACATTGCCGAACCCGATTTCTCCCATTGATACCCGCAAAGAGCTGGCGGATACTGTCGGCCTTGGCGAACGCACGATGGGCAAGGTGATGCAGATCGGGGAACACGCTCCTCCCGCCGTGAAGGAAGCCCTGGACAGCGGGGACCTGTCCATCAACCAGGGCTACAATATCACCCGTCAGGTGCGGGATCTGCCGGAGGAGCGGCGGGAGGAAGCCGCAGCCCTGGCGGTGGAACTGGAAAAGGCAAAAAAGGAGATCCGCCAGGGGGATGAGGACTCAGCCCGCAGGCACAAGATCGCGGGGCTGTTTTGCAAGGCGTTTGAAAAAGCGGTCCTGCTGACACCCACAGAGGAAAACGTGCGGATCTGGGCGGAGTGTACACGCATGAACCAGGATGAGATCAGGGACAGCGCGCGGGAGGCCCGTGAACTGGCGGAGGTGTTTACCGCCATCGCCAATATCCTGGGGACTATGCTGAAGGATCAAGGAGGGAACGAGAGCATTGCGTAAACAGAAGCCAATTCATGGGGCAGGGCCTCCTGGCAAGCCGCTCCTGCCCTTGGAGGCGGAAGTGGAGATCCTGGAAAAGCTGGGGGCTGATCTGCGGATCGGCTCTGGGGAGATCGCTGCCATTTTGAAAAAGCACGGTGTGGAGGCAGACGTGGAGCGACTCCAGGACAGCTACCGGAAACGGCTGGGGCAGCGGCTCATGGCCAGTATCCGGGATGAGGAGGGGCGCCGCGAGGTGTTGGCCCGCGGCAGTGAGTACATCGTGGTGGAGTGCTGCAGCGACCAGCAGGCCCTCAAGGCTATTCGCCATCGTATCCATAGCCAGATGAATGGCCTGGATGATTCCGCCGGCAAGGTGCGCCGCCGTATCCGTGTGCTGGATCGTCTGGTGGGAAATCTTATGCTGGGTAGGAGGAAGGAATCGTGAGTGTATTGGATACCGCAGATACCATTCGGGCGCGTTATGAGCGGGCCGCCCCCCAGCTGGACCCGGAGGGCTTCCGCCTGTTCCGTGCGGCTGGGGAGATCACCGGCATCCGAAACTTGTGGGATGAGTTTCCCTACGAGGACGCCTGTGGCCGGTTTGAAGAGGCCAATGGCCATGAGCTCCTGCGTTACCTCACCGCCGCCCATTTCGGGGCCGTCTCCTGGGAGGTCGTGCCTGGGACCACCTATGAGCGGGCCATTCTGCGGGAGGTGGATACCTCCACCGAAGAATACCAGGCGTTTGCACGGCAGCTCTATGCCAAAGCGCTGGAGCGTATGGGTTTGGAAAAACCAACACTCAAAAAAGAAGAAGGAAAGAAAATGAGCAGAGGAGGCGATGCGCGATAGCAGAGATCAACAAAGGCGCATGGCACACCAATGGCGTAAAGGTCCGACCGGCCCGCGCGACGGCCCAGAAAAGAAAAAGTGAGGAAGAATCGAGGTAACACCAGATGAGCGATCCCATTATGATCGGCGTGGACCATGGCTATGCGGCCATGAAAACTGCACACTGTACGTTTCCCACTGGATTGGTGGAATATGAGCACGAACCCTACACCCGAAAAGGTGTGTTGGAGTACGGCGGAAAGTTTTATGTTGTGGGCAGCGGCCGCCAGCCGCTCCAAAAAGACAAAACCCAGACAGAGGACTATTACCTTCTGACCCTTGCGGCCATCGCCATGGAGATGGGCTTTCGGGGAACAAATGGTATGGCAGATATCCATTTGGCAGCAGGCTTGCCCCTGACCAGTTTTGGGCGGGATAAGAAAGCATTTCGTGACTATCTGCTCCGGGCTGGTGGGCCGGTGACCTTTCGGTATGAGGGCGAAAGTTATACCATCACCGTTTCGGATGTGTCTCTGTTCCCCCAGGGCTATGCGGCTGTTCTGACTCAACCGGAACTGCTGGACGAACCCTCTGTCATCGTGGCGGATATCGGGGGCTGGACGGTGGATCTGATGCGCCTGGACAGACGAATCCCCAACGCCGCCACCTGCCGCAGCCTGGAGTTGGGCATGATCCGCTGTGTGGATGAGATCGGAGAGCAGGTGCGGCGGCTGTTTGGCCTTTCCCTGACCGCACCTCAGATCGAGAGCGTCCTGCGTGGTGACTCGGCCAGCATGGATGAGCGAGTCCGCGCTGTCATCCATGCCCAAGCGGACAAGTATGTACGGGGACTGCTTTCCGCCATCACGGAGAGCGGTCTGGATGTGCGGGCCATGCCCACAGTATTCCTGGGCGGCGGCGCAGCCCTGATGAAACGGCACGGTGGGGCCGTTGAGGGCCTTTTCCGGCCTTTTATCCTGGATGACGTATGTCTGAACGCCAAGGGATATGAACGCCTTGTGGCCCAGATGTCGCGGGGAGAACGGAGAGAACGGGATGGCTGAGAAACGGCGGCTGAACCTCTCCTTCTCGTTATCCTCCCCTTACCAACGGGAGGCGTGGCGTATCCTGCGGGCCATCCCTGCGGGACAACGCACTGACGCGGTATGCCGGATGGTTTGCAAAGCACAGGAGCAGGACGCCCTTCTCTCTGCCATGCGGGGCCTGATCCGGGAGGAACTGCGGGATATCCAGTGTAAAAGCGAACAAACGAAGCAGGCCGGGGACGTGGATGACAGCGTCCTCGGCTTTCTGCGTGCGCTTCAGGAGGGAGATGATATGACCTGATCCGTTATTTTGATATGTTTGCCGGGGTGGGCGGTTTTCGAGCTGGACTGACCCGTGTGGGCGGGTTCCAGTGCGTTGGCCACTGCGAGATCGACAAGTATGCTGAAGCCAGCTACCGTGCCATCCACGACATCCGAGAGGAGGAACGATATTATCCAGATGCAAGAGCCATTGACCCAGACGACCTGCCCCAATTCGACCTGCTGTGCGGGGGATTCCCCTGCCAGGCATTTTCTAATGCTGGCCGAAGGAAAGGATTTGCCGACGCCAGAGGCACTCTGTTCTTTGAAATTGCCCGACTGGCTGAAGCCAAACGGCCACGGTATCTGCTGCTTGAAAATGTTCCCGGCCTTTTATCGCATGACCATGGGAAGACCTTTGCGGCCATCCTCTCCGCATTGGATGACTTGGGGTATCATGTCGAATGGACTGTGCTTAACTCAAAACATTTTGGAGTTCCACAATCAAGGAAACGGGTGTTCCTTATCTGCTATCTTGATCCCCGATGCGCCGGAAAAATACTTCCTGTCTTCGGAGATGGTGGAAAAGCTCTTATACAAGTCCTTGGAGGGTCGCAGGGACACCGGGTCTACGACCCGGAAGGAGTAGCCTGTACCCAGACGGCTGGTGGGGGCGGACTCGGTGTGAAAACCGGGCTGTACCTGATCCCGCCGGCGGCCCCCTTCGTGGATCTGAGCGCGGGCGCGCCGCACCGGACAGACAAGGCCCGCTGTCTCACCGCCCGCTATGGGCAGACAACACTCTCTACCCATCCAAGGGAACGGTCTGGAGTACTGTACATCAAGGAGGCCACTAAAAAAGGCTGGAAAGCAGCTTACCCAGGAGACACAGTTGATCTGGGCTATGCTGGGAGCAACACCCGGCGCGGGCGTGTGGGCCACGACATTGCCCACACACTGGAGACCAGCAGCATCCAGGGCATCGTGGAGCGCGGCGGGCGCATCCGCCGCCTGATGCCCCGTGAATGTTTTCGCCTCCAGGGGTTCGAGGATGAGCAGATCGACAAGATCCTGGCTATCACCTCAGATGCCCAGGCTTATAAACAGGCGGGCAACGGCGTGACAGTCAACGTAGTGGAAGCCATTGGCAGGCGTATCAGGGCGGTGGATGAGCAGCTTAGGAAGGAGGATGCTGCAGCATGAGCGAGATCGGCATCAAGGACCAGTGCTTCGGTGTGGAAGTGGAGATGACAGGCATCACCCGTGAGCAGGCCGCTCATGCTCTTGCAGACTATTTTGGGACAAGCCCACAATATCTTGGAACTGGCTACGACACTTGGGGAGTTACAGACCCGGAGGGGAAGGTATGGAAGCTGATGAGCGACGCCAGTATCCGGGCGGAACGAAAAACACGGACAGGATATACCTCAAATGCCGGAACCAGTTACCGTGTAGAAATGGTCACACCGAAGCTCACCTATGCAGAACTTCCAAAATTCCAGGAGTGTATCCGTAGGATGAGGGCTGCAGGGGCCAAAGTCAACAGCTCCTGCGGCATCCATGTCCATGTGGATGCCGCCAACCATAACCGCCAGAGTTTGAAGAATCTTATCGGCATCATGTATTCCAAAGAGGACATTCTGTTCAAGGCATTACAGGTAAACGAGTCCCGTGCTTCCCGATGGTGCCAGAAGGTGCGGGAACCCATGCTTCTGCAGGCCAGGACATTGTCCTCAGAAGAAACAAAAGATCTGACCCAGCTGGAGAGCATCTGGTATGAAGGAGACATTGGCAACGATGAACATTACAACTGGACCCGCTATTACGCCCTGAACCTCCACTCTGTCTTTTACCGCGGTACCGTGGAGTGGCGCTGCTTCAACTCTACGCTCCACGCAGGCCGGGCCGCAGCTTATGTCAATCTGTGTCTGGCGATTTCAGCCCAGGCCATTGCTCAGCGCAGCACTGTCATGCGCAAGACCCACAGCGACAACGAACTGTTCACGTTCCGGGTGTGGCTGGTGCGCCTGGGGCTCAACGGAGACGAGTTCAAACACACCAGAGATCATCTTCTGGCAAATCTGGAGGGTGACCGTGCCTGGAGATATGACAAGGACAGTTATGAGGTCAATCGGAAAAAGAAGAAACAACGAGAAGCGGAGAGGTGACGCTGATGAAGATACGGATAGAAGAAACCATATATGAGGGGACCGGAGCAGAGATCCTGGATCAGCTGCGGCTGGCTTCCTTTGACCCTTTGGAGTTCCCGGATGCGGAGAGTTACCTCTGGCAGCTCCAGAACAATTTTATCCGCATGACGGATCAGGAGTGCCATCTGCCGGAGGCCGGACTGGAAAAGCAGGCACAGGTCATGTTCGCTGCTCTGGCCAAGGTCGGCGCACTGGAGGTGTTGGAGGATGGCTGATAAGCTGTATTTTGCCTATGGGAGCAACATCAACCTGGAGCAGATGGACTACCGCTGTCCAGATGCCACGGTGGTGGGGCCGGTGGTACTGGAGAACTACGAGCTGCTGTTTCGCAGAGGTGGTTTTGCCACTATCGAGCCAAAGAAGGGAGAACGAGTCCATGGCCTGCTGTGGAGCATCACGCCGGAGTGTGAGCGATCCCTGGACCTTTATGAGGGGTATCCCCGCTTTTATGATAAGCAGACCGTGACAGTACGCGACGGTCTGGGCCGGGAATTGCCTGTGATGGCCTACATTATGGATGAGCGGTTCCGGGAACCGATGCTGCCTACGGAACCCTATTACAACGGCATTCTGGAGGGCTACAGGCAGAACGGCCTGCCGGAGGCATCTTTGAAAAAAGCATGGGAGCACGCCGTCCAGGAGGTACATCAGGAGACAGAGCGGATCAACGCCAACTTTACGAACTGCACCAGACCGTCCAAGCGGCGGGGCGGCTATGACCGCTGACACTATGATGCGGGAGGAGGAGCGGTATGTCCAGTAAAAAAATCTCGCTGACTGGCGAGGTGCATATCAGTACCGGAAGCATCTACACCACCGTGGACGCACTGGAAGCAATGAAAGTCATCGGTTTGGCCTACGGTCTCTACAGTCACGCCGAAGAAGTTCGGGGTCAGCGTGTCATGTTGGACGAGGGCGGTGGACACCCTGTCCTCGTTGTGCAGGAGGACATAAGCCACCACGGGAGTCCCCTGTGGGAAACGATTTGTACCCTGACCGATGATCCCCGGCAGATTCCGCGGTATCTGGCCTTCCGGGACGCGCTGAAGATGCTGAGGGAGATGGATCGAGAGCAGGAACGCTCGCCTGTTCCCCAGGTGCCGGTGCGGCAGATCAAAAAAGATGGGAAAAAGCACCATGAGCGGTGAAAAATATTCGTTTTTTGACGTGCCGGAAGATGACATCTCGCCCCTGTTCACAAACAAGCTGCAGGAGCAGGCGCACGTGGGGTGCCTGCGGGGGAGATTTCAGGATGGCGGGATCGCGGTGGATTGGTTTGGAGGGAATGAGACCCTGTGTACGCCGGAGTTTGACGCGGAGCTGAAGGACCTGTTGAAAAACCTGTGCCAGGACGGGCCGTTGGATGACTCGCAGGCTATGAGGCGTTTTTGCCTGGAACGCCCCCAAGCAAAAATGTCAGGGCGAGATACCTTTTTTGCTTTTCGTATCGACACCAGCCGGTATCGCTATTATTTACGTCTATTCCTGCAAAAACAGAAGTTTTTTATCTTCTGCTATCAGCCCGATCAATTTAAGCAGGATCGTCCCACGCCGGACTATCATTACCAATACCGTAAAAAACCGAGAGCAAAACAAAAGTCAGGAGGCGAACGCGCGTGAAGGTTTTGGTGGTAGAGCCGATGAAGGAGTGCTACACCAAAGAGATCAACGGCCTGGAGGAGATGCAGGCACTTGTAGGCGGGTATATCCAGGCCATCTACCCCTTCCCGGATAAAGCAGCTGTGGTCTGTAACGAGGAAGGAAAGAACCTGGGCCTGCCTTTCAATCGCCCACTGTTCGATGAAAATGATTTGCCCTACGATATCATCTGCGGCACATTTTTTGTGGTGGGTTTAGGTGTAGAGGACTTTGTTTCTCTGACAGAGGAGCAGATCCGTCGGTACAAGGAACATTATGATAGGGTCATGGTCCTCACAGCAGCCAAAGAAACGACACCCCAGCACAAGCCCCCCCATCCACACAAATACAGACGTGGTGTGGAACGGTGAACACGGAGGAGCCTATGACCAATTACGACCTAACCAGCATAGGCGCTGTTTCTGCCTCCGCAAAGCTGGCACATATTCGCGCCAATCAGGAGCCGGATCAGAGCAGCTATAACGCCGCATGGCTCCATGGCTACGCAGACGCCCTGACCAATGTGGCAGATGCCCTGGAACACCAGCAGGAACTTATGGACTCTATCATTGGCTGCATGGGCGAGCAGTATGACAGCGCAGAATTATACGACATTCTCCACAATGCCCTGGCAATGTCCGACGAGGATATCCTGTCTTTGGGTTTTGACCTGCCCCAGTGCCATGAGTATGACGCGGAGATATCCACAAAAAGACCAAAAGGAAGGAAATTTGCACTCTATGAGAGATAAATACATCCTGACCGCTGAGTCGGTCACCGAAGGGCATCCGGACAAACTGTGTGACACCATCGCAGATGCTGTTCTGGATGCCTGCCTGCTCCATGACCCCAGCGCCCATGTGGCCTGCGAAGTCATGGCCACAGCTGGCAAGCTCATCGTGGCAGGTGAGATCACCGCCACGGAGTTGCCGGATATCCCCGCCATCGCCTGCAGCACGACCTGTAAAGCGGGATACCCCAGTTTGGACTATGAGGTGGAAGTCATCACCCGTGACCAGAGTCCCGATATCGCCGGGGCTGTTTCCCAGGAGGACCAGCTTGGCGCAGGCGATCAGGGCATCATGTACGGTCATGCCTGTTCGGAGACGGAGGAACTGCTCCCGCTGCCCGTTGTCCTGGCCAATCGGCTGACCTGTCTGCTGAGCCACGTCCGCAGGACCGGGCGCATCCAGGGGTTGGGGCCGGACGGCAAAGCACAGGTATCTGTGGAGTATGTGTTCGGCCAGCCCAGCCGAATCACCAGTGTGGTGGTCTCCTGCCAGCATGATCCTGATAAGGATATGGAGATGCTGCGCCGGGAGATCCAGACGGAGGTCATCCAGCCTGCCCTGCGGGAACTGCCCCCAGATGAAGGAACAGAGATCCTTATCAATCCCTCCGGGCGTTTTGTGCTGGGCGGCTTTGAGGCGGATACTGGGCTGACGGGGCGCAAGCTCATGGTGGATACCTATGGCGGTCTTGCGCCTCACGGCGGAGGGGCACTGTCTGGGAAGGACGGGAGCAAGGTGGACCGCAGTGGGACCTATATGGCTAGATACATCGCAAAGAACATCGTAGCGGCAGGTCTGGCAGAGAAGTGTACAGTCAGCTTGGCCTATGCCATCGGCAAAGCTGATCCAGTCGCCGTGGACATCGATACCCACGGCAGTGGAGAGTATGGGGACGATGTACTGGCTCAGGCGGTGCGGCAGGTGTTTGAACTGACGCCCGCCGGGATGATCCGCACACTGGGTCTGGACAAGCCCATCTTCGCCCAGTTTTGCAATTATGGGCACTTCACCCATCAGGATGCACCTTGGGAGCAGTGTGACTGTGCGGACCTGCTGTGGAACGTGTGCAGAGTCAAGGAAGCAGGTGTCTCCAGCCGGTGAGATATGTTGCTTCCTGCTCCTTTGGCAAGGACAGTCTTGCCACTATCTTACTGGCCAGGAAGCATGGAGAGCCGCTGGATGAGGCGGTCTACTGCGAAGTCATGTTCGATAAGACGATTTCAGGCGAAGTCCCGGAGCACCGGGATTTTATTTACACCAAAGGTATCCCCGCCCTGGAGAAGATGGGCATTAAGGTCACCATCCTTCGCTCAGAAAAAACCTATGTGGATCTGTTCACCGGGCGTGTGACCCGTGGACCGAAAAAAGGGATGGTACGCTCCTTCCCGGTGTGTGGGAAGTGCTATGTCCAGCGGGACTACAAGCTGCGGCCCATTGAGCGATACCGGAAAACACTTCCCCCGGATACCGTTCAATACATTGGTATCGCTAAAGATGAGCAAGCGCGGCTGCTGCGGCTGGGCGGAGGCCAAAAGATCTCCTTGCTGGAGAAATATGATTTCACCGAACAGGACGCCAAGGAGCTCTGCCAAACGGCAGGGCTCCTTTCGCCTGTCTATGAATTCACAGACCGGGGCGGCTGCTGGTTCTGCCCCAACGCCAAGCGGAAGGAGCTGCGGCACCTCTATGACCACCACCCGGAGCTGTGGAATAGGATGCTGGAATTGCAGGCTATACCGGGGAAAGTATCCGAAAAATTTGACCGCAAGCGGCGCTTTTCCGATATTGACGCACTGTTCCGTCAGGAGGATGCCTGCAATGAGGCAGCCGGAAAGGCAGCATAACAGAAAAGGAGTGAGAGAAACGAGCAACCAGAAGTATGAGATCACGGACATTGCCCATGAAAAATACCCCTTCCTCCACCGTATCCGCGCTCTGCGGGACATTAGGCCGGACATCAAAGCTGGGGATCTGGGCGGCTTTGTAGAGAGCGAGAGCAACCTCTCCACTGAACTGGAGGACAATGCATGGATCTATGACGACGCCGTTGTCTGCAATAACGGCTACGCGGATCGGGGCGCTGTTCTTCGAAATGAGGCGATTGTGTGCGGCGACGGCTATATTTCCCATGGGGCTGTCGTGAGTGGACACAGCCGGGTCGAGGACAGCGCCTATGTGCGCGGCGCTGTCCTCAACGGCCACGCCCGGGCTTCCGGATGCGCTGTCGTGCGCTGTTCCCGGGAGAGCGGTCACCCCCCGATCCTCTCAGGCCACTGTGCAGTCTACGGGAACGTGTCTGGTGATGTGCGGCTGACCGGGAGCACAGTGATCATCAGCGGTGAGGAGATCTATAACGACACTCTGGACACCCTGGTCATCAGCGGCCAGAATCGTTCTGTTATCCGCCATCCCGCCAGGGATGAACTGGCGCCCCAGATACCGGAGCCGCAGCAGGAAAAGAAACAGCGAAAAGAGGTGGAGCGGTGAGCAACTTCTTTGAACAGGAGCTGTGGTATCTGTTCGGCGATGAGCAGGTCATCGACACTCCTTACTGTTCCGGACAGAGCTGTTACGGGACACTGGACAGGGATCTGCGGGTACGGATACAGTTTATCTCCACCCACATTTCCGGCCAGTACGATGCTCTGAAGCTGACTGTTCTGAACCGCATCAATGGGCCGGTGGACATCCAGGTACTGAAACTGGGGGATATTCTGGGCAAAAAGCCCATTCCCGGCAACCCCAATTTCCGGGAAGGTGTGGCTCCCCACATCTGGGATAACTATGGGAAATTCGAGTGGTACGCATATCGCCCCACAGAGGCCGACTATGAGACAGTCCGGCAGGCTGTGGGCCGTTATCTGGATGTGTTTCGGGACCGGACTCTGGAGCGGACCAGAAATGGCCCCAAACTGGTGTACATCTGTGCCCCGCTCCGGGGTGACGTGGAGCAGAACATAACCTTCGCAAAGGAGAAAGCGCGGGAGGTGTTTCAGGCCGGGGACATCCCGATCTGTCCCCACCTCATGTTCCCGCCCTTCGCGGACCCGGATGACCCCGTGCAGGACCAGGCGGCGCGGGAGATGGGCCTGCGGCTGGTGGAGCACTGTCAGCAGGTCAATGTGTACGGCCCTGTCCGTACACCGGGGATGCTGGCGGAGATCCGCAGGGCGGAAGAGCTTCGTATTCCGGTCAAGGCAGACCAGCCGGGGCTCCAAAAGACAAAGGGCCGTCCCAGGCGCGGCCAGAGCAGATAGGAGGACACATGGCAGAGATCAAGACAGTCACCATCGACGAGCTGTGTCAGATGAACGATCAGGAGGGTCTCATCCTCCAGGGCTGCGGCGGCGATCTCCAGGAGTGGGTGGACGGTATCAATGAGCTGCTCACTCAGGGCGGTATCCTGCAGGCCGGCAGCGCATGGAAAGCCGAGGCTGTGCGGGTATTCCAGCACGATGGCCTGGCAAACCTGCTGTTTCCCTTTGACGGTGTTCAGTTAGATGTGGGAAAGCTGGCTATATGGCGGCTCCAGACCCATGCACAGTTCGGCGGCACATGGCTCAGCGACTATGTCCCCAACCGACTGGGCGGGTTTGTCCAGGAGCAACGGCCCCAACGCCTCAAAATGGAACTGCTGGGCCAGGACGGAAACATCTTCGCCATCCTGGGCCGGGCCTCTGCCCTGCTGAAGCGGGCCGGGATGAAGGACCAGGCGGACGAGATGTTCCAGCGGGTGACCGCCAGCGGCAGCTATGAGCAGGCGCTGAATATCATCAGCGAGTATGTGGAGACGGAGCTGACACCGCCTCCCATCCACCAGAAATCCAATAAAAAGAAAGCGAGAGATGCCCATGAGCGATAAATGGGAGATCATCCAGGGAGACGCCCTGAAGGTGCTGGAGGGCTTTGCCCCCGGCACCTTCGATGCCGTCATCACCGACCCGCCTTACGCCTCCGGGGGACGCACTCAGGCGGAGAAAAACAAGTCCACTACATCCAAGTATTCCAGCATGGGAGAGAATGCGCCCCCTCCTTTCGAGGGGGATGCCAAGGACCAGCGTTCCTGGACCCGCTGGGCGGCAGAGTGGCTGTATGAGGCTCGGAAGCTGTGTAAGCCCGGAGCACCGGTGTGTATGTTCATCGACTGGAGGCAGCTCCCCGCTGCCACCGATGCCCTCCAGTGGGCTGGATGGATCTGGCGGGGCACCGCTGTTTGGGATAAGGGCAACAGCCGCCCCCAGAAGGGGCGCTTCCGTCAGCAGGCGGAGTACATCGTTTGGGGCTCCAACGGGGATATGCCCCTGAGCCGCCCGGTGCCCTGTCTGCCCGGTGTGTTCAAGTACGGCAATCCACAAAATCGTATCCACCTGACCGAGAAGCCCCTTCAGCTCATGCGGGATGTGGTGAAGATCGTGGAGCCGGGTGGCCACATCCTGGACCCCTTTTCCGGCAGCGGCACCACGGTATTGGCTGCTGTGCTGGAGGGCTACACTGCCACTGGCATTGAAGTTACTGACGAGTACGCCCGGCGCGCCAGGGAGCGGATCGCAAAGGAAGTGGGTGTCTACGAGGACTTGAGTGGAGTGGCATCTTAATGGAAAAGCAAACTTCGGCCAAATTTTTCCGAAAACCAACTCATGTGTTAGGTTTGATGGATAGTACCGCTATCATCCGCCCTACACCCTTTCGAATCATCAGAGAGATCATCCTTACAGATGCCCAATACCACCGTTTCCAGTCTGATCTGCTGGCAGAGCGGCCATACATCGCGGCCAGGACCAAGCTTACCGGCTATGACCGGGAAACTGGAGGATTCTGCTGTCTGCTAGTCACCAGCCGCAATCGGAAGGATGGTATCCTTGTGGATGGTGAGGGTTATCACTATGCCAGATACGCGGCTTATGTCCCAAACAAGCAGGCACTGGATCTGCGCGGTGTGGTCCGGGATAATTTGGACTTAAAATTAAAAGAACGATGATTTCAAGCGTGGGTACAGCAAGGCATTTTGTGTATATGCCCTGCTGTTTATTTTTCACGGATGGCCAGGGGCAGGGTGTCATGTATTGACCCCCTGCTTCAGTTTTTTGCGCAGTTTCATCAAATAAGGGTGTCAATACATGACACCCAAAGGAAGGAGGACGCATGGCGACCAAGGAGAACCATCTGTAGCAGGAACAGTGAGGGAGTTTTTCTTTTGAAATGCGGCCCCACCGGGGCCGGGGCCTATGCCGCCCGCAGGCGGCGACGGCGCAAGCATAGCGCAAATGTACATTTTGCGCGCTTGCAGGGGATAAACCCCTGACCCCCATGCCGCCTACGGGCGGATATTCGGAGTGCGGAAGGAGAAAACAAGATTGACAACCCCTATTTAATAGGGTATAATTTGAATCGAAGGAGGGAAAAATGTGACAAGACTTTTTGTGGAGCTACCCTCCTTTCGAAATGACTGGAGGGCGCTCGGACTGGCGGATGGTGACTTACGTCGTCTACAGGAGGAACTGTTGACTGACCCGCAGGCCGGACGTGTCATGCAGGGGACTGGCGGCATCCGAAAGATCCGCTTTGCTTATGAGGGCCGCGGCAAAAGCGGCAGCATCCGGGTCATTTATATCGACTTCCCTGCTTATGGGAAATTGTATCTGTTGACTGCATATGCTAAGAATGAGGCGGAGAACCTGACCAAAGCAGAACGTAATGAATTGAAAAAATTAGTGGAGATCCTGGAACAGGAACTGCGTATGAAGGAATAGGAGGTGCTGGTATGGGAATGTTCGATAAGATCAAGACTGGTCTGGAAGAGGCTGTGGCCTATGAGCGGGGGACGCTACGAGCAAAGACGACCAAGCTGTCTGTCCTGCCTGTGGACCATTACGAAGCTGATGAGATCCGGGAGATTCGGAAAAGCACAGGATTTACTCAGGCTGTTTTTGCACAGTATATGGGTGTCAGTGTAAAAACGGTAGAGGCATGGGAAGCTGGAAGAAACCACCCGGAAGGGACTGCCTGCCGCCTCCTGGCCCTGACTCAAAAAGACCCTGCCTTCCCCATCAAAACGGGGATCGTAGCTCGGTGATAGGATAAGAAGATCGTAAAAGCCGCTGCTGGTGCAGCGGCTTTTTGCATACCAAACCAAAGGAAAGGAGCGTGAAGTCATTTCGGAACAGAGACACCATTTCCACATGGAATTGACACCGCAGCAATATGAACTGCTGTGTCAGCAGTCCAAACAGTGTGGCCTGAGCAAGCGGGGCTTTCTGGTGCGGCTCATCGAGGGCAAGCCAGTCAAGGCTCGCCCATCCCAGGAGATCAAAGCTCTGCGCACGGAGATCCACCACATTGGAAACAACATCAACCAGATCGCCCGCAGCGTCAACGCCGGGATCGCCAAGGCGGAGGATGCCAAGCGGGGGCTGTACCTGCTGGACCAGGTATATGAACTTCTCTATGAGGTGGCGAAAAAGTAATGGCCATCACCAAGATCCTGGCGCGGAAAGGGCGGCTGGATGTGGGTATCCACTATGTCCTCAATGGGGACAAGACTCAGGAGCAGATCCTTACCGCTCACCTGAACTGCGAACCGGGACGGGAGCTGCGACAGATGCTGGAGACCAAGTCGCAGTACGACAAGGAGGACGGCGTCCAGTATTACCACATGATCCAGTCCTTCCGGCCTGGAGAGGTGTCCCCGGAATTGGCCCTGGAGATCGCCCAGACGCTGGTGGAAGAACACCTGCCCGGCTACCAGGCCGTCATCGGTGTCCATGTAGATAAGGAACACATCCACGCCGTACGCCCGGATAGGGCAATGAGAAAAGCAGTATGAGGTACTGCCCCGTAAGATA
>OFOK01000789.1_pt1 | contig 28975 bp, 24 predicted proteins | sample 1542001 | NCBI WGS metagenome assembly OFOK01 (sample SAMN04209242, study PRJEB22552) | human gut metagenome | biome: gut; material: feces | host: Homo sapiens | place: USA: Oklahoma
GTAAGCGGCAAAAATCAACACCGCGTCTGAAAGGATGTTGAATAGATTAATCAGCCTCTGGTTTTTCCGTATCACCTTTTTCACATCCTTTCGTGAATTTGCCCTGCCATTTTTTCGCTACCCCAGCCCAAGCTCCGCCAGCCCCCGTACCCGCCCGGGGGTCAGCTTGCAGTTGCTCTTGTCCGGGTTTTCCAGTGCGTATTGCTGGCGGCGCACCCATTTGCCCAGGGCCACGCCGTCCGGGGTGGTGTAGGCCACCGGCAGCTTCAGGTTGCCGTGCTGTTCATAATACCGGCGCGCCGCCTGGTATCCCCGGCTCCACTGCCGCTCCGCGTTGGTCTCCCATCGCATACCAAGAGCGTTTAACCGGTCGATCTGTTCTTCTGTCAGCCCCGCACCGGGCGTGGTGCCGGCCCGCAGGGCGCGCTGCTTGAAGATCCATTTGCCCAAGGCAAGGCCGCCGGGCGTACAGTAGTCCAGCGGCATTTCCAGATCGCCGTGCTCGGCGTAATACTCCGCCGCGGCCAGATAGTTCTGTTCCCACCGCAGGCTGAAGGGCCGCCAGATCATGCCGATGGCGTCCAGCCGGGCGACCCGCTCTTGTGTCAGCACACTGGCCGCCGTGTTGCCCGCCCGCCGCTGCCGGCAGTTGATGATCCATTTGCCCAGTGCAAAACCGTCCGCCGCCACGTACCGCGCCGGCACGTCCAGATCTCCGAACTCTTCAAAATAGGCCTGCGCGTGGGCATAGCCCCGCTCCCAGGCCAATTCCAGCCGGTTCTCCCACTGCATACCAATGGCGTCCAGCCGCGCGATCTGCTCTTCTGTAAGCACGCCCGGCGCACGCCCGCTGCGCACCGCCCGCTGTGTGCCCAGCCAGCTGCCCAGCGAAAGGCCGTCCCCTGTCTTATAGCGCTTGGGCGCCAGCAGGTTGCCGTGCTGCCGCCGGTATTCCACGGCCGCCGCGTAATAGATTTCCCAACTGGAAGCAAGGCTCTCGCCCAGCTTTTGGAACAGTGCCCGGCACTCCTGCACCTCGTCGATGATTCGGAAGCGCTCGGTGACTACCTCGCCCCCCAGGCCCTGGCCATACAGCAGCTGCACCGCCGTGCGCATCTCCTCCTGCATGGTGCTGATGCTGTACAGGTTCTCAAAGTTGTTCACCACGTCAAACACCACGGGCTGCCGCCCGCCGGCTGCCAGCGCGCGCCCCAACTGCTGCTTGTACACAATGGGCGAAACGGTGGGCCGGAACATCACCACGCCGTCGATCCCTTCCACATGGATGCCCTCGTTCAGCATGTCGATGCAGAACAACAGCTTCAAATGACCGCTGTCATCCTGCTTGAAGTTCTGAAAATCCGTGCTGGCGTCCGGGTCGTCGGAATATACCCGGTACAGGTGGGGCGCCTCGTCCACACCCGCGAATCACCCGGGGGCCGCCTGCGCCATCTCTTCCAGGTGCTCGCGGCTGGCGCAAAAACAAATGTATCTGCCGTCCCCGCGGGGGATGTGCCTGCGGAACACCTCGCTCAGGCCGTCCGCTTTTTCCAGGGCGCGCCGCAGCGCCTCCAAATATTTTTCATTCTCCCGTTCCAGCCCTGCGCCCCGGGCGCCGCGCACCCGCTCCTCCAGCCGCGCAAGCTCCTTTTGATAGGCATACACCGAGGTCACATACACCGGCGCCGGCAAAATGCCCCGCACCACCGCCTCGCCCAAGGTCATATAGCTGGCAATCCGGCCGTCAAACAGCTCTTCGGCCATGTCCCGCTGGTTGTCCAGGTACCGCACATTGGTGGCCGAAAGCCCCAAGCGCGGTGTGCGCGGATACTGCTGCAGCAGGCGCTGCACTCCTTCGCCCCACTTCTCTGCGCCGCACCGGTGAAACTCGTCCAGCACGATCCACTTGGGAGCTAGTGCATCCAGCTCCTCCTCCACCAGTGTCATGAGCTTTGCGTAGGTGAGGAATTGAATGTTTCCAGGCTGCCAGCCGCTGGCGCGCTGCAAATTTTCCAGCTGGGTGCGCACGATATACTCGCTGGGGGTAAGCCACAACACCCGGTCGGCCGGATGCTGCCCGGCCAGGCAAAAGCCAATAAAGGATTTGCCGGTGCCGGTGGGGTGCACGATGGCTGCCTTGCCGCTCTGCCGCAGGCTGTCCATCGCCGCCGCATATGCTTTCTGGTTGTGTGGATACAGCTCCAGCGCCACCGCTTCCACCTCCTTCGCCATGGCAATGCCAGCCACATAATTACTGTTATGTGGCTTTGACCGATTAATAATTACATTTATTATAACATAAAACACGAAAAACTCTACCCTTTGTGTTTTAATTAGCACGATTTAATAAGAAAACAGCACGCCAAACAAGCGCATATTGAGAATATGCGCTTGTTTGGCGTATCACTTTTTCCATTAGAACGTTTCAGAGACCTTGCAGATACAGCAAGGCCTCTTTTTTGTGGTAGCAAAGCCACATAACAGTAATTATGTGACATATTTCGACAATCTCCCCCGCCGTTCCCTACTGCACCAAACACAGCCGTTCGATCTGCCGGAATTCCCGTTTCCCATCCGACAGGGTATAAATGCGCGTCGTGTCGATGCTGCTGTGCCCCAGCAGGTCCGCCAGGCGCAGCAGATCCTTGGATGAATTGTAATACGTGCGGGCAAACAGGTGGCGCAGGTTGTGGGGGAACACCTTTTCAGGGGCCACCCGGGCCCGGCTGCACAGCCGCTTCATGGCAGCCCAGATGTGGCTGCGGTCCAGCGGCGCGCCGCCCGCCGTAACAAACAGCGGGCCGGTGTACCGCCGCTTGGCCTGGGCATACCGCTGTAATTTGCGGCACAGCGCTTTGGGCAAAAGCGCCACGCGGCGCTTGCCCTTGCAGGCGATCTGCACCCGGCCGGTGCGCATGCACTCCACCGTCACAAAGCGCAGCTCGCTTACCCGCAGCCCCGCGCCGCACAGGGTTTGAAGCACCAGCCAAAGGGCAGTGCTTTTTTCTTTTGCCGCATCCAGCAGCCGCAGATATTCCGCCCGGCTCAGCTCCCGTTCCGTGGGGCGGAACAGCGGCCGCTGGATCTTCAGCGCCTTCACCCGGCACCCTTCCAAGCCCGAAAACTGCAAAAATCCGTTCAGGGCCGCCAGCATACTGTTCACGCTTGCCGGCGCGTACCGCTGCACCAGCCACTGCTTATAGGCGATCACCCGCTCTTTTGTGACCGCTGCTTCCCCGCCCTGCCAGTTCAAAAACATCCCCACATCGTGCCGGTATTTTGCGATCGTTGCCCTGCTCCGCTCCTGCCCGCGCAGATGCTCCATATACTCTTCCAGTGTCTGTTTCATGGATCCCACTCCTTTTCTTTTGATTTCCCTCACATTGCTTTAAACCTTCCTTCTATTGTATTTGGTTCTTTTTTCCTTTCAACTTTATTTCCATAATTTGGCCTGGTTTTCCACGCGGTTTTTCGGCGCAAAGCTTCTTTGCGCGACCTGCCGCGCGATCCGTTTTAGTATAAAGTCAAACATAAAAGAGCCTTTTAAAAAAGAGGGGGAGCTCATGCAAGCCGCTGGCAAAACGACCCGTGCGCTGTGCACAGCTCTCGCTTTTAACCCCCGCTGACTCCATAAAAAGCACTGGCCCGGAACGCATTCACAGCGTTCCGGGCCGGTACTCTTTTGTTTATTGGTTCAGCCCCTTCATGGTCAGGGCGATGCGCTTTTTCTTCAGATCCACATCCAGAACCTTTACCTTCACCACGTCCCCCACCTTCACGGCCTGGCTGGGGTGCTTGATGAACCGGTCCGAAAGCTGGCTCACGTGCACCAGCCCGTCCTGGTGCACGCCGATGTCCACAAACGCGCCGAAGTCGATCACGTTGCGCACCGTACCTGTCAGCTCCATGCCGGGCTTCAGGTCCTCCATGCCCATCACGTCGGTGCGCAGCAGCGGCGGGGGCAGCTCGTCGCGCATATCCCGCCCGGGGCGCAGCAGCTCGGCAATGATGTCCTTCAGGGTCGGTTCACCCGCTCCGGTCTCGGCGCACAGCCGCGCAAAGCCGATCTCCTTTGCCTTTTGCGGCAGCGCGGCAATGGCGTCGGTGCCAATGTCCTTTGCCGCAAAGCCGCAGAGCTCCAGCAGCTTTTCCGCAGCCGGGTAACTCTCGGGGTGCACGGCGGTGCCGTCCAGCGCGTTCTTCGCGCCCGGCAGCCGCAAAAAGCCCGCGCACTGCTCAAAGGCCTTGGGCCCCAGGCCCTTCACCTTTTTCAGCTGGGTGCGGCTGGCAAAGGCCCCGTTCTCCTCCCGCCAGGCCACCACGTTTTTGGCCGTGGAGGCCGAAAGCCCCGCCACCCGGGCCAGCAGCGGCGCGCTGGCGGTGTTCAGATCCACGCCCACCGTGTTCACGCAGTCCTCCACCACGCCGTCCAGCGTGTCGGCCAAGCGCTTTTGGGGCATGTCGTGCTGGTATTGGCCCACCCCCACGGCCTTGGGGTCGATCTTCACCAGCTCGGCCAGCGGGTCCTGCAGCCGGCGGGCAATGCTCACCGCGCTGCGCAGGTTCACGTCGTACTGGGGAAACTCCTCGGCGGCCAGCTTGCTGGCGGAATACACGCTCGCGCCCGCCTCGCTCACCACCATATACTGCACTCCGCCGCCCAATTCGCGGATCACCTCGGCCGCAAAGATCTCGGTCTCGCGCCCGGCGGTGCCGTTGCCGATGGCAATGATCTCCACCCCGTGCTTTTTAATTAGCGCCTTGATGGTACTCTTGGCCTGCTCCACCCGCTTGAATTCCGGCACCGGGTAAACCACCGCCGTGTCCAGCACCTTGCCGGTGGGGTCCACCACCGCCACCTTGCAGCCCATGCGGTAACCGGGATCCAGCGCCATGGCCACCTTGCCCTTGATGGGCGGGGCCAGCAGCAGCTGCCGCAGGTTCTCACCGAATACCTGGATCGCCCCCTCGGCCGCCTGCTCGGTCAGCGCCGCGCGCACCTCCCGCTCCAGGCTGGGCTGCACAAGGCGGGCATACGCGTCCTGCACGGCTTCGTCCACCTGCGCGGCGCTGGCGCCCCCGCTTTTCTTCACAAACATCCGCCGGGCGATGCCGCAGGCGCGCTCGGGGTCCACCTCCACGCTCACCTTTAAAAATTCTTCCCGTTCGCCCCGGTCCAGGGCCAGCACCCGGTGCCCGGCAATGCGGTTCACCGGTTCCGAAAAATCATAGTACTGGGCGTAAACGCTGTCCTCCTCCTTGGCGGCCTTGCTCTTCACCAGGCCGAAGGCCCGGTAGAACTTGCGCAGCTCGGCCCGCAGGGCCGCGTCGTCGCTCACCTGCTCGGCCAGGATATCCCGCGCGCCCGCCAGGGCGGCCTCGGCGTCCGGCACTTCCTCGGTTATGTACTTTTCGGCCTCCGCCCGCACGTCCAGCCGGGCGTCCTGGGCCAGCAGCGCCTGGGCCAAGGGCTCCAGCCCCCGGGCTTTGGCCACGCTGGCCCGGGTCTTGCGCTTTGGCTTATAGGGGCGGTAAAGGTCCTCCACCTCGGCCAGGGTTTTGGCCGCCGCCAGCGCCCTTTCCAGCTCTTCGGTCATGGCGCCCTGCTCGGTGATGACCGCCGCCACCTCGCCCTTGCGCTTTTCCAGCCCCCGCAGGTAGTCCAGCCGCTCGGCCAGGGTGCGCAGCACCTGGTCGTCCATGGCGTTGGTCGCTTCCTTGCGGTAGCGGGCGATAAAGGGGATGGTGTTGCCCTCGTCGATCAGCGCGATGGCCGCCGCCGCATACTGTTCGGGCACGTTTAATTCGGCGGAAAGAATTTTTGCATACTCCATGGGTGATAAAACTCCTTATTACGCTTTTTGTTGCTTCTTGCGTTTGGAATGGATTTGCAGCGCCATATAGGCCAGCCATGCCGCCAGGCTGCACACCGCCACTGTCAGGCTGGCCCCCAGGCCCGCGGTGTGGTATTCCAGCCGGATGATACTTTCTCCCGCCGGGGCGGGAACCGCCATCAGGCCGCCGCTCACCTTCAGCACCGGCGCTTTTTGCCCATTCACCACGGCGGAAAAGCCCTCGTCCCAGGGCACAGCAAAAAACACCAGCTTTTCCTCTTCCAGGGTGATGCGGGCGGTCAGGCCGCGGCTGTCCAGCTGCACGTCGCTGGCGGCCATTCCCCGCCGCGCCTCCAGATCCCGGTTGTAGTTCTCCCGGGTCAGCGCGGTGCGCTCCTCTTCGGGCAGGTGTTCCACCCGGCCCCCATACGCGGCGAGCTGTTCCTCGTCCAGCACCAGCGCCCGCAGCAGCAGGTTCGCCCGCTGGCTCTTGCCCACCGCCTCAAACTCCTCCTGGGTCACATAGCTGTCGTAGGCATAGGCCATAGGCAGGGCGTTCTGGTTCTCATACACCGCCAGCTGGCCCTCGGTGCCCCACCGCACCCAGCCTTCGCCCGCCTTTTCTTCAAACTCCAGGGCCTTGTTCACCGGGCACACGGTGTACCGGACCCCCAAAAGCCCCCGCAGGGCATACTGATCCAGGCTGGGTTCGCTGCGCACGTCCCGTTTCACGTCCACCTGGGGGTAAAATTCCAGGATCGAGGGCGCCACCGTGGAATTGAAAAACTGCAGGCAGCTTTTGCCCATCCACAGCCCCACGTTGTCGTAGCACTCGTAATCGTCCACGCGGTACGCCCCTGCGGGCAACTTTTCCGCCAGGGCGCGAGCGTCCTCATACTGCTGCGCGCGCCAGTTTTTGTCGTTGTCCCACTGGGCAAACTTGCCGATGGCGATGTGGGTGATGCTGTACAGGCAGCCAAACGCCAGCACTGCGGCGGTCAGCCGCCTTGCCAGCGCCGGCCTGCGCCTGCACTGCAGCCACAAAAGCCAGAAGATCGCAAGCCCCAGCAGCGCAAGGCCCAAATTCAGCCAGAACTTTTCCGGGTATTCGATCACCCCGATGCCCCAGCCCGTCTCCTCGTCCTTCACAGGCACAAGGGCAAAGGCGCAGAACGCAAAAAGCACTGCCAGGGTGGGCCGGATGCCCTTTTGGATGTCCACGCTCCCGTCCTCCAGGGCGTGCACCGTGGCGGCGCACATTACCAGCACCGGCATGTAATACCACCGGGCGTAAAAGCTGGAATTCAGCGCGTAAAAGCTCGAGTTCAGCACCGGCACAAACGCCATCACCAGGCAGGTGCACAAAATGCGCTTGAAGGCGGTGCCGTTTTTGCAGCGGCAGTAGGCGATCACCCCCGCCATGCCCAGCAGCGGCAGGTAGGCGGTCATGCTGGTCCACTTGATGACCCCTTCGTTGAAGATTACAGGCATGTAGGGGCTGTCCGGCGGGAAGAACAGGCTGTACACAATGGCCGCATATTGCTGGGTCTTGCCATACAGCAAAAACCCAAACCCGCTGGAAAGATCCACCGTGCGCGGGTTTTGGGCAAGGCTCAGCAGCGCCGGCCAGGCCAGCACGCACCCCATGCCGCAGCCCACCGCGCTCTCAAAGGCAAGGGCCGCAAAGTCCCGCCCTTTGATCCTGTAGCTGCCGCTTGCGGTCATGCAGATAAAATAGATCAGCAGGAACACGATCTGCCCGGCAAAAAAGAAGTAGTTGTTCAGCAGGTTCAGCGCCACCAGCAGCGCAAAGGGGCCCCGGCGCTTTTCGTGCACGGCCTCGTCCAGCGCCCACAGCAGATATGGGAACAGCGCCACCACGTCCACAAAGTGGTTGAAGAACACGTTGTACACGGTAAACCCGGAAAAGGCGTAAAGGCAGGCGCCCAGCACCGCCATGTTGGGGTCCTTTGTATAGCGGCGCAGCCACAGGTAAGCGCCGCCCCCCGCCACGGCAAATTTCAGCACCAGCAGCGGGGCCATTAAAAACGGCAGCCAGGCCGCCGGGAACAAAAGGCTCAGCCACCAGAACGGGCTGCCCACCAGATAAAAGGAATAGCTGTTGATAAAGCCGCTTCCCAGGTCGGTGGCCCAGCTGAACGAGCCCCCGCCGCTTTTCACAAATTCATTGGCGTAATAATAAAACGGGATCTGCTGGCTGTTGAAATCGCCCGCGTAAAGAAAGATCCCTCCATCCACGATATAGAACGGCAAAAACACCATTGCCGCCCCCAGGGCGCAAAGCCCAAAGGCCAACCAGTATTTGTTCTGCGGTCTGTTCAGTGGCTGCATGGTGCGCTTTTCCGCCTTTCGCAAAAACTCTGTTCCTATTTAAAACGAACCGGCAGGCCGTTTTATCGCCGGCAGGGCAAAAAAATCCGCAAAATTCAAAAGCCCTGCTTAACGGCCCGCAAATATGCTATCATAAGGATAGCCAAAAAATGTGTTGGGTTTGTGGTAATTGTTCCCAACCCCTGCAAGGAGGTACCTTTCCCATGAAGACCTATCCCTTCAACGCGCTGGTCAGCCGCATGAAATACATCCGCCGCTGGAGCCTGATGCACGCCGCCCGCCCCGAGACCCTCAGCGAGCACACCGCCGAAACGGCCATCCTGGCCCACACCCTGTGCCTGATCGCGCAGCAGGTCACCGGCACCCCGGTGCGCCCCGAGACCGTGGCCGTGGCCGCGCTGTATCACGACGCGCCCGAGATCCTCACCGGCGACATGCCCACCCCGGTAAAATACAAAAACGAGCGTATCCACACCGCCTACAAGGCTTTGGAAACCGAGAGCGCGGTGGCCATGCTGGGCCTTCTGCCGCCCGCCCTGCGCCAGCCCATGGCCGGCTATGTGACCGGCCGCACCCTCACCGAGGCCGAGTCCCGCCTTTTAAAGGCCGCCGACCGGCTCTCCGCCCTCATCAAGTGCATCGAGGAGGTGCAGGCCGGCAACCGGGAGTTCGCCGCCGCGCTGGAACAGCAAAAGGGCGCCCTGGCCGCCATGCACTGCCCCGAGGCCGATTATTTTCTCGAGCGCATGCTGCCCTGCTACAGCCAAAACCTGGACGAGCTCACCCGCGGCGAAGACTAGCCGCCCTCCCGGCGGCCCTTTCCCCGCGGCGCCCGGCCAAACGTGCGTTTCACCGGTTGCCCGCCGCGTATACCTTTTCGATCAGCCGGTCCACGTCCTCAAAGTGCTGCAATTCGCAGCAGGCACGGCGCAGCGCCGCTGCCCCCTTCAGGCCCTTCATATAATAAAGCGCCTGGCTGCGGGCCTGGGGCATGGCCGTCCACTCCCCCTTTTCCTCGCACATCTCATAAATTTGTGTGCGCAGCGCCTCCATCTTCTGGCGCAGGGTGGGGCGGGGCGGCAGGGGCTGGCCGGCCAGCGCCGCCCGGATCTCGCCGAACAGCCATGGGTCGCCCAGGGCGGCCCGGCCCACCATCACCCCGTCGCACCCGGTGGCCTCCAGCAGATCCAGCGCGTCCTGCGCGCTCTCAATATCCCCGTTCGCCACCACCGGCACCTTTACCGCAGCCTTCACCGCGGCAATGGCTGCGGGATCCACCGTGCCGGGGGTGTACATCTGCTCCCGGGTGCGGCCGTGCACCGCAATGGCCGCGGCGCCTGCCGCCTCGCAGGCCTTTGCCGCCTCTGCAGCGGTGATGTGCTGCGCGTCCCAGCCGGTGCGCATTTTCACGGTCACCGGCCGGCCGCCGCTCTCCTTCACCACGGCGGCCACAATCGCGCCGCACCGTTCCGGCTCCAGCAAAAGGCGGCTGCCCGCCCCGCCGGCCGTGATCTTGGGCGCCGGGCAGCCCATATTGATATCAATAAAGTCAAAGGCATAACCCCCGATCAGGGCGGCCGCCCGCTCCATGGTCTCGGGCTCGGCCCCGAACAACTGCACCCCATAGGGGGCCAGGGTCTCCCCGTTTGCAATGAGCTGGGCGCTTTTTTTATCGCCGAAGGTCAGCGCCTTCGCGCTCACCATCTCGCTTACGGTGTACACCGCGCCGTGCCGTGCGGCCATGCGGCGGCAGGCCGCGTCGGTAAAGCCCGCCATGGGCGCAAGCGCCGCGCCGGGCGCAAGCTGGATGCTGCCGATCTGCATATTGTCTCCTTGCCAACTGAATTTGTGAACCTTATTATTGTATCATAAACCGCCGGTTTGTGGTATACTTTTAAAAGTTTGGAATGACCCCGGATGGAGGATAACACACCATGAAACTGCTGGTACTGGACGGCAACAGCATCGTAAACCGCGCCTTTTACGGCATCAAGCTGCTCACCACCAAGGATGGGCGCTACACCAACGCCATATACGGCTTTATGAACATCCTGCTGAATCTGCTCAAGGAGACCGAGCCGGACGAGGTGGCCATCGCCTTTGACCTGAAGGCCCCCACCTTCCGCCATAAAATGTACAGTGGCTACAAAGCCACCCGCAAGGGCATGCCGGAAGAGCTGGCCCAGCAGATGCCCGTGCTCAAAGAGCTTCTGGCCGACCTGGGTTTTGTCATGGTCGCCAAAGAGGGCTATGAAGCCGACGATATCCTGGGCACCCTGTCCGCCGCCGCGGCAAAGCGGGGCGACGAGTGCTTTATCGCCACCGGCGACCGGGACAGCCTGCAGCTGGTGAGCGAACAGGTCACCGTGCTGCTGGCCGCCACCCGCATGGGCCGCAGCGAAACCGTCCGCATGGACACTGAAGTCATCGCCGAAAAATACGGTGTTGCCCCCCGGCAGCTCATCGAGGTAAAAAGCCTCATGGGCGACGCGTCCGATAATATCCCCGGCGTGGCGGGCGTGGGCGAAAAGACCGCCCTCGCCCTGATCCAGCAGTTCGGCAGCCTGGCCGGCGTGTACGAGCACCTGGCCGACCCGGCCATCAAGCCCGGCGTGCGGGCAAAGCTGGAAGCCCACAAGGCCGAGGCCGAGCTGTCCCGCACCTTGGCCGAGATCGACTGCGCGGCCCCCGTGGAAACCGCCCCCGGCTCCTACAAGCGCAATCAGGGCGACCCGGCCGCGGCCGCGGCCCTGCTGGCCGAGCTGGAAATTCACTCTCTGGTGGGCCGCCTGGGGCTTTCCGCCGCCCCCGCCCCCGCCAAAAAAGCGGACGCCGCCCCCCTTGCCGCCGTGCAGCCGGAGGCTCTGCCCCTGCTGGTGGAGGGCCGGGTGTACCTGGCCTGCCAGGGGGCCGAATGGTACGCCGTGCAGGCGCAAAGCGTCTGGCCCGTGCCCGCCGCCCGCTTGCCCGACCTGCTGGAGGGCGGGGCCGAGCTGTATGTGTTCGACGCAAAACCCCTGTACCGCCTGGCCCTCGAGGCCGGGGGCGTGGGCAAGGCCATCCGCTTTGACGCAAAGCTCGCGGCGTATCTGCTCAACCCCGCCGCCTCCGGGTATACCGTGGAGCAGCTGGAAGCCGAATACGCGGTCTCCCCCGCCTTTTCCTGCGAGGCTCTGCCCCAGGCCGGGGCACTGGCGCCCCTGTGCGAAGCCCTGGCCGAAAAGGTCGCGGCCGAGGGCATGACCCACCTTTTAAACGACATTGAGCTCCCCCTGGCCCTGGTGCTGGCGGATATGGAGCGCACCGGCATGCTGGTGGACCGGGAGGGCCTCGTGGCCTTTGGCGAAGAGCTCAAGGCCGTGCTGGAGCAGTGCCTTGCCCGCATTTACACACAAGTGGGCTACGAGTTCAACCTGAACAGCCCCAAGCAGCTGGGCGAGGCCCTGTTTGTAAAAATGGGCCTGCCGCCCCGCAAAAAGACCAAGAGCGGCTACTCCACCGACGCCGAAACCCTCGAAAGCCTGCGGGCTTACAGCCCGGCGGTGGAGGACATCCTGCAATACCGCACCTACCAAAAGCTCAACAGCACCTACGTGGAGGGCCTGCTCAAGGTCATCGGGCCGGACGGGCGTATGCACTCCACCTTCAACCAGACCGAGGCCCGCACCGGGCGGCTGTCGTCCAGCGAGCCCAATCTGCAGAACATCCCCATCCGCACCGAGCTGGGCAGCCGCCTGCGCCAGTTTTTCCTGGCGAAGCCCGGCTGCGTCCTGGCCGACGCGGACTACAGCCAGATCGAGCTGCGCATCCTGGCCCACATCTCGGGCGACAAGACCATGCAGGAGGCCTTTTTGACCGGGCAGGACATTCATCGCAGTACCGCGGCCAAAATTTACGACATGCCCCCCGAAATGATCACCCCCGCCCTGCGCTCCTCGGCCAAGGCGGTGAACTTCGGCATCGTGTACGGCATCGGCGCCTTCAGCCTTTCCAAGGACATTGCGGTCAGCGTAAAAGAGGCCGACGCCTTCATCAAAAACTATCTGGCCACCTTCCCCGGGGTCAAGCAGTATATGGACGGCACCATCGCCCAGGGCCGCGAGCAGGGCTATGTGACCACCCTGTTCGGCCGCCGCCGCGCCCTGCCCGAGCTTGCCAGCAAAAACTTCAACCTGCGGGCCTTGGGTGAGCGCATGGCCATGAACACCCCCATCCAGGGCACCGCGGCGGATGTGATCAAGCTGGCCATGGTAAAAGTCTGGCAGCGCCTGCGGGCCGAAAAGCTGGAAGCGAAGCTCATTCTGCAGGTGCACGACGAGCTGATCGTGGAAGCCCCCAAGGCCGAGGCAAAAGCCGTGTGCCGCATTTTGCAGGAGGAAATGCAGAATGTGGTGGAGTTTGCCGTGCCCCTCACTGCCGACGTGAACACCGGCAAAACCTGGCTGGAGGCCCACTGATATGCAGGCCCTCATCGTGCGCCCCATGCTCCCCGCCGACCTCGCCGCCGCCGCGGCCATCGAGGCCTGCGCCCCCGAGGCCTGGACCGCCGGCCAGCTCACCGAAGAGCTGGCCGCCCAGCAGGCCGGCGGCGCGCCGCGCCTGTTCGTCGCCGCGGGTGAGGCCGGCCTGCTGGGCTTGGCTGTGTACCAGCTGGCGGCGGGCGAAGCGAATCTCTGCACCCTCACCGTGGCCCCCGCCGCCCGCCGGCAGGGGGTGGGCCGGGCCCTGCTGGAACAGAGCCTCGCGGCACTGAAAGCCGAGGGCGCCTGCAGCTGCTTTTTGGAGGCGCGCGCCTCCAACGCCCCGGCCCTGGCGCTGTACGGGCGGCTGGGCTTTGCCCGTGTGGGCCTGCGCAGGGGCTTTTACCGCGCCCCTGCCGAGGACGCGGTCCTCATGGCAATGCCCCTGTGACCCGCCTTTTTCCCTAATTCGTTAAAAAACGTGGTGATTTTACATAATGTATATTTTAGGCATTGAATCCAGCTGCGACGAGACCGCCGCCGCCGTGGTAAAAAACGGCCGCGAGCTGCTCAGCAATGTGGTGGCCACCAGCGTGGCCGAGCAGGCGCTGTATGGCGGCGTCGTGCCCGAGATCGCCAGCCGCCGCCATGTGGAATTCATCAGCGGCGCCGTGCAGCAGGCCCTGGCCGACGCGCGCCTCACCCCCGCCGACCTGGCCGGCGTGGCCGTCACCTTTGCCCCCGGGCTGATCGGCGCGGTGCTGGTGGGGGTCAACTTCGCAAAGGGCCTTGCCTATGCGGCGCAAAAGCCCCTCATCCCGGTGCACCATCTGCGGGGGCACATCGCCGCGCTCTACCTCACCCACCCGGACCTGGAACCGCCGTTTTTGTGCCTGGTGGCCAGCGGCGGCCACAGCCACATCGTGCAGGTGCAAAGCTACACTCGTTATAAGGTGCTGGGCCGCACGGTCGACGACGCGGCCGGCGAGGCGTTCGACAAGGTGGCCCGCACCCTGGGGCTTGGGTATCCCGGCGGCCCGGCCGTCAGCAAAGCCGCCCGGGGGGGCGACCCCAAAAAGTACCGCCTGCCGGTGCCCAAGGTCGAGGGCCCTTACAACGTCAGCTTTTCCGGCCTGAAAACCGCCGTGCTGAACGCGGTGAACCAGGCCGCCATGAAGGGCGAGCCGCTGGACATTTCCAGCATGGCCGCCAGCTTTGAGCGCCGCATCGACGAGATCCTGGCCGAAAAGCTGCTTACCGCCGCGCGGGATACCGGCGCCTCCACCCTGTGCCTTGCAGGGGGCGTGGCCGCCAACGGCCTTTTGCGCAGCCTGCTGAACGAGGGCGCGCAAAAGTTGGGCGTGCGCCTGTGCCTGCCCGAGCAGCACTTTTGCGGCGACAACGGCGCCATGATCGCCGCCCAGGGCTATTACGAATTGCAGGCGGGCCGCACGGCGGACCTCTCCCTGAACGGCCTTGCCACCCTCCCCATCGACTACGACTGCGAATAAGCAGCAAGGGCGGGGCCCGCACGAAACATTCGTGCGGGCCCCGCCCTTGCTGTTGTGAAAGAAAAACCTGCCCCAGGCTTACTCAATGGCGATACTGCGGGCCGCAGGGGCTGTTTCGGCGCGCTTGGGCAGGGTCACTTCCAAAATGCCGTTGTTGTATGCGGCGCGGATGGCCCCTGCGTCGATGCCGGAAATGTCAAAGCTGCGGCTGAACGAACCAAACTTGCGCTCCCTGCGCACATAGTCCTTCTGCTTGTCCTCGGTCTCGCTGCTGTGGCGCGCGGTGATCACCAGGCTGTCGCCGGCAAGGTCCAGGCTGATGTCCTCTTTCTGGAAGCCGGGCAGCTCCGCCTCCAGCAGGTAATGGTCGCCTTTATCCTGGATGTCGCACCGGAACTGGCTCATGTCGCCAAAGCCGGTGAACAGGCTGCGCTCCATATTGTCCAGATAGTTCCACAAGCTATTCTCTTCACGGCCGAACGGGATCATACCAAACATACAAAACTCCTATTCTCCGCGCTTTAAAATATTTTGTCGGCCGGCGCGCTTTCAGCGCGGGCGCTGCGTCGGGCCTGCCAAAAGGGTTCGGGGGTGGCTCCCCAGGGCGGCTGCCCCGGGCTCCCCGCCCTCCTGACAAGTATTACTATACCCCCGGATTGTGATCTATTTTCTTATTTTTTATGAACAAATTGTAAATAATTAGCACTCGCTTTAAATGAGTGCTAATTATTTTAAAAGATGATTTCGTCACGTCCCGGGAGCCTGAAAATCCCCTTTCCCCGTTGCGCCCCGGCCGCCGCGGGGGTATACTAAAGGCAGCGACTCAGCAAAAGCAAAGGAGGTCCACCATGCAGCAGACCACCCTGTTTGAATCGACCCAGGAGCGGCCGCTGGCCAGCCGCATGCGCCCCCGCGACCTGGACGAATTTGCCGGCCAGCAGCACCTTTTGGGGCCCGGCAAAATCCTGCGCCAGCTCATCGAGGCCGACCGGATCAGCAGCATGATCTTTTGGGGGCCGCCGGGCGTGGGCAAAACCACCCTGGCCCGCATCATCGCCCGCCGCACCAAGGCCGAATTTGTGGATTTCAGCGCCGTAACCAGCGGCATCAAAGAGATCAAAGCGGTCATGCAGACCGCCGAGGAATCCCTGCGGTTCGGCCAAAAGACCATCCTGTTTGTAGACGAGATCCACCGCTTCAACAAGGCCCAGCAGGATGCGTTCCTGCCCTATGTGGAGCGGGGCAGCATCGTGCTGATCGGCGCCACCACCGAAAACCCCAGCTTCGAGATCAACTCCGCCCTGCTCTCCCGCTGCAAGGTCTTCGTGCTGAACGCCCTCACCCCAGACGATCTCACCGCCCTTCTGCGCCGCGCCCTCGCCGACCGGCGCGGCTTCGGGGGGCAGAACGTCGAGATTGGGGACGACGAGCTGTATATGATCGCCAACTTTGCAAACGGCGACGCCCGCACCGCCCTGGGCACCCTGGAAATGGCGGTGCTGAACGGCCGGCGCGAACAGGATAAAATTTATGTCGAGCGCGCGCTTTTGGAACAGTGCATCAGCAAAAAAAGCCTTTTGTACGACAAAAAGGGCGAGGAGCACTACAACCTCATCAGTGCGCTGCACAAATCCATGCGCAACTCCGACCCCGACGCCGCGGTGTACTGGCTGGCCCGCATGCTGGAGGCCGGGGAGGACCCGCTGTACGTCGCCCGGCGCCTGGTGCGCTTTGCCAGCGAAGACATCGGCCTGGCCGACAGCCGCGCTTTGGAGATCACGGTGGCCGCCTACCAGGCCTGCCACTTCTTAGGCATGCCGGAATGCTGCGTCCACCTCACCCACGCGGTGGTCTATCTCTCGCTGGCGCCCCGCTCCAACGCCCTGTACCTGGCCTACGAGCGCGCCAAAGAGGACGCCCTGAAAATGCTCGACGAGCCGGTGCCCCTGGTGATCCGCAACGCGCCCACCCGCCTGATGAAAGAGCTGGACTACGGCAAGGGCTACGTTTACGCCCACGACACCGAAGAAAAGCTGGCGGATATGGACTGCCTGCCCGAAAGCCTTCTGGGCCGCCGCTACTACGAACCCACCGACCAGGGCAGCGAGGCCCGTGCCAAAGAAAACCTCACGCGCATCCTGGCGCGCCGGGCCGAGCTGCGCGCCGCGCGAAAGGGCAGCGAATGAAAATTCTCGTACTGGGAGGCACCCGCTTTTTCGGCATCCAACTGGTATGGGCCCTGCTGGAAAAAGGCCACAGGGTAACCATCGCCACCCGCGGCCTCACCCGTGACCCCTTTGGCCCGGCTGTGGAGCGGGTCATTGTCGACCGCACCGACCCCTCCGCCATGAAGGCCGCCTTTTCGCATCGCAGCTTTCACACGGTGTGCGACGATCTGGCCTATTGCTCAAACGATGTAAAAACCGCGCTGGACTCGCTGCATTGCAGCCGGTATGTGATGGTCTCCTCGGCGGCAGTGTACTCTTTGCGGCCCGGCGTCTGCGAGCAGAGCTTCGATCCCCTGGCTCCCCCCCTGCGCTGGGGCTGCCGCGCCGATTTTGATTACGCCGAGGGCAAGCGCCAGGCCGAGCGGGCGCTCTTCGGCGAATACCCGCTGAAGCAGGCGGCAGCCGTGCGCTTCCCCTTTGTGCTGGGCCCGGGCGACTATACCCGGCGGCTGTATTTTTATGTGGAGCACGCGGTGCGCCGGCTCCCCCTGTATGTGGATGCCCCCGAAGCGCAGCTGAGCTTTATCCACCAGGCGGACGCCGGCCGTTTTCTGGCCTGGCTCGCCGCCGAAAGCCCCCTCACCGGCCCGGTGAACGCCTGCTGTCCCGGCACGGCAAGCGTGGCCGATCTTCTGGGTTATGTGCGCAGCCGCACCGGCGGCAGCCCCCTGCTTTGTTCTGGCGGTGCGCCGGCGCCTTACAACGGCACCCCGGCCCACAGCCTCGATACCCGCCGGGCCCAGGGCGCAGGCTTCTCCTTTTCGCCCCTGCAAAGCTGGCTTCCCGGCCTGCTGGACCGCTGTATCCTCGAGGCGCAGCGGGGCCTGCAACCATGATCTGCCAGCCCGCAGGTCATCTGCTCTGCGGCTGGTTCTTTGAAACCCGATCTGTTGCGCTGCGGGACATTTGCCAGGCTTTCTTGCCCGTCATTTTAGCAGCCGCTCGATCTTCTTCGTGATCCTCAGCGGCAATTCAGCGCCCCCCTTCGCATTGGGGAAGGTCACCGCCCCCAAACGTTTCATTCCGGACGTCTTAAAAAATTCATTCATTGCGCGAAGTGCCCCGCTGCTTTGCCCGCAAAGCAGCGAAAAGGGGAAAGGGGTATTACACGCCGTTAAAAGCAGATACTCCTGTTTCCCAGATAAGCGCGGGCGGGGAAACGTTGCGGTTTTCTCCATCGCTGTCCCCAACAGGCGGTCAAACAGATTTTTAACGGCCGCCGGCACGTTCGCCCAATAAGTCGGAGCCGCCAGAATAATCCTGTCACATGTTTTAATGTGTTCGGCTATCTCCCCCAAATCGTCCTTCAAAACGCATTGCCCTGTCTTGATGCAGGTCCGGCAGCCTTTACAAAATGCAATACGCTTTTCATAAAGCGGGATCACAGTGATCTCCCAGCCCTCCGAAGCCGCGATCCTTACGGCGTGATCGAGCATGGCCGCCGTTGAGCCGTTTTCGTGCGGGCTTCCCAAAATTGCAAGCAGCTTTTTCTTCATTTGTTCTCCCCCGTCGATATTAGCCGGTAAAGCCTTTCAAACCCATCTTCTAAAAATTGTTGTCTCGATACGTTCATCGCTTTTTCCAAATACGCCTGTTTATTCACCGACATTTGGATCAATCCCGCCAATGCGGCCCAAAACAAAAAAGCTGTTTGCAGCACCGGGATATCCGGCTGTATTTCACCCGCTTTAATTCCCGCGCACATAAATTCTTCCAGCTTGTGGTTGATTTGCTCCCCGGTTTCAAATGTTTCCTTTTCCAAGGGCAGCTCATTTTCCCTGTTAAGCTCCACATTGATCTCTCCCAGGGCAAGCGCAAAATAGAGAGGGTACTGTTCCTGATAGTTCACCAGCGCTCTGCAGATTTTCCGGTATTTCTCTTTTGCCGTCGCTTTCCCCTCCACTGCTTCCGAAATGTGGGAATAAAGCATTTTCATGCTTTTCAGCACAAGGAAACTTACAATTTCTTCTTTGTCCGCAAAATAAACGTATAATGTAGCCTTGCTGTATCCCGCCTCTTTTGCGATGTCATTCATGGTCGTCGCTTCAATTCCCCCGCGCATAAAAAGGCGTTCGGCGGCCATTGCAATATTTTCACGGTGGGTACTTTCCGTCTCCTTTTTTCTCCGTCCCATGCGGTTTCCCCCTTTCATTAATTAAACCCGCGGTTTAATTAAAATCTTAGCAGGGATCCGCTTGTTTTGCAAGCCCTATTCAGGCGGCTTGCCGTCGATCCAGTTCGGCTGAATGCACCTCCTGGTTTGTGCATTTTGTCTATTCCTTTTTATATAAGGCCTTCCGATACAGCGCAGCCCCCTCCCGGCAAAACCGGGAGGGGGCTGCGTCTATGCTCTGGTTTTATCATGCTGCGGGGCCTTGCCCGGTGGGGTCTCTCCTTTTTCTTTCCCTGTTTCCGCTCTCAGGCCCCCAGCTTTGTTTCCAGGTTCCTGCGGATGGCCTTAATGAACTCCCCGCTGGTCACCGGGGTCGGGGTGATGCCCTCGGCCAGGCCGCACAGGTCCTTGGTCATCACGCCGCTCTCCAGCGTTTCCAGGCAGGCGGCCTCCAGGGTTTTGGCAAAATCCTGCAATTCGGCGTTGCCGTCCATTTCGCCCCGCTTTGCCAGCGCGCCGGTCCAGGCAAAAATGGTTGCCATGGGGTTCGTGCTGGTGGCCTCGCCCTTCAAATAGCGGTAATAGTGGCGGGTCACGGTGCCGTGGGCCGCCTCGTATTCATAGCAGCCGTCCGGGCTCACCAGCACGCTGGTCATCATGGCAAGGCTGCCGAACGCAGTCGATACCATATCGCTCATCACGTCGCCGTCGTAGTTTTTGCAGGCCCAGATAAACCCGCCCTCGCTGCGGATCACCCGCGCCACCGCATCGTCGATCAGGGTGTAGAAATACTCGATGCCCGCCGCGGCAAACGCCTCTTTATACTCTGTCTCAAAAATGTCGGCAAAAATATCCTTGAACGTGTGGTCGTACTTTTTGCTGATGGTGTCCTTGGTGGAAAACCACAGGTCCTGCTTTGTGGCCAGCGCGTAGTTAAAGCAGCTGCGGGCAAAGCTTGCGATCGAGGTGTCCTTGTTGTAGGTGCCCTGCAAAATGCCCGGGCACTCAAACTCATACACCGTTTCGCGCAGCTCGGCGCCGTCCGCGCCGGTGAACAGCAGCTCCGCCTTGCCGGGCCCGGGAATGCGGAACTCGGTGCCCCGGTACACGTCGCCATAGGCGTGGCGGGCAATGGTGATGGGCTTTTTCCAGTTCTTCACCACCGGCTTGATGCAGTCGATCAAAATGGGCGCCCGGAACACAGTGCCGTCCAGCACGGCGCGGATGGTGCCGTTGGGGCTCTTCCACATCTCGTGCAGGCTGTACTCGGTCATGCGCTGCGCGTTGGGGGTAATGGTGGCGCATTTAACCGACACGCCGTATTTCTTATTTGCCAGCGCCGCATCCATGGTCACCTGGTCGCGGGTGGCGTCCCGGTGCTCCAGGCCCAGGTCGTAATATTCGCATTTCAGCTCCACAAAGGGCTCCAGCAGCTCCTCCTTGATCATCCGCCACAAAATGCGGGTCATCTCGTCGCCGTCCATCTCCACCAGGGGGGTCGTCATCCTGATCTTTTCCATGGGTATCCCTCGCCTTTCTGCTCGTTTTTATCACTCCGCGCCGGGGCGCGGGCCCTTGCCTTTTTGTGCGGGCGGCCCTCAGCCGTCCAGCTCTGCCAGCACCCCGGCCAAAATCGCCGTGCCCTCCTCGATCTGGGCGCGGGTCGGGGTCGAAAAATTCAGCCGCACGCTGCGGCAGGGCGCGGCGTCCGTCATGAACGCGCTGCCCGGCACAATGGCCAGCCTGCGCTCAAGGCACCGGCTCACAAACCGGGGCACGTCCACCTTTTCCGGCAGGGTCAGCCACAAAAACATGCCCCCCTCGGGCCGCACGTAGCTTGCCCTGCCCCCCAGCGTTTCGTCCAGCCGGGCCATCATAAATTCCGCTTTTTCTTTGTAAAGCGCCCGCAGCGCCCGGATGTGCGCGTCCATGTCGGTCTCGGTGAGAAGCTTGTGGCACACCCGCTGGGCCCAGATGTTGGTGTGCACGTCGCTGCCCTGCTTCGCCACCACCATCTTGTCGATCAGTCCCCTCTGCGCGGCGCAGTAGGCCAGCCGCAGCCCCGGGCACAGGATCTTGCTGAACGAGCCCGCATACACCACCGCGCCCTCGGTGTCAAAGTGCTTGATGGGGGGCAGGTCCTCCCCCGCAATGCGCAGCTCTCCGTAGGGGTCGTCCTCCAGCACCGGCACCCCGTACCGCACCGCCAGCTCGTAAATCGCCCTGCGCTTTGCAAGGCTTGTGGTGTAGCCGGTGGGGTTCTGGAAATTCGGGATACAGTAAAAAAAGCGCGGCTTTTGGGGCGCCGCAAACACCCGCTCCAGCGCCTCCAGGTCCGGCCCGTCCGCCTGCAGGGGCACGCCCTCCAGCCGCACGCCAAAGCTTCGGATGGAGTTGTAAGCCCCCAAAAAGGCCGGCTCCTCCACCGCCGCCGTGTCGCCCTCGTTGCACAAAAGCTTTGCCATAAACTCAATGATCTGCTGGCTGCCGCTGGTAATCAGGATTTCGTCCCCCGCCTTTACCACCGGCCAGCGCCGGTTGGCAAAGCTGCGGCAGGCCTCGCGCAGCGGGCCGTATCCCTCGGTCACCGAATATTGCAGCGCCCCCACCGGGTCCTGCTCCAGCAGCTCGGCGCTGAACCGGCGGATCGCCTCCACCGGGAAGCTGTCGGCCGCCGGGTTGCCCCCCGCAAAGCTGATCAGCTGCGGGTCGCTCATCTGCTTGAGCAGCTCGCGGATGATGCTGGGCCGCATCCCCTTTACCTTGTCGGAATATTCCAGCTGCATTTTATCTCTTCCTCTCCGTTTTTGCTCAGCTGCGCGCCTTGCCCCCGTGGGGCAGGGCCGCATAGCCGCACTCCACCGTGATCACGCAGAAGTACCGGGGATCCTTTTGCCGCACCAGGTGCTTGATGGCCTGCTTTACGTCCAGTTCGCTCATGGCAAACCCGGCCGGTACCACGCAGTCGAAGATCAAGTTTGTGTGGGTGGGGCCGGGCACCATGCGCAGGTCGTGGATGGTGAGCGCCCCGTCGATCTCTTTTACCGCTTCGCTCAGCCAGCGCCGCATATCCCCCACCCGCTCGTCGCTGGTCACAATGGGGTCAAAGTGGATGACCACATGCAGGCCGTCGTTCTCCAAAAAATCCCGCTCGATGTTGTCGATCACGTCGTGGCTGGCCATCACATCACCCTCGGCCGCCATCTCCACATGCACGCTGGCGAACTGGCGGCCGGGGCCGTAGTCGTGCACCATCAGGTCGTGGGTGCCCAGCACGTTCGGGTAGCTCATCACCCGCTCGTGGATGTACTTCACCAGCTCCGGGTCGGGCGCAAGGCCCAGCAGGGGGTCGATGGTGCTTTTCACCAGCCCCACGCCGCTGTACAGAATGAACAGCGCCACGGCAAGGCCCATCCAGCCGTCCAGCTCCACCCGCGCAAAGTGGCTGATCAGGGCGGCGGTCAGCACCGCGCCGGTGGTCAGCACATCGTTGCGGCTGTCGGCCGCCGTGGCGATCAGCGCGCCCGAGTGGATGCGCCCGCCCACCTTTCTGTTGAACAGGGCCATCCAAAGCTTTACCAGGATCGAGGCCGCCAGCACCCCCACCGTCACCCAGCTGAAGGTCACCGGCGTGGGGGCCAGGATCTTGCCCAGGCTCGTTTTTCCCAGCTCCAGCCCGATCACCAGCACCATCACCGCCACCGCCAGGCCGGACAGATACTCAAACCGGGCGTGCCCATAGGGGTGCTCCTCGTCCGCCGGGCGCGAACCCAGCCTGAACCCCAAAAGGCTCACCACGCTGGACGAGGCGTCCGACAGGTTGTTCACCGCGTCCGCCGCCACCGAGATGCTGCCGGACAGCGTGCCCACCATAAACTTGCCCGCGCACAGCGCCAGGTTGCACAAAATGCCCACCCAGCTTGCCAGGTTGCCGTATGCGGCGCGCACCGCCGGGTCGTGGGTCTTTTCTGGGTTTTTTATAAAAAGTCGAATGAGTGCCTCAGTCACGGCAGGCGCCTCCCCGGGTGATTTTTCAAAGGTTTGAACGGATAAAATTATATCATAAAAGCCGCCCGTTTTCCACTGAAAAGGGCGGCTTTGCGCATTACGGCTGCTTTTTTTCCAGCGGGCGGCGCACGCCGTCCGGGCCGATCACCTGGGTATGGTCCAGCTGCACGCGCAGGCTGCTCTTGAAAGCGTCGATGTACTCGCGCCGCAGCGCCGCCTGCTCGGTCTTTTCCTGTTCGCTCAGCCCCTCCGGCGTGCGGCTCTTGCGGGCCAGCTGGTTGATGCGGTCGATCTTTGCCTGCTCCATAGGGTCCTCCTGCAATTTTTATTGGTTGTTTTTCGCACTTCCCCGGGGGCGCTCCGCTATTTTGGCGAGTCGCCGCGCACCGTGGTGAACACCAGCACAAACACCGCCGCCAACATCAGAATCCCCGCCATGCGCAGCGTCCGGTCGGGCAGGGGCCCCCAGAACCGATCCGCCGCCAGCGCGGCGGCCCAAAGCAGAATCGTCAAAAAGCCTGCCGCCCTGAGCACCTTTCTTTTCATTCGGTCAGCCCCCTTTGTGCAGAGAAACATATCATAGCCGTTCTGCGGTTATTATACCACACCCGCCTCCAAACGCAAAACCGGCCCGCCCTTTTGGGGTGGACCGGCTTTGCTCAGCAAATACGTTTGAGGAGGAATCATGAAAAAAACGATTTATGTAAACCTTCTCGCAAAGGGGAAGGGCGATGGGTTGTCTGGGCCGCCCAGCGCCTTGCGGCGCCTCGCATGGGCGGCAGCCAGTATATACACAGCGGAAGGTGGCTTTTCCCGCCGCCGTGGTAGACGCACCGTTTTGGGAAGCTTTGCGGCCTCCCCCGGGCTACAGTTATATCATACCGGCCAATTGTGGAAAAAGCGTGATAAGCCTATAAACAAATTGCAAAAAAGTTACAAAAGCTTTGTGAACCTTTTCCCTCACAGGATCGCCAGGGTCCGCAGCAGCCAGATTCCCCCCGGCAGTGTGATCACCGACAGCAGCATCGACGCCAGGATCACCCCCGCGCACATCTCGCCGTCGCCGCCCATCTTTTTGGTCATGATGTAGGCGTTCAGGGCCGTGGGCACCGCCATGGTCACAAACACCGTGGCGATCTGCTCGGTGTTAAAGCCCAGCCACACCGCGGCCGCCACGCACACCAGCGGCTGGGCCGCTGTTTTGAACAGCGCCGCCGCCAAAATGCCCAGCCTATCCCTGCCAAAGCCGTGCAGGTTGATGCTCGCCCCCACAAACAGCAGCGCCAGCGGCGTTGCCAGCGAGCCCAGGTATCCCACCGCCTTTTCCGCCGCATAGGGGATATGCAGGCGCAAAAACGAAAAGGGAAGCGCCGCCAGCACCGCCAGGATCATGGGGTTTTTCAGCACCTGCCAGGCCAGGGCCCGCGGGCTGGGCCGGGTGCCGCTGGGGTCGTACCAGCTCAGAAGAAGCACCGAAAGCACATTGTAAAGCGGCACCACAAAGGTGACCACCAGCACGGTGGAGGGCACCGCCTCCGCCTGCAGAAGGTTCTGCACCAGCGGCAGGCCGATGTACACAAAATTGCCCCGGAACGCGCAGTGGGCAAACGCGCCGATCTTGCCCTTGTCCCGCACCAGCGCCACGCCCAAAGCCCAGGCCGCCGCAAAGCTGGCGGCGGTGGCGCACACCAAAAACAGCACGTAGCGCCCGTCCAAAATGGCAAAAAAGTCGCTCTCGGCCACATCCAAAAACATCTTTGCGGGCAGCGACACATAAAAAACCAGTGTCACCGCCACATCAATAAAGCTTTGGGTGAGCACCTCCCTGCGGCGCAGGATATACCCCAGCAGCATCACCAAAAACACGGGCAGCACCGCGTTCACGCTGAACACCAAATTCTCCAACGTTCTTCCCCCTTTTTTCACCTGATCCCATTATACGACTTTACAACTTGTCGTACAACTTTTTTCTTTTGCGGAAATATGCTATAATGGCGGCACAGAAAGAAGGGAAGCTTCATGGAACCGCGCCCGAACTATGCAAAGCAGCTCAGCGCCGTGCTGGCCGGCCTTTCCGGCACACGCCCGCGCCTTGCGCTGCACGCCTGCTGCGGCCCCTGTTCCAGCGCCGTGCTGGAGCAGCTGGCGGCCCATTTTGAGATCACGATCCTTTATTATAACCCCAACATCTGGCCCGGGGCCGAGTACCGCCGCCGGGCGGACGAATTGGCCCGCCTGCTCGCCCAGCTGGCCCTGCCCGGCGTGCGCCTGGTGGAGGATGAATACGACCCCGCCCGGTTCTACGCCGCGGTAAAAGGCCTCGAGGCCGAGCCCGAGCGGGGCGGCCGCTGCACGGTGTGCTACCGCCTGCGCATGGAGCGGGCGGCGGCCTGGGCCGCGGCCAACGGCTGCGGGTGGTTTTGCACCACCCTTTCCATCAGCCCCCACAAGGACGCGGCGCGCATCAACGCCATCGGCCGGGAGCTGGAAGAAAAATACGGGGTGTGCCACCTGCCCAATGACTTTAAAAAGCAGAACGGCTATAAGCGCAGCCTGGAGCTCTCGGCCCAGTACGGCCTGTACCGGCAGGATTACTGCGGGTGCGAATTCAGCGCCCGGTCCCGCGCGGCAAACCCCGATGAATAAGCGGCAGCCCGGCGGAAACACATTCCGCCGGGCTGCCGCTTTTTGATGTCCCTTCTGTTTCGGGCGCCGCCGGCGCCGTGTTTTCCCCGCCCGCGCTCAGGCGGCGGGCTGCACCGCGCCGCGCACCTCCGGGTAAACCACATCCCTCTCGCTGCTGTAGGGCAGATAAGTGCCGCCGAAATCGCTGGTTTCCAGCGCGATCGAGGATTCCGGGTGCTGGTTGCCCATCACCAGCCCAAACGCCCCGTCCCGCAGCTGTAGGTTCAGGTTGTGGTAGCTCACGGTGCCCCCCTCGGCCACCCTGTAGTTGATGTTCACAATGCCGTTGGCGCGATACAAAATATCCGTCAGCTCGCCTTTTTCCTTTACCTGTTCCAGCAGCCCTTCCAATTCGGGGTTCGAGGGGTTCGGGGCCAGCGCTTTTAATTGTTCCTCGGTGATCCTCAAGCCCCCGTATTCCACCGGGCCGGCGCCCGCGCCTCCCCAGTAAAAATAATACGGCTTGTCGCTGGCTCCGCTCGTGCTGCCGTCCATCTCCACCATGTCGTAGCTGTGCTGATACAGGCGGAACTGGCCCCCGCCCAGGTGGGTCAGCCCCCAGCCCGCCGGCATGCCGTAATTCACAAGGTCGCCCCAGGTGCCGGTCTGGTTCACACCGCCCCAAAGCTGCACCTGGGCGCTGGCGGCCGTGCCGGCCGTTTCTTCCAGCCAGAACAGGGTCACGCCGTCCTCCATGGCCGCGGTCTGCAGGCTCCCCCCGGTGTAATTGCCCTCAAACAGCATCGATTCCTCGCCGTCTGCGGCAATGTAATAAAGCCTTCCATAGGGCAGCTCGTCGCCCGGCTCCCCGGTAAGCAGCAAAGTCTCGCTCTTTCCATCCCCGTTCAGGTCCGCGTCGATCCGCTGCACCGGCGCCTCGTTTTCCTGCAAAAAGTCAAACCGGCCATACACCACCCCCACCTGAACCAGTTCGTCCGCCTGGGAAAAGACGAAGTGCCTGGGCGCCGCAAGGCCTCCCTCCTGGGCCAGGGCCGCCGCCAGGTCAACCTCGGCCCATGCGCCGGTGCTGTAATCCCCGCTGCCGGGCACGCCGGGCAGGTTCACCTGCAGGTTCAGCTCCCCGCAGGCGCGCGCCTCGTCGGCCGGGATGGAATAGCGTTTCCCCGCAGCCCAGGCATGCTCCGCGTTCTCCTGTTCAAGGTAGTGCACGCTCATGCCCATGCCGTCCACTTCCCGCCGCCCGCTGATCTGGATATTCCAGTCCGCGGCGGGGCCCCCGTAGCTCTCCGGTATGGTGAACCACACCGCGCCGTCCCGCTCTTCCAGGCTGGTCAGCAGGCTGTTGATCGCCGTCTGCGCGTCGTCCCCGGGGGCCGGGTCCTGTTCATCGCCAAGCGGGGGAACTGAATTTCCCGCGTGTGCATCCGGCGTCCTTTGCGCGCCGGTAAAGGTGCACGCCGCGGCAAGGGCGGCCAGCACCAGCGCGGCGGCCAGCGCCCATGCCATCGGTTTTTTATGCCTTGCAATCGCCTCAATGCGCCGCTTCATCTGCCCCGCGTTGAAGCTCTGGGTGGTTGCTGCCACCAGCCGCTGGCCCGCAGGGGCGCGGGCGGGCACCAGGGCCACCAGGGCGCGCCCGTACGCCAGGCGCTCGGCTTCCTCAAGCCCCCTCGTCACCGCCTCGTCGCAGGCAAGCTCGCAGTCTTTTTTCGAGGCAAAGGCCGCCGCCCACACCAGCGGGTCAAACCAATACGCCGCCAGGCATGCGCACCGCAAAGCGCCCCACACCTGGTCGCCGTGGCGCCAGTGGGCCTCCTCGTGCCGCAGCACCCAAAACAGGGTCGCGCCGTCCGCCGCGGCTTCGGGGGTCAAATAGATCGCCGGGCGAAAAAGCCCATGCAGGCAGGGGGTCGAAAGCCCCTCGCCGCACACATACACCGGCAGCCGGCAGCCCGGCGCCGCAAAGGGCTGCCGGCTGCGTTTCAGCATGCGGCCGAACCGCAGGTTTGCCGCCGCCAGCCAGCCGCCGCACACCAGGGCCCCCAGCGCCCACCCCCATACCAGCAGCTGCCCCGCCTCAGGCCCCGTGCGCCCCGCCGGCCGCTCCGCGCCGCCCTGCGCGGGCGCTTCGGGCATGGCCTGGGCCGGCTGGCCCGGCCCGGGCCCGGGTTCCGCAAAGGCCGCGGCCGCCGGTGCGGGCAGGTAGTTCATCACGCTGGCCCGGCTTTGGGGCAGCTGGAACGGCAGCGCCAGGCGCAGCAGCACCAGCGCCCACAGCGCGTATTGCAGCCGTTTGCTCAGCCGGTCTGCCAGCAGCCGCCGCACCGCCAGCACCGCCAGAATCAGCACCGAAGAGCTCACCAAAAGCTCGGTCATGGCTCGTCCTCCTGTTTGGGCTGCGCCCCCTCCAAAATTTCAAACAGCTCCCGCCGCTCGGCCTCGCTGATGCCCTTTTGCTGCACCAGCGCGTTCACCATAAGGCCCAGGCTGCCCCCGTACACCCGCTCCAGCAAATTTTCGGTCTCCCGCAGGGCCACCCCTGCCTTTTCCACGGCGGGCGAATACAGCTTTGCCCTGCCGCCGTCCTGGTGCCGCACCGCGCCCTTGGCCTCCAGCCGGTTCAGCATGGTGATCACCGTGTGCTTGGTCCAGCCCGTGTCCGGCTTCAGTGCCGCCACCAGCTGGGTGATGGTGCGCGGGGCCGCCTGCCACAGCTGGTTCATCAGCTTCCATTCCCCCGCCGAAAGTTCCACGCCCATTGTTCTGCCCTCCCCGTAAAAGGTAATCATTCGTCTACCAAAAGTATCGCACAAAGGTATACGTTTGTCAACCTTATTTTTCACAAAAAAAGGACCGGCCCAAAACCAGGCCGGTCCTTTCTTGCAAAATGCCTTCCGTCTGCGATTCACTTGCGCCGCCCGGCCCCGCCGGAGGACCTGCCGCCCCCCGAGGGCCGGGACCCGCCGGAAGAGCCGCCGCTGCGGCGGCCTGCACCGGCGCCCCGGCTGGAACCTCCCCCAAAGCCCTTAAAGCTCGCCCCGCCCGAGGGCCGGGAAGAACTGGAGCCGCCGCCAAAGCCGCCGAACCCGCCGCCCTGGGGCGGGCGCGGGGGCTGCGGGCCGGGCCCGTGCGGCCCGCCGTGAGGCCCGGGCCCATAGTGGGGCGGGGGCGGCGGGGGCCGGTGATAATGCCGGTGCCACCGGCGCGGGGGCCGGGGCGGGTACACATAGCCGAAATACCGGGTGCGCACATACCGCACCGGGTGCAGCGCGGTGGAAACCACGACCAGCAGCACCAGCACGGCTGAAACAATCAGCACAAGCAGCGTCGTGCCTATGCCCAGGCCCGAGCGGCGGGGCGGCTCATACCCTTGGGTCCCGCCGCCCACGCCGGGCTGCACGTTGTAGATCCTGCACAGCTCGTCGTACATGGCCCCGGCAAAGGCGGTCACGCCCCTGTCGTAGTCGCCCGCGGCAAAGCCCTCCTCCAGGTTGTCGTACAAAAGATCGTCGATCTTGCTGGGGCTCAGCTCTTTTTCCAGGCCCGTGCCCACCGTGCAATAGTAGTTCTCGTCGCCGATCACCAGCAGCAGCAGCACGCCGTTGTTCTTCTTTTTGTCGCCCACGCCCCAGGCGTCGAACACCTGGTAGGCGTACTCCTCCATGGAAAGGGTGCCCGTAAAGTCCACCGTAACCACGGCGATCTGCGCGCCGCATGCCTGGCCCAGCGCCACGGTCAGATCGTTCACCTTCTGCTCGGTGGCCGCGCTCAGCACGTTTGCCTGGTCCAGCACACAGCTGCCCTGGGGCGCGGCGGGGATCCC
>OFOK01000797.1_pt1 | contig 28765 bp, 26 predicted proteins | sample 1542001 | NCBI WGS metagenome assembly OFOK01 (sample SAMN04209242, study PRJEB22552) | human gut metagenome | biome: gut; material: feces | host: Homo sapiens | place: USA: Oklahoma
TCCGCGCGTAATGCACTACACCGAACGGTGCATAGAAGTGCGCCCTCGTTATCTGTTCGATAAATTCCGATTTGCAGGTGAGTTCGGCTCCATAGTATCATATGGCCGGATAAACTACAAGAACAGCCACAGCAGTGCAAACTGCTGCGGCTGTTCGCTGCCTTACGAACACCGGCCATTTCCGGCGGGCGTTTTGTTTGTGCTCTGGTTTACTTCGCGTAATCGACGGCCTTGGTCTCGCGCATGAGATTGACCTTGATCTGACCGGGGTAGGTCAGCTCGTCCTCGATCTTCTTGGCGATGTCGCGCGCGAGCAGCACCATCTGATCCTCCGAGACCTCCTCGGGCTTGACCATGATGCGGATCTCGCGGCCGGCCTGAATGGCAAAGCAGTTGGCGATGCCGGGGAAGCTTTTGGTGACTTCTTCGAGCTTTTCCAGACGCTTGACATAGTTTTCGATGTTCTCGCGCCGGGCGCCGGGGCGGGCGGCGGAGATGGCGTCGGCCGCCTGAACCAGGCAGGCGACGACGGTGTGCGGCTCCACGTCGTTGTGGTGGGCCTCGATGGCGTGGATGACCTCTTCGGACTCCTTGTACTTGCGGGCGATGTTCACGCCGATGGTCACATGGCTGCCCTCGACCTCGTGGTCGATGGCCTTGCCGATGTCATGCAGGAGACCGGCGCGCTTGGCAGTGGCCACGTCGACGCCGAGCTCGGAAGCGAGCAGGCCTGCAATGTGCGAAACCTCGATGGAGTGGTTGAGCACATTCTGGCCGTAGCTGGTGCGGTACTTCATGCGGCCGAGCAGCTTGATCAGCTCGGGATGCAGACCGTGGATGTTCGTCTCGAAAACGGCGCGCTCGCCCTCGGCCTTGATGGTGGCGTTGACCTCCTTCTGGGCCTTGGCGACCATTTCCTCGATGCGGGCTGGGTGGATGCGTCCGTCCTGAATGAGCTTTTCGAGCGCGATGCGCGCGACCTCGCGCCGCACGGGATCGAAGCTCGAGAGCGTGATGGTCTCGGGCGTATCGTCGATGATGAGGTCGCAGCCGGTAAGCGTCTCGATGGCGCGGATGTTGCGCCCCTCGCGGCCGATGATGCGGCCCTTCATCTCGTCGTTCGGCAGCGGCACGACCGACACGGTCACCTCACTGGCATGATCGGCGGCGCAGCGCTGGATGGCGGTGGCGATGATCTCGCGGGCGCGGCTGTCGGCCTCGTCCTTGTACTGGTTCTCCAGCTCCTTGACCATGAGCGCCTGCTCGTGCACCACGTCGTCCTTCAGGCTGTTGATGAGGAAGGCCTTGGCCTCCTCGACCGTGTAGCCGGAGATCTTCTCAAGCAGCTCCATCTGGGTCTTTTTGAGCTGGTTGATCTCGTTCTGCTTGGTGTCGATCGCGGCGATCTTCTGGTTGAGGGCGTCGGTCTTTTTGTCGAGCGTGTCCGTCTTGCGGTCCAGCGTCTCCTCCTTCTGCTGAAGGCGGCGCTCCTGCTTCTGCAGCTCCGCGCGGCGCTCCTTGACCTCGCGCTCATACTCCGAACGGCTCTTGTGGATCTCTTCCTTGGCCTCGAGCAGGGTCTCACGCCGCTTGCTCTCGGCACTCTTATAGGCATCATTTATGATCTGCTTGGCCTTCTCCTCCGCACTGCCGATCTCGCGTTCCGAGACCTTTTTGCGGTAGAGCCCGCCAAGGATACAACCAACCACAAGCGCTGCGATGATACAACCGAGTGCTATTGGTAACGACATATGAAATTGTAATCCTCCGTTTCTTCAGATTTCTTCACGATATTTTTTCAAGTTGGAAAAGGCGGGCCATCAAGCGTACCCGCCGGGAACATAACGATATTTGTGGCGGTGCTCCATCCGCCGCCAAAAATATAATCACATTATTTTAACTTTATTCCGTACCGTTGTCAAGTGCCGGAAGCTGCCCGCCGGATTCTTTTCTGGACAGCGCCGCCGCGCTGTACTATAATATAGACCATCCGACAAACGCGAGCATCCAACGCTCCGGCGAAGGGAGGAACGGCGCATGGCGGCGCTTCGGATCATCTTGCCCGCGGCGGCCATTGCGCTGACGCTGGCGCTGTTTTTGCAGCTGGCGTGGCCTGCGCGCACCCCCATCCCCCGGCGCACCTCGCGCCGCGGCGGGATCGGCATCGCGGTGCTGACGGCGATGTATGCCGTCGCCGCGTTCACGGGGCTCGGCTCTGCGCGCGACCCGCAGCGCTTTTGCACGCTCGAGGCCGGTGAGAGCGCCACGCTCGCGCTCGACGGCGTGCACAGCATCGATACCGTCTGGTACTACACCGGCCTGTACACGGGCGAATACACCCTCGCCTACTCCGACGACGGCATCACCTACACCGCCGCCGGCACGATGCCGCAGGGCTATGCCGACCTCTTCAAATGGCTGCAGCCGCAGCCGGCGGACGCCGCGCCCGCGTCGGCGGCTTATGTGCGCGTCACGGCAAGCGCGCATCTGGAACTCGGCGAATTTGCGCTCTACGGCCCGCAGGGCGAACGCATCACCGTGCGCAAGATCACAGGGCCCGCGACCGCAGCCGCCCTCTGTGACGAGCCGGACACCGTGCCGGCATCGTCCACGTACTTTAACAGCTCGTATTTTGACGAGATCTACCACGCGCGCACGGCCTATGAGCATCTGCGCGGCGTGTACCCGTATGAGGTGTCGCACCCGCCGCTCGGCAAAGAGATCCTCTCGCTCGGCATCGCGATCTTCGGCATGACGCCATTCGGCTGGCGCTGCATGGGTGCGCTCTTCGGCGTGGCCATGCTGCCGCTGATGTGGGACCTGCTGCGCCGGATGTTCCGCGACGACCGCGTGGCGCTGTGCGGTGCGGCGCTGCTGGCGTTTGACTTCATGCATCTGACGCAGACACGCATTGCGACAATCGACAGCTTTGCGACGCTGTTCATCCTGCTCATGTACCTGTTTTTGTACCGGTACTTCGCGGAGGGCAGGCTGCGCCACCTCGCCGCCTGCGGCATTGCGTTCGGCGTGGGCGCGGCCACGAAGTGGACGTGCCTGTATGCCGGGGCGGGGCTCGGCGTGCTCTGGGCGCTGCACTGGGTGTTTCAGGGCGTGCAGGCGCACCGTGACGGCGACGGCCGCCGCTATGTGCGCAGGCTGGTCTCGAACATCGGCTTCTGCCTCGCGTTTTTCGTGCTCGTGCCGGGCATGATCTACTATGCGAGCTATTACCCCTACGGCGCGGCGCGCGGCCTGCATGGCGCGGGCATGTACTTCACGCGCGAATACGCCGCCATCGTGCTGGAAAACCAGCGCTTCATGTTCACGTATCACGCGGGCCTTGTCGCCACGCATCCGTATTCCTCGCGCTGGTGGCAGTGGCTGCTCGACCTGCGGCCGATCCTCTACTACCTGTCGTACGGCGACGGGACGGTGTCGACCATCGGCGCGTTCGTCAATCCCCTGCTGTGCTGGGGCGGGCTGCTGGCGCTGCCGGTGCTCGCGTACCGCGCGGCGAAGCGCGACCGCACGGCGCTGTTTCTCCTCGTCGGCTATCTGGCGCAGGTGCTGCCGTGGGTGTTCATCTCGCGCCTGACGTTCGAATACCACTACTTCGCGGCGACGCTCTTTCTCGTGCTCGCGCTCGGGTATGTGTTCAATCGGCTGCGGCAGCGGGGATCTTTCGGCATCGTGTACGCCTTCACCGCGGCAAGCGGCGCGCTGTTCGCGCTGTTTTACCCCGTGCTCACGGGCGTGACGATCTCGCGCAGCTACGCATGGAATGTGCTCAAATGGCTCCCGGACTGGCCATTTTAACGCCGGGAAATTTCAGAAATCGAGGTATTGTATATGATTGCGATCGGATGTGACCACGGCGGCTATGCCCTCAAGCAGGAGGTCATGCGCCATCTCGACGAGCTGGGCCTTGCCTACAAGGACTTCGGCACCTACAGCGAGGAGAGCTGCGACTACCCCGTCTACGGCGAGGCCGTCGCGCGCGCCGTCGCGGGCGGGGAATGCGAGCGCGGCATCCTCATCTGCGGCACGGGCATCGGTATCTCCATCTCCGCCAACAAGGTCAAGGGCATCCGCGCCGCCCTGTGCGGGGACTGCTACTCGGCAGAGATGACCCGCCGCCACAACGATGCAAACATTCTTGCCATGGGTGCACGCGTGCTCGGCACAGGCCTCGCGCTCAAGATCGTGGACACCTTCCTGACCACGGACTTTGAGGGCGGCCGCCATGCGCGCCGCGTCGCGCTCATCAGCGACATCGAAAACCGCGGCTGAGGCCGCCTGACCCAAAGGAGGTGTGCCGATGCGCGCCCATCGAAACGACGTCTACCGCGCCCGGCGCAGCCGGGGCAAGGTCTGGCCGGCGCTCTTGTGGATCCTCGCCGGACTGATCGTGCTGGCCGTGATCCTGTTCTACGCCGGCCAGAAATACATCGTCTACGGCAGCGACGGTTCGCTGCACGTCGTCTTTCCCATCATGGAGACGCCCGCCCCCGTGACGGACGACGGCCAGCCCGAGACGGTCGACACCGAGCTCGTGCTCGAAGATCCGGACTACTCCGGCATCATCTCCGACGCGGGCAAGGACCTCTCGCAGCTGCACGCGCAGTATCTGACCGCCGACAAGATCACGCCCGAAGGACTCACCCGCGCCGCGGCATCCGTGAAGGCCGCCGGCGGCAACGCCCTCGTGCTGCAGATGAAGGCCCCCGGCGGCACGCTCAGCTGGAAGTCCGGCGTCTCGGAGGCATCGGCCTACGGCGTCAACGGCACGGCCGAGCTCGCCGACGCGCTCCGGACCGTCAAGGGGCAGAACATCTACCTCGTCGCGGTCGTGAGCACGTGCGTGGACTCGCTCATGGCCGAGCGCTACGCCGCCACCGCGCTGCAGACCGCGTCCGGCAGCGCGTACACCGACAGCTCCGGCGGCTGGATCGACCCGTACAACACCTTCACGCGCACGTACCTCGTCAGCCTCTGCAAGGAGCTGCGGGAGCTCGGCTTTGACGAGGTCGCGTTCTCGTACCTGCAGCAGCCGCTCGCGGCCACGGAGCTCAAATATGCATCCCAGAGCGGCACGCCCTCGCGCACGGACGCGGTCGTCGCGCTGGCGAAGTACCTGCGCGCGAACCTGACCGCAACGGGGCTGCGCGTGAGCGCCGTCGTGAGCGCAGACTCCATCCTGCAGGAGCAGGCCAAGCTCTCCGGGCAGGACATGACGGTGCTGCCGAAGCTGCTGGACCGCGTGTGCGTGTTCGCCACGGCGGACAACGTTGCTTCGCTCCGGAGCGTCATCGCCGCCGACAGCAGCTTTGACGCGGCGACGCGCTTCGTGCCGTTTCTCGCCAAGGCGCCGGAGTCAGGCAGCTATGTCACCACCGGCTGATTCAAGGCGGTTATCCAAAAAAATGACCGGCGCGGCCTTTGTGGCCGCGCCGGTTTCCATTTGTCAAATTCCGCGAGCACCCGATGCAGCCGGGTTCGCCGGAGAGCCTCAGTGTCTCGGGCGCTTGACGCCGATCACGTGCGCGGCGATGCCGAGACCGGTCATGGCGCAAAACACGCGGTGCAGCACACGCGCGCGCTTGACGCCGATCTTCTTCGCCTCAGCGTGCGTATAGTTCAGCCCGACGATGCCGGTGCCGATGACCGCTCCGGTCACGGCGGCGGGGACATTGACCATGCCGGCGGCGACCGCCTGCGCCGTGTGTACGCCCGCGCCGAGGCACAGCAGCCCTGCGCCCGCACCGTGCACGAGCATACGCGCCTTGTAGTTCATCTTGCCCCAGCGGGTGTGCTTGAGCACGAGCTCCGCGCCGTCGAGCGCGTAGCCCGCCACGCCGAGCCACGGCCACACCTTCGGGTACCTGCTGAGGGTGTTCATGATCTTGCAGTCACATTTTTTCATCCTTGAGTGCCTCCTAAGCCTCATAATTTTGCCGTATTTTGCAGCCCCGCCCGCAGCCTCGGCAGCGCCTCGGGGTCATTTTCCGTCTCGCGCATGACGCACACGACAAGCTGCGCATCCGTCCGCCCGCTCACAGCCGCAAGGCAGTCGAGCAGCCGCAGCGCCGCCGCGGCATACCGCACGGGGAAAATCACGTCGCGGTCGTCGAGCGCATCCATGCCGTGCCGCCAGACGATCGCCTGCGCAAGGCACATCTGCTGCGTCTGCGTCAGCTGGGGCAGCGGGCAGACCGGCAGCGCGGCCACGCGCCGGAGCAGCTCCGGCCACTGCGGATCGAGTGGCTCGGGCGATGCAAACGCCGCCGCCAGCGCTGCGGGCTTCAGGCACCCGGCACACGCATCCCTGCACCGCTGCGGTACATTTCCGGCAGCCAGCGCCGCGAGCCGGTGCCTGTCGAGCAGACGCTGCGCCGCACAGGCAAACGCCTCCGCCGCCGCGAGGTTCTCCCGCGCCGTATGCTCCGGCCGCGTCAGCAGCGCGAGCGTCCGGTCGCGCACCGCCATGAGCGCCTCCGTCAGCCGCCGCTCCCGCGCGCCGGGCACATAGCCGTCATCCGGTATCCGCACGGATTTCAGGCGCAGGGGCGCGGTGCGCGCGAGCAGCTGCCGCGCGGCCTCCGGGCACGCGAGGGACAGCCCCTGCTCCACCCGGTCACACAGCAGCACTTCCCAGCGCGGAAAATCGCGGCAGGTGCGGCACAGGCTCTGCGCGCCGAGCGTGCGCTGCAGCTCGCACAGACCGTCGGCACACAAAAACGGGCAGCGCCCGTCCGTCTGCGCAAAATAGGTGTCGCCGTCCGCGTCCACGCGCATCACGCGCCGGAGCTTTTCCGCCAGCGGATGCCGCAGGCGCAGATAGGCGTCCTGCGCGTCGGGATCGACAACGATCTCCCACGCGGCGCAGCACGTCTGCGGACACGCACCGGCGATGCACCGGAACGCATCATAGTCGTCGGGTCTGGTCTGGTACATGGCGGCCTCCTCACGTTGATTTGATTATTGTAACACATTTTACCCCGCAGGGAAAGGGACGCTTTGCCGCCGGTGCGCAAAAAAGCAGACGGACACCGGGACAGCCTGTCAAAAAGTATTCCTTTTTGGCAAAGGGTTTGCGGCCTGCCTGCAGCGCACGCGCCGTCCGCCGGAGGCGTACGGCGCGCACGTTTGCAGCCTGAGCGGTATTTTCTCCGCCGCACATGTCGCCGGAGAAAATGATTCCACTTTTTTGCCGCCTGCGGGCGACAAACTCGGCGAGGCTTTCGGCGGTCTGACCGTTTGCCCCGCAGGGAAAGGGACACTTTGCCGCCGGTGCGCAAAAAAACAGACGGACACCGGGATGTCCGTCTGTTTTGGGGTTTTGGCAGCTTACTGCTTGACCATGTCGAGCAGGTTGATGATGCCGCGCGGGCAGATATCGGCGCAGTGGCCGCAGCCGACGCACTTGTCATAGTCGATCTTGGACACGAAGTTCTCGATCTTGATGGCGTCTGCCGGGCACTCACGCTGGCACTTCATGCAGCCGATGCAGCCGACATCGCAGATCTTGCGCGTGACGGCGCCCTTGTCCTGATTGCGGCAGCCAACGAGCACGGCCTGCTTGTACGGCACACGCTCGATGATCTTCTTCGGGCAGGCATCGGCGCAAGCCATGCAGCCGACGCACTTGTCGCGGTCGACCTTGGCGACGCCGTTGACAACGTGCATCGCGCCGAACTTACAGGCTCTGGCGCAGTTGCCGAGGCCGATGCAGGCGAAGCGGCACTCCTTGTTGCTCTTGCCGCCGAACAGCATGGCAGCCTGGCAATCCTGCGGGCCGGAGTAGTTGAAGCGCTTGACGGCGACGCCCTCCGCACCGGAGCACGGCACGAACGCGACCATCTTCTCCTCCGCACCGGCGGAGACACCCATGATCTCGGCGATCTGATCGGCAGCGGCCTGACCGCCGGCCACGCAGCAGTTGACCGGAGCCTTGCCGGCAGCGACCGCGGCGGCATAACCGTCACAGCCGGGGTAGCCGCAGCCGCCGCAGTTGGCGCCGGCGAGACACGCACGGACAGCTTCCTGCTTGGGATCGACCTCCACATGGAAGATCTTCGCGGCGAAGGCCAGCAGCGCACCGAAGATAGCGCCCATGGCGCCGAGGACAGCGATGCCCTCGAGAATCAATTTAAAATCCATATTCATGCCCTCCTTAGCCGATCTTCATGCCGGAGAAGCCCATGAACGCAAGGGCGAGCAGGCCGGCAGAGACAAGGCAGATCGGGAAACCCTCGAAGCACTCCGGATAGTCGGCAAACTCGAGCTTCTCACGCACGCTTGCAAACAGGCAGATGGCGAGCATGAAGCCGAGACCGCCGAACACACCGTAGACCACGCTCTGCACAAAGCCGAAGGTGTACTGCGTGTTGAGCAGCACGACGCCCAGCACGGCGCAGTTGGTGGTGATCAGGGGCAGGTAGATACCGAGCGCGGAGTACAGCGACGGGATGGACTTTTTGAGGAACATCTCGATGAACTGCACGAGCGCGGCGATGACGAGGATGTAAGCGATCGTCTGCAGGAACTGGAGACCGAGCTGCACGAGCAGCAGGTTGACCAGCCAGCAGATGGCGGACGCGAGACCCATGACGAACGTAACGGCGAGACCCATGCCGGCGGCGGTGTCGATCTTGCTCGAGCAGCCGAGGAACGGGCAGCAGCCGAGGAACTGCGAGAAAATGAAGTTATTCGTCAGGACGGCGCTGAGGATGATGGCAAAAATACCGGTCGATGAACTCATGTTATGCCGCCTCCTTTTCCTGCGCAGCGAGCGCTTTTTCCTTGGCTTCCTTCTTCTCGGCGGACTTGCGCAGCGCATACTGCATGAGCGCGATCAGGCAGCCGAGCGTAATGAAGCCGCCGATCGGGAGCGTAAGCACGAGCGCACCGTACTCGGCCGGGAAGATCTGAATGCCGTTGCCGGTGCCGATGACACCGTCGATGGTGTTGAAGATGCCGGTGCCGAACGAGCCCTTGCCGAGCAGCTCACGGATGACGCACATGGCGATGAGCACGAGCGTGTAGCCGAGACCCTGGAAGATGCCGTCGAAGAACGACGGGCCGACGGGGTTTTTCTGGCAGAACGCCTCGGCGCGACCGATGATGATGCAGTTGACGACGATCAGCGGGATGAACACGCCCAGAGACGCGCTCAGCGCGGGGACGTATGCCTGCAGCAGCAGGTCGACGATCGTGACGAAGCTCGCGATGACCAGCACGAAGATGGCCAGACGGATGTCATTCGGGATGACCTTACGGATGAGAGAAATGACCACATTGCAGCACGTCAGGATGACGAGCACGGACAGGCCCATGCCGATGCCGTTGAAGAGGCTGGTCGTGATGGCCATGGTCGCGCACATGCCGATGAGCTGCACGAGAACCGGGTTGTTGGTAATGAGGCCTTCCTTGAACTGTTGTTTGATATTCATGCTTCAGCCCTCCTTAACCCAGCGACTTGGCCGCGTTGATGACGGTCTGCACTTCGGTGACGACGGCGCGGGACGTGATCGTCGCGCCGGAGATGGCCGCGACCGTGCCCTTGTCCTTCGTCAGCGCAAGGCCGTCGCCCTGGCCGACGAGATTGTCGCGCCAGGCACCGACGGTGGTGTCAGCCGCCTTGGCGCCGAGGCCGGAGGTCTCGGAGTGCTTGGTGATGTACACACCGGTGCAGTTATAGTCGCTGTCGAGACCGACGACCATGGTGATCATGCCCTGTGCGCCGGAGAACGTGGTCTCGGCGACGTAGCCGGTCTGCTCGCCGCCGGTGGTGGCGACGCTGAGCTTGGTGATGGTGCCGTCGTTCTCGAAATTGGCCTGCTCTGCGTAGTCGTCAGCCTGGAGAACGTTGGCGTATGCGTTTTTGGTCGTCTCGGCTGCGCGCATGGCGATGGTGTCCTTCGTCACCTCATAAACGAGGCCGAGGGCGAGTGCCATGATCGCGGACACGGCAAAGAGCACAAGCGCGAGCTTGATGATCTGGCCGCCGCCGGATTTCTTTTCAGTCTTTTCAGCCATTTGCAGCAGCCTCCTTTGCTTCTTTCTTCGCAGCCTTTGCAGCGGCCTTCTTGGCCTTGACGTCCTCGCGGCTGACGCCGAACTGACGGCGCTGGGTGTGCTTGTCGAACATCCACGCGCAGCAGTTCATGATGAGGATGGCAAAGGAAACGCCCTCCGGGAAGCCGCCGAACACGCGGATGAGCACGGTCAGCGCGCCGCAGCCGACGCCGTAGATGATGCGGCCGGGAGCGGTGACGGGGCTGGTGCTGTAGTCGGTCGCCATGAAGAACGCGCCGAGCAGCAGGCCGCCGGTCAGGAGGTTGTCGAGCATCCACTCGACGTGGGTGTAGCCGCCGCCGTTTTTGCTGCCGAAGATGAGCGTCAGCAGGGCGACGGAGCCGATGAACGACACGGGGATGTGCCAGGTGATGACCTTGCGCGCCAGCAGATACACGCCGCCGATGAGCAGCGCGAGCGCGCTCACCTCACCGAGGCAGCCGGGCATCGTGCCGAGGAACATGGACTTCAGCGTGAAATACTGCGGCAGCGCCTCGCCGGCCTTCATATAGCTCAGCGGGGTGGCCATGGTCTCGGCGTCCACAACGCCGGCCAGACTGCCGGGCACGACCCACGTGGTCATGAACAGCGCGTAGGACGCGAGCAGGAACGCACGGCCGGCAAGTGCCGGGTTGAGGAAGTTCTTGCCAATGCCGCCGTAGAGCTGCTTGACGACCACGATGGCGAAAAACGCACCGATGATCGGCAGCCACCACTTGCAGTTGGCGGGCAGGGTGAACGCGAGCAGGATGCCGGTGACCACGGCGGACAGGTCGCCGATGGTGTCGGGCTTTTTCAGGAGCTTGCGGTAAGCCCACTCAAAAAACACGCACGACACGACCGACACGGCCAGCGGGATGAGCGCCTGCGCGCCGAACTGCCACACGCCGACGCACAAAGCCGGGAGCAGGGCGATGATCACATCGAGCATGATCTCGCGCGTGCCGCGCTTGGCGCGAACCTGAGGCTGATAGGCAGCGTCAAAGGTAAATTCTTTCGGTGTCATTTCGTTTCAGCCTCCTTTGCAGCGGCTTCCGCGCGGGCCTTTTCTTCCGCCGCGCGGGCGGCGAAGAGGAGCTTGGCGGTCTTGAAGGTGTGGGTCAGGGGCAGACGGCCCGGGCAGTTGTACGAGCAGCTGCCGCACTCGAAGCAGTCGAGGATGTGGTACTTCTGCATGTTCTCGAAGTCACGGTTCTGGAAGTACTTGTACATGTACAGCGGCTCGAGCTTCATCGGGCAGACCGTCAGGCACTTGCCGCAGTGGATGCACGTCGGGTTTTCGACCGAGCGGTCTTCCTTATCGGTGAAGAACAGGATGCCCGCGGTGCCCTTGATGTTGGGCGCCTCGAGATTCGTGGCGATCAGGCCCATCATGGGGCCGCCGAGCACGATCTTCTTCGGCTCGACGACAAAGCCGCCGCACTGCTCGACGATGTAGCTGAACGGGGTGCCGAAGCGGCACTGCAGGTTGTAGGACTTATCGCCCATGGCGCTGCCGGCGACGGTGAGGACACGCTCGATGCTCGGCATGCCTTCGTAGCAGGCGCGGTAGATGGCGTAAGCCGTCTGGGTGCTGATGACGTTGCAGCCGACGCCGGACGGCAGGCCGCCGGGCTTGACCTCACGGTTCGTGATGGCCTTGATCTGCATCTTCTCAGCGCCCTGCGGGTACTTGACGTTCTCCGGCACGATCTCCACGCCGTACTGCGCGGGGTTCTTCGACAGGAGCAGGTCAATGGCGTCCTGCTTGTTCTTCTCGATGCCGTAGTACGCCTTATCGAGACCGGACGCGATGCGCGCCAGCTCGATGCCCTTGAGCAGTTCCTCAGGGTGGTTCTTCATGGTCAGGTGGTCGCCGTTGAGGTACGGCTCGCACTCTGCACCGTTGATGATGAGCGTGTCGACCTTGCCGAGACCGCCGCGGATCTTGAACGCGGTCGGGAACATGGCGCCGCCGTGGCCGACGATACCGGCCTCGCGGATACGCTCGAGAATGGCCTCAGGATCCTTCATCTGCTCGGGCGTCAGCGGCGCGAGATCCGTGCAGGGGGTGTCCTGGAAGTCGTTTTCGATCACGATCGCGGGGACCATGTCGCCCAGCGGGTGGGGTCTCGGCTCGATGGCAATCACCTTGCCGGAGACAGTCGCATGGATGGGGGCGGAGACGGGTGCGGGATTGTCAGCGATCTTCTGACCCATCTTCACATAGTCGCCCACTTCGACCAGCGGCTTGCAGGGTGCGCCGATATGCTGCATCACCGGGAGCACGACCTGCGGCGGAGGAGCAATGACGGTCACCGGAACGTCCGGCGCCTTCATGTAGTTGGGATGAACTCCGCCATGAAACTTAAAGGGCATTTGCATCACCTCTCTATTTTTTGACCCACATATCTTAGCACACCACCCCATTTTCGTCCACCAAAAACGGCGGAAAAACATCAAATTGTACTAATTTAAATATTAACGAACCTGAAAAAATGCTGACAAGACCGATCTTTGCGGAAAATTTGCAGCATTTTGTGCATTTTGGTCTCTTTTTCCCCGTTTCATCCGGAATACAGGCATGCGCAGACGCGAAAAAAAATCCGCGCGCAGGGGCTTAACAAGCGCGCAAAAATCCTGTAAAATAGATCACAACTGTTCTGCCGGCGCGCCGCCGGCGGGAAAAGGAGGCCACGTTATGCAGACACCCTGGGCGGACACGCTCGATCGCGCGCAGCCGCTGCCGGAGTATCCCCGGCCGCAGATGGTGCGCGACAGCTACCTGAATCTCAACGGCCCGTGGAGCTACGCGATCACGACGAGCGCGCAAAAGCCCGCGCAGGCCGACGGCACGATCCTCGTGCCCTTCTCGCCCGAGAGCGAGCTGTCCGGCGTGGGACACATCCTGCAGCCGGAGGAATACCTGTGGTACATCCGCACGGTCACGCTGCCGGACGGGTTCAACATCGGCCGCGTGCTGCTGCACTTCGGCGCGGTCGATCAGACCGCGACCGTGTGGTGCAACGGTGTAGAGCTGGCCACGCACACGGGCGGCTACCTGCCGTTCACGGTGGACATCACCGAGGTGCTGGCCAAGGAAAACACGATCCTTGTGTGCGTGCGCGACGCGACCAACAAGTCCCAGCTCCCGCGCGGCAAGCAGACGCTGCACCCGCACGGCATCTGGTACACACCGCAGAGCGGCATCTGGCAGACGGTCTGGCTCGAGAGCGTGCCGCAGAATTACATCCGCTCCCTGCGCGTGACACCGCTGTTCGACGCGCACCAGGTGGAGATCACCGTCGAGGGCGAGGGGCAGTGCACGATCGACCTTGAGGGCCGCCGCTACACGTTCCCGGCGGGCGTTCCGGCGCACGTGCCGGTGCGCGCCTTCCGCCCCTGGTCGCCGGAGCAGCCGACGCTTTACCCCTTCAGCGTGACGCTCGGCAGCGACACGGTCTACAGCTACTTTGCCATGCGCAAGTGCAGCGTCGAGACGGACAAGGACGGCGTGCGCCGCCTGTTTCTCAACGGCAAGCCGTATTTTCACAACGGTCTGCTCGATCAGGGCTACTGGCCGGACGGGCTCTACACCGCGCCGAGCGACGACGCGCTCGTCTACGACATCCAGCTGGCCAAGGATATGGGCTTCAACATGCTGCGCAAGCACATCAAGGTCGAGTGCGACCGCTGGTATTACCACTGTGACCGGATGGGTATGCTCGTCTGGCAGGATATGCCCTGCGGTGGCAGACGCTACGACCCGCTCATCGTCTCGACCCCGCTCGTGACGGGCTGGCATCTCGACGACAGCCTGTATCCCCTCTTCGGCCGCACGAACGTGACGGCGCGCAAGGCGTTTCTGAACGAGCTGCGCGACATGGTCACCACGCTCTACAACCACCCGTGCATCGCCATGTGGGTACCGTTCAACGAGGGCTGGGGCCAGTTTGACAGCCAGACGGCCGTGCAGGTCATCCAGTCCGTGGACAAGACCCGCACGATCGACCCCGCCAGCGGCTGGCACGATCAGGGCTTCGGCGATGTGCGCAGCCTGCACGTGTACTTCCAGAAGTACAAATTCCAGCCCGACAAGCTCGGCCGCGCCACGCTGCTGTCGGAGTTCGGCGGCTATGTCCACCGCGTCGAGGGGCACGCCATGGGCGGCAGGAGCGTCGGCTACAAGACGTGCGACGCGCCGCTCTCGCTCGAATACGCGCTGCAGGCGCTCTATGACGAGCAGATCCGCCCCGCCATCGCGCAGGGCCTCAGTGCCGCGGTGTACACGCAGCTGAGCGACGTGGAGCACGAGCTCAACGGCCTCGTGACCTATGACCGCAGCATCGTCAAGCTTCCGGTGCAGACGCTGCGCAAGATCTTCTATATCGAAAACGAATAAACAAAACCGCCCGCTGCGATCGCAGCGGGCGGTTGATTTTTGCGTTTCGGGCTCGGCTCAGTACGCCACGCCCCAGTAGATCATGCACTTGGCGGGCTTGCCGCACACGGGGCAGACATCGTCGATGTGCTCCTGCTCGAACGGGATGCAGCGGCTGGACATACCGGCCTTTTCCTTCATCTCGAGCTCGCAGGCAAGGTCGCCGCACCACATGGTCTTGATGAAGCCGCCGTTTTTCTCCTGCAGCTCCTTGGCCTCGGCCAGCGAGTGCGCGGCGTAGGTGTGCTCGTCAAGGTTGCGCTTGGCCTTGTCGAACAGGCCCTGCTGCACGTCCTCGAGCAGCGCGGGGATGCGCGCCTCGAGCTCATCGAGCGCGACGGTGATCTTCTCGCCGTTGTCGCGGCGGACGGCGACGCAGTGACCGGCCTCGATGTCCTTCGGGCCGATCTCGACGCGCAGCGGCACGCCCTTCATCTCCCAGTTGGCGAACTTCCAGCCGGGGCTGTTGTCGCTGAAGTCGCCCTGCGCGCGCAGGCCGGCGGCCTTCAGGCGCGCGACGAGCTCCTCGGCCTTCTCGGTCACGCCGGGCTTGTGCGCCGCGATGGGCAGCACGATGACCTGGATCGGCGCGATGTGCGGCGGCAGCACGAGACCGCTGTTGTCACCGTGGGTCATGATCAGACCGCCGATGATGCGCGTGGACATACCCCACGAGGTCTGGTGCGGATAGGCCTGCTGGTTGTTCTTGTCGGTGTAGGTGATGTCGAACGCGCGGGCAAAGCCGTCGCCGAAGTAGTGGCTCGTGCCGGACTGCAGCGCCTTGCGGTCGTGCATCATGCACTCGATGGTGTAGGTGTTCACCGCACCGGCGAACTTCTCCTTATCGGTCTTGTTGCCGCGGATAACGGGCATGGCCAGCTCCTGCTCGCAGGTGTCGGCATAAATCTCGAGCATCTGCAGCGTCTCCTTGCGCGCCTCTTCCTCAGAGGTGTGCAGGGTGTGTCCCTCCTGCCAGAGGAACTCGCGGCCGCGCAGGAACGGGCGGGTGGTCTTTTCCCAGCGCATGACGCTGCACCACTGGTTATACAGGCACGGCAGGTCGCGCCAGCTGTGCACGATGTGGCTCCAGTGCTGGCAGAAGAGCGTCTCGGACGTCGGGCGCACGCACAGGCGCTCCGGCAGCTCCTCGCTGCCGCCCATGGTGACCCACGCGCACTCGGGCGCGAAGCCCTCGACGTGGTCCTTCTCCTTCTGCAGCAGGCTCTCGGGGATCAGCATCGGCATGGACACGTTCTGGTGACCGGTCGCCTTGAACTTGCCGTCGAGCACCTTCTGGATGTTCTCCCAGATGGCGTAGCCGTAGGGGCGCAGAACGAACAGGCCCTTGACGTCGGAATAATCCACAAGCTCCGCCTTGGTGCACACGTCGGTGAACCACTGGGCGAAATCCACTTCCATATCGGTGATCTGCTCGACCTTTTTTTCTTTGGCCATAAGCGCAACTCTCCTCTGTATGCCGCGCGAAGCACCCGCGCAGCCGTAATTTATAATGTATTGGGCAACTTTTATATTTTATGCAATCGCCCACCGTTTGTCAAGCACGCACAGCGCTCAAAGCACCTGCTCGGCGACAAAAATGCCGATGAGCACGGCGATCACGCCGTAGAGCACGACACCGGCGGCGGAGTGCCGCTCCGGCCGGCGGTCGAACAGCTGTCTCACGCACAGCAGTGCAAGCAGCCCCGCACCGACCCAGTACGCCGGGTGGATGGCGATGGCCATGACCGCCGCCTCGACGATCATGAGCGCGAACACCGCGATCTGCCATGTGCGGATGCGCCGCACGCGGCTGTTGCAGTAGATCTCGCGCCAGGCGTCTGAAAGCTCGCGGCGCTGGCGGCGGAAAAACGGCTCGCGCGGCTTTTTGGGCGCGGCCGCCTCGGCCGCAGTTTCGGCGGTTTCGGTCACGGTTTCGGCGGTCTCGGCTGCCGTTTCGGGCTCCGTCTCGGTGTAGGGGCGCTCTTGTTCCATGCGTTCCACTCCTTTCCGGCTTTTCGGAAAACCGGCTCTTTTTTCACAGAATACCCCGCCGCAGACTGCCTGTCAAGAGCCGGCGCACGGGCGAAAAGTGCATTTCGGGCTTGACCGCACCTGATTCGTGCAATATAATATGTAAATTAGAATGCCATACAATGTGCATCGAACCCCTTGGAGGTGACCATCTATCAACAGACAGAGTTACATGGCGGAGATCAGCAGCCTGCTCGGCCTGATCACCGACGACCAGACACGTCAGGCGCTCATCGCGCAGATGGAGAATATGTTTGACAACGCGCCCGATGAGGAGCGCCTCATTCAGGAGATCGGCAACCCGACCAAAGTCGCCGTTGCCCTCATCCGGTATGCCGACAGCGGCAAGATCACACCGGCCGCCGCGCCCGTGGTCGCGCCCGCGCAGGCGGCGCCCAAGCGTGCGCCCCAGCCGCGCCCGCGCGCAGAGCAGTACCGCCCGATGACCGCGGCCGCCGCGCAGAGACCCGCGCCGTCGTTCACGTTCCCGGATCTGCCGGAGGAGCCCGACGAGCCCGAAACGGACGAAGCGCCCGTGCTCGACGGGCAGCTCTCATTCGACGAGCAGCCGGCTGACAACGACGGCTACTACGATGAGCAGCCCGCCGACGACGACGGCTACTATGACGAGCAGCCTGCCGACGACGACGGCTACTACGACGAGCAGTCCGGCGATGACGACGGCTACTACAACGAACAGCCCGGCGAAGAATACGGCGAGGAATACGACGAAGAATACTACGACGACTACGAGCCGGAATACAAGACGAACGTCTTTCTGGCGATCCTGTACACGCTTGGCGCGATCATCATCGGCGTGCCGGTGTTCGCCGTGCTGCTGGTGCTGGATCTGGCCGTGCTGGCCATCGGCGCCGTGTGCGGTGCAGCCGGTGTGAGCCTGATCATAACTGCGTTCATCGGCCTGCCCGTGGTGGCGGATATGCTCATCCTGCTCGGCGGCGGCGCCGCCGTGATCGCCATCGCGCTCGTCGTGATCTGGCTGGCCGTCTGGCTGTTCATCCGCATGGTCATCGGCTGGGTCAGGCTGCTGGTGCGGCTGGGCCATCGCTGGTGCAGAAAGGAGATCGCCGCATGAAAAAAGCATGGAAGACCATTCTCATCATCGCGCTGTGCATCCTGATCGTCGGCGAGATCGTACTCGGCGTCGGCCTTGCGACCGGCGGCAGCCCCGACCGCATCTGGGACGCGGCGTATGAGCACTACGACATCGGTGCGATCTTCACGTTCATCAAATCCACCGGTATCGCAGACCTGCTGGCAAGCATCGGCCTGTGAGAAAAGCAAAAAATGAGGCGGCGAGCTATGCTCGCCGCCTCATTTTGATCTGTTTGGTCTGTAAAAAGCCTCGCAGAGTTTGCGCCCGCAGGCGCAAAGAAATTCCAATCATTTTCTCCGGCGACATGTGCGACGGAGAAAATACCGCTCGGCTCGCAAACGTGCGCAGGATGCGGCTCTGGTGCATCCTGCGTGCGCTGCAGCGAGCCGCAGCTCTTCCAACGAGAGCCCAACGCAGTGGGTCTCGTTGGCCCGTCTCGCCGTCTCACTTCATTTTAAACAGCAGCATCCCGCCCGTCATGAGCGCGAGCCCCGCCCATTTGCCCCAGCCGAAGGCGAGCTTTTCCGTGCCCATGATGCCGAAGGCGTCGATGGCGGCGGCCGCGGAAAGCTGCGCGATGAGGATCACCGCCACGGCAAGCGTCGGGCCGAGCTTACCCATGCCGAGCATGACCGTGACCGTGATGGCCAGCGCCAGCACACCGCCGAACCAGCAGTATTTCGGTGCGGCGCTCAGCGCGGCGAAGCTGCCCGTGCGCCAGAACAGCAGCACGAGCAGCGACAGCACCGCCGCCGTGCACTGCACGAAGGCATTGGTCTCCAGCGTGCCGATATGCCCGCCGAGGCGCGTGTTCATCACGCCCTGAATGCTCATCGCCGCGCCGGCGAGAATACAGGCGAGAAATCCACCCAAAAACCATCGCTTCCCTTCGAAGAAATTCTTGCACTGCCGTCCGGAATGTGCTACACTGTGTTGCATGGGGCAAACAATTGCCCGCAGTACGCGCACAAAAGGAGGCTTCCATCATGGCAGCTGGCAACAAACCGAAATACTATCTCGTGGAGGCGAGCGTCCTGCCCGAGATCTTCGCCAAGGTGATCGAGGCCAAGGAGCTGCTCGAGACCGGCCAGGTGCGCACGGTGGCGGACGCCGTGGCGTGCGTGGACATCAGCCGCAGCGCATTTTATAAATACAAGGATTTCGTGTCCCCGTTTCAGGACATGTCGCGCGGCCATCTCGTGACGTTCAACCTCGAGCTGCTCGACCGGCAGGGCGTGCTGTCGTCCGTCCTTGCTATTTTTGCCGAAAACGGCGCGAATATACTCACCATCAACCAGAGCATCCCGACCAGCGGCGTCGCCCCCGTGACGATCACGGCGGCGACCGAGAACATGCAGACGACGATGGAGCTGTTCATGGCGGCGCTCAAGTCCGCCGAGGGCGTCATCCGCGTGCACATCATGGCCGGCTGACAAATGCGCAGCACAAAAGCAGCCCCGAACCGACACGGTTCGGGGCTGCTTTTTATCTCATTGATCTCTTGTTCACTCCAGGATCTGCGCGCGGCCGCCGTGCAGCCGGATCTTCCCGGCGCAGAAGCACTTGACCGCCTCGGGCAGGAGCTTCCACTCAGCGTCCGTGAGCACGCGGCGCTTGAGCGTCGTGAGATCGTCGTCGGCGAGCACGGGCACGGCCTTTTGCAGCAGCACCGGGCCGATGCCGCCGTTTTCATCCGCAAGGTAAGCCGTCGCCCCCGTGACCTTCAGGCCGCGGGCGAGCACCGCCTCGTGCACCGCGTCGCCGCGCAGCGTCTCGAACGCCGGAACGAGCGACGGCTGCACCGCGATGACCTTGCTGCGGAAGCTCTTTGCCGTCTCGCGGCCGATGCCGGGGTAAAAGCCCGCGTTGATCACAAGCTCAATGTCCATATCCTTGAGCTTGTTGCGGATGGCCATGTCGTACGACGTGTCGTTCGGAAACACGCTCGGCTCGACGACGACGGTCTCGATGCCGGCATTGCGCGCGCGCTTGAGCGCGTAGGCGCCCGCGTCGGACGAGATGACGGCGACGAGCTGCAGCTCCGGGATCTCGCCGAAGAACACGGAATCGAGCAGGCTCTGCAATTTTGTTCCCTTGCCGGAAACCAGAACAGCACTGCGGATCATAAACAGTTTACTCCTTCCCCAGCAGCCGGGCGGCTGTGGCGCGGTTATTATCCTCCTGCCGGTTGAGCAGTTCGGTGCGGCGGCGCATCTCCTCGCCCCTGCCGGCAAGGGCGACGGCCGCGTCGATCATGTCCGACAGGTCCTTTTCGTTGAGCGCCGCAAGCTGGATGTAGTTATTTTGCTCCACATAGTCGAGAAACGCCGTGACCTTCGGGTCATAGGCGACGCCGATGAGCGGCACGCCCTGTCCGGCGGCGAAGATGAGCCCGTGCAAACGCATGGACACGACCGCGGTCATGCGTGAGAGCACGCCGATCACCTCACCCGAGGTCATCTGCTCGTCGATCCGGTAAAACGGGATGCTCAGATGCTCCGTGACGAGCTGGCCGGCCTCACCGTCGGCGCGGAAGTTGATGCCAAGAAACACCGGCGTCAGCCCGTACTTCAGATAGGCATACACGGCGCCGGCAGCAAACACGGTGGCCTTTTCCTCCATGCCGGGCCATTTGCGCAGCACGAAGCCGATATACTTGCCGCCGATGTCCATATCATGCGCGCGCAGGATGCTGTCGATGCGGCTGTGCTCGGCCGCCGGCAGCGTGAGCGCGGGGTCGGACGCGAGGATGACCTCCGGCGCCGTGACACCGAAGTCCCGGAGCGTCTCCCGGCTGTCCGGCTCGCGCAGCGTGATCTTGTCGACGCAGGTATTGATGACGTGTGCGGCCAGCTTCTTGTCGCGCGCATAGACGATCGGGCCGATGCCGCAGCCGTACATCTGCACCTTGCAGCCGCAGCCGTGTGCCATGCGGATCGTGCTGAGATAGTACCACAGGCTCAGGCGGCTCGTAACATCCTGCATGAGGCTGCCGCCGCCGCTGATGAACAGCTGGCTGCGGCGCATGACGCGCCGGATGGCAAACACGCCGAACCGGTGGCAGGCGTTGACGCCGAACGCGCGCTGGGTGTCCTTCGGCCGGCGGGAGAGCACGGTCACGGGCATATGCGCATCGATGCGGCGCATCTCGCCGATGATGGCCTGCAGAATCGCGTCGTCGCCGGTGTTGCCAAAGCCGTAGGCCCCGCAGATGAGCACACCGTCGCGCGTGCCGTCGCGCCGGTTGCGCTCCATGCGAAAGACGGCGTTGTAGATCTCCAGCTGGCGCAGGCCGGTGGCCTCCTCGGAAAAGTCGGCCTTGCCGCGCCGGTAGAGCGCCTCGCCCATCTCATGGCGGTAATCGGCATCGAGCGCGAAGCGCGCGAGGTAGGCCGCGAGCATGCGCACGTCGCCGGGCTCGATGAGCAGGCCGGTCACGCCATGCTCGATGATGGCCGGCACGCCGCCGACATTGGACGCGACGGTGGCCAGATGCGCGCGCGCGCCCTCGGGCAGCGCATAGGGAAACGCCTCCGACAGAGACGAGAGGGTGTTGATGTCGAGCGCGCCGTAGAAGCTGTCGAGGTCGTTGACCCAGCCGAGGAAAAAGACGCTGTCGGCAATGCCGAGCTCCGCTGCGAGTGCCTCGAGCTTTTTGCGCTCCATGCCCTCGCCCGCAATGGCGAGGCGCAGCTGCGGGCAGGCCTTTTGCGCCAGCGCCACGGCGCGGATGAGCGTCGGGATGTCCTTGACGGGGTCAAGCCGCGCGGCGATGCCCGCGATCACGTCGCCCTCATGGACGGTATATCCGAACTGCGCAAAATATGCCGCGCGGTCGGTCTTGGGCACGACGTGGGAAAAATCGAGCCCGTTGTAGATGGAAAAGAGCCGGTTCGGCTCAAAGCCGCGGTCGATCAGCCGCTGGCGGATGGGGTCGGACACGCACACGCGGTAATCGAGCTGGTGCAGAGCCCAGATATTGAGCGTGCCGTAGACGGCGCGGGCAAACGGCCGGCCGAGATAGTCCAGCCGGTAGTCGCTGTGCACGGTGCTGATGACCGGCACGCGCACGCTCCGGCGCAGCAGGGCGCCCATGACGTTGGCCATGGAGCCGTGGCAGTGTACCAGATCGTACTCTCCCGCGCGGATCAGCTTTTTGAGCGCGCCGAGATTGGCCGCAAAGCCCCTGTCGAGCACCATCGTCGGGATGCCGAGCGCGGCCGCACCGTCGGCAAAATCGCCGCCGCGAAAGCACACGAGCTGCACGTCGATGATCTGACCGAGATATTTCAGCAGGGAGTAAACATGCGTCCGGGCACCGCCGGTGTCGCCCCCGCTGATGAGGTGGATTACTTTCACTTTGCCCTCCAAAGCACTTGTGCGCACCGCAAAAACACGGTATAATGCGTGCGTACAGGCGTTGACACATTCCCGCACAAATGACATGTGCGGATTCAGATTATTATACTGTATGATTCCACTATGGTCAAGTTTTGGAGGCGCGCAATGACGAAAATTTATCTGATCCGGCACGCGGAGGCGGAGGGCAACCTCTACCGCCGCATTCAAGGCCACTGGGACGGCAGCATCACCGCGCTCGGTCTGCAGCAGATCGACGCGCTCGCGCAGCGATTCCGGCACGAGCACATTGATGCGCTCTACTGCAGCAACCTGTCGCGCGCGCGCGTGACAGCCGAAGCGATCACGCGCTATCACGACGTTCCGGCCGTGGCCACGCCGCGCCTGGCGGAGATCTGCATGGGCGTGTGGGAGGGGCGCGCCTGGGGCGACGTGGAACACGAATTCCCCGAGCAGATGCGCTATTTCAACACCGACCCCGAAAAGTGGTCCGTGCCCGGGGGCGAGCCGATCCGCGAGGTGCAAAAACGCATGACGCGTGCGATTCAGGATCTCGCCGCACGGCACGACGGGCAGACCGTCGCCGTCGTGAGCCACGGCATGGCCATCCGTGCCTATCTGTGCACCGTGCTGGGCATCCCGAACAGCGAGATGTCCACCCTGCCCTACGGCGACAACACGTCCGTGAGTCTGCTGCTCGTCGACGGGGAGCACACGACCGTGGAGTATTATAACGACAACCGCCACCTCCCGCCCGCGCTGAGCACGTTCGGCCGCCAGACCTGGTGGCGCGGCAGCGGCAGCGGCGCGGAAAACCTGCGCTACGAGCAGCTCACATTCCCGCACGACGAGGCGTTTTACTTGCAGTGCTACCGCGATGCGTGGTGCAACGTGCACGGCTCGGACGAGGGCTTCGTGCCCGAACTCTACGCCCGCAGCGCAGCCAAGCACGCGCAGGAGCACCCCGGCTCCGTCGTGCGCGTACTCAGCGGGGACACCGTGGTCGGTCTGGTCGAGCTCGACCCCGCGCGCGACGAGCAGACCGGCTGCGGCTGGATCAGTCTGCTGTATATGCTGCCGGAATACCGCGGCCGCGGCTGGGCGATCCAGCTGCTGGGCTATGCGTTCTGGTTTTATGAAAATCACGACCGCAACACCGTGCGCCTGCACGTGTCGGAAAACAATGCCCGCGCCATCGCCTTCTACCGGCGCAGCGGCTTCGTGCAGCTCGGGCGCGATCCCGGCGTGCGCGAGCGTCTGCTGCTCATGGGACGGCTCATCCACAGGACGGTGACACATGGATCGGTGTGATTTTCTGCCCGTCTCCGCCGAGGAGATGCACGAGCGCGGCTGGTGGTGGTACGATGCGCTCGTCGTCGGCGGTGACGCCTATGTCGACCATCCGAGCTTCGGCACGGCGGTCATCAGCCGCGTGCTCGAGGCCGAGGGGCTGCGTGTAGCCGTGCTCGCGCAGCCGGACTGGCACGACGCGGAGGCCTTCCGCGCCATGGGCCGGCCGCGGCTGGGCGTGTTCATCGGCGCGGGCAATCTCGACTCCATGGTCGCGCACTACACGGCCGCCAAGCGCCGCCGCAGCGAGGATTTTTACTCCCCCGGAAAGCGCACCGGCTGCCGTCCCGACCGCGCCGCCATCGTCTACTGCAACCGTGCGCGCGAGGCCTTCGGCCCCGATGTGCCGATCATTCTCGGCTCGCTCGAGGCGAGCCTGCGCCGCTTTGCGCACTATGACTACTGGGACGATTCCGTGCGCCGCGCCATTCTCTTTGACGCCCCGGCCGACCTGCTGGTCTACGGCATGGGCGAGGCCGCGACGATTGAGATCGCCCACCGGCTGAAGAAAAAGCAGTCCGTGCACACGATGACCGACATCCCCGGCACGGGCTACATCACGCGCGACCCCTCCGTGTGCAAATTTGACCACATCACGCTCCCGTCGTTCGAGGACGTGCGCGACGACAAGCGCCTCTATGCCGAGGCCACGCGCACCGAATACGCCGAGCATGACCCCGTGCGCGGCCGCGCCATGATCCAGCCGTGCGAGGGGCGCTATCTCGTCATCAACCCGCCCGCCATGCCGCTCGACACCAAGGAGCTCGACCGCGTGGCCGACCTGCCCTACACCCGCGAGTGGCACCCGATGTACGAGCCGCTCGGCGGCGTGCCCGCGATCGAGGAGGTGCGCTTCAGCGTGATCCACAACCGCGGCTGCTTCGGCGGGTGCAATTTCTGCGCGCTGGCGTTCCATCAGGGGCGCATGATCACGAGCCGCAGCCACGCGAGCGTCATCCGCGAGGTCGAGGCCATGACGCACCACCCGCTCTGGAAGGGCTACGTGTCCGACGTCGGCGGTCCGTCGGCGAATTTCCGCCACCCGTCGTGCCGGCAGCAGAAAGAGCGCGGCATGTGCCCGAACCGGCTGTGCCTTGCGCCGACGCCCTGCCCGAACATCGACGCCGACCACTCCGATTATCTCGCCCTGCTGCGCAAGCTGCGCCAGATCCCCGGCGTGAAGAAGGTGTTCGTGCGCAGCGGCATCCGCTACGACTATATGCTCTGCGACGACAACGACGCGTTCTTCCGTGAGCTCGTGCGCTATCACATCTCCGGTCAGCTCAAGGTCGCACCCGAGCACTGCATCGACACCGTGCTCGACTATATGGGCAAGCCCCACATCGGCACGTATGAGCGCTTCATGGACGAATACCGCCAGCTCAACAACAAGTATGATAAGGAACAGTACGTCGTGCCGTACCTCATGAGCTCGCACCCCGGCAGCACACTCTCCGACGCCGTAGCGCTCGCGGAGTATCTCAACCGCCGCGGCCGCCAGCCCGAGCAGGTGCAGGATTTCTACCCCACCCCCGGCACGATCAGCACCTGCATGTACCACACCGGCATCGACCCGCGCACGATGAAGCCGGTCTACGTCGCCAAGACGCCGCACGAAAAGGATATGCAGCGCGCGCTGCTGCAGTGGCGCCGCCCGGATAAGCGCCGCCTCGTCATTCAGGCGCTGCACGAGGCCGGGCGCGAGGATCTGATCGGCTTCGGCAAGGATTGCCTCGTGCGCCCGATGGCCGACCGGCGCAAGCAGTCCAGGCCCGCCGAACCCCAGCCGCCCCAGCGCAAATACGGCAAGGTCTACGGCGGCGGCAAAAAGCCCGCAGCCGCCCGCAGCGCGCAAAACGCAAAGCCCGGAAAGTCCGCCAGGCCCGGCAGAGCCGGAAAGCCCGCCTCCGGAAAGTCCAGCGGCAAGCCCGGCAGCAAACCCGGAAGATCCGGCACGAAAGGCGGCCGCCGATGAGCTATCTCCTCCTCTACCTTGCCGCCGTCAACGTCATCGCCTTTGCCGCCATGGGCATCGACAAGGCAAAGGCGCGCGCAGGCAAGTGGCGCATCGCGGAGAGCACGCTCTTCGCCCTCGCCGCGCTCGGCGGCGCGCTCGGCGGAACGCTCGGTATGCGCATATTTCACCACAAGACGAAGCACAAGGAATTTCGCTTCGGCTTTCCCGCGCTGCTGTGTGTGCAGTGCGCGGCCGTGGTGTATCTCATTCTGATCTGGAAGCAGGTGATCTGATATGACGCCCACCCTACTCGCCTATCAAATCGAGCCCGGAAAGCTCGGGAAAATGCAGGTCGTGTGCCTGCGGCTCGGCATCCGCGTGCAGGCGGTCGACCCGGCCGATTTCGGCCAGCCGATCGGCGCGCTGGCCGGCGTGCTGCCGCGGAATCCGGACGCACCCGCCGCCCCGCTCCCGGGGGAGATGCTCGTCATGGCGCACTTCCGCCCCGGCCTGCTCGAGGGGATGCTGCAGGGCTTTCGCGCCGCGCACATCCCGCCCGTCGCGCTCAAGGCCATGCTGACGGACACGAACGCCGCCTGGACGGCCCCCGCGCTCTATGCCGAGATCGCCAAGGAGCACGCCGCCATGCATGGCGGCGGCCGCGCGCACAAGGCGTGAAATTTTACGATTTACAGCTAAAAACCGATTGACAAGCGCCCGCGCCTGTACTATCCTATGGGCACGGGTGCGCACCTACCGGCAGTCAGGCGATAGAGTCTGACTGCTTTTGTATTTGCCGCCGATATCTCAGAGGAGAGCCCGCATATGAAACAAGATCCGATTCGTCAAGTTGTCTTTCCCATTCTCGCCGCGCTCATCTGGGGCACCGCCTTCGTCGCGCAGGACGTCTGCGCCGACACGATCGGCACGTTCACCTTCAACGCCGCGCGCTATGCCATCGCCGTGCTCGCGCTGCTGGTGCTGATCGCGGTGCGCGGCGCCGTGCATAAGGACGCCGCGCAGCCCACGGCGGAGGAAAAACGCGCTGCACGCAAACAGCTCTGGCTCGGCGGCTTTTGCTGCGGCACCGCGCTGGCCATCGCCTCGAACTTCCAGCAGGCCGGCATCGTCGCCGGGACGGACGCCGGAAAGGCGGGCTTTCTCACGGCGCTGTACGTGGTGCTCGTGCCGGTGTTCGGCCTGTTTTTTAAACGCAAGGTCAGCCTGCCGGTGTGGGTCGCGGTCGCGCTGTCGGTCGTGTCGCTGTACCTGCTGTGCATCAAGGGCAGCTTCCGGCTCGCCGCGGGCGACCTGCTCGTGCTCGTGTGCGCGGTGTGCTTTGCCGTGCACATTCTGGTCATCGACCGCTTCAGCGCGACGTGCGACGGGGTGAAGCTCAGCTGCGTGCAGTTTCTGTTCGCGGCGCTGTGGTCGGGCGTGTGCATCCCGTTTTTCGAGCACGTCGATGCCGCCGCCCTGCTCTCGTGCGCGCTGCCGCTGCTGTATGTGGGCGTGTTCTCGTGCGGCGTGGGCTACACGCTGCAGATCCTCGCGCAGAAGGGCTCGAACCCCACGGTCGTCACAATCCTGCTGAGTCTCGAGAGCGTGTTCGCCGTCATTGCGGGCGCGATCATCCTGCACCAGAGCATGACCCCGCGCGAATACCTCGGCTGCGTGCTGATGTTCCTCGCCGTCGTCCTCGCGCAGATCCCGCTGCCGGCCAAGACCGCCCGCGCGGAAAGCAAATAAGACCGCATTCCCCCACTCGAAATCCCCGCCAAACGGCGGGGATTTTTTTGCACAGATTTGCGAACTCGTCCCAATATCCCCTTGCATTTTTGCCCAAATGGGGCTATAATTCTTGTCAAGAAATTCACAGTAAATGTATGCACAAGGAGGTCGATTCCCATGAAACTGACACCCGAACAGCAGGCCGTACTCGACGGCAGCAAGGGCGAAGTCATGGCCAAGGTCATGAAAACGCTCGTCATGTACGGCGACGCCTTCGGCGCGGAAAAGATGGTGCCCATCACGAGCACCTACGGCCACACGGTCATCAGCTTCGGCATCAACGCCATGAAGCCGGTCTACGACCTGTACGACCAGCTCATTGAAGCCGGCGCGTTTTCCGAGCAGAAATTCACCGCCGACCCGCTCCCGCTCGACAAGAATGTCCCCTCGAATCCGCTGCAGGATCTGGTGTTCCGCAAATTCATGTACAAGCAGCAGGCGCGCTATGAGGAGCAGCTGCGCAGACTCGGCATCCTCAGCGACAAGGACTACACCTGCACCTGCTACCTCGACGAGGTGGGCAACAAGCCCAAGCAGGGCGAGGTGCTCTCATGGGCGGAATCGTCCGCCGTGGTCTACGCCAACAGCGTGCTCGGCGCGCGCTGCAACCGCAACTCCGGCATGATCGAGCTCATGGGCTCGATCGCGGGCTGCGTGCCGTACTTCGGCTTTCTGACCGACGACGGACGCAAGGCCGACTGGATCGTCGAGGTGCGCACAACGAAAAAGCCCGAGCCACAGCTGCTCGGCTCCGCCATCGGCATGAAGGTCATGGAACAGGTGCCGTATGTCAAGGGGCTCGACCAGTGGATTGGCACGGAGATCAATGAGGACGCCATCGCGTATCTCAAGGACTTTGGCGCGGCCACCGCGTCCAACGGTGCGGTCGGTCTGTACCACATCGAGCACCTCACGCCCGAGGCCGTCCAGCAGGGCGAGGCGCTCATCCGCGAGGGCGCACCGGTGTACGTCATCGACGATGCGGAGCTCCGGCGCGTGCGCGAGAGCTATCCGTGCGTGTGGAAAAACCGCAACGCCAAGCCGAAGCTGTGCTTCATGGGCTGCCCGCACATGACGCTGCACCAGCTCATCGACACGACCGAGCGCGTCGAGGCGGGGCTGCGGGCGCACGGGCAGAAAAAGGTCTGCATCCCGACGGTGTTCACCGCCGCGCCCAGCGTCATCGAGGCGTTTGAAAAGACGCCTTACGCCGCCCGCCTGCGCAGCACCGGCGTCGTGCTCAGCTACATCTGCCCGCTCATGTACATGAACAACCCGCTCAGCAAGGCCATGCCCGTCATCACCTCGTCGAACAAGCTGCGCACGTATTCGACCGCGCGCTACTACACCGAGGACGAGATCATCACCATGATTACGAAGGGGGCGAAGTAAGATGAAACAGTTTCAGGGCCGCGTCATCTGCCCCGGCACATGCGAGGCGGAAGCCCTCGTGTCGCACGGCGGCTTCAACACGCTCGCCAGCTACCAGATGGCCTTGATGTTCCATGACAAGCAGGTCAAATGCGGCGACCAGAACAACCCCGATCTGTACAAAAAGCCGATGATCGGCAAGGCGCTGTGCCTGCCGGAGACCATCGGCTCGACCACCGGCGGCACCCTTGTTCCGCTTCTTTCCAAACTTTTTGGATAATGCCTAAAACAA
>OFOK01000842.1_pt1 | contig 27570 bp, 22 predicted proteins | sample 1542001 | NCBI WGS metagenome assembly OFOK01 (sample SAMN04209242, study PRJEB22552) | human gut metagenome | biome: gut; material: feces | host: Homo sapiens | place: USA: Oklahoma
CCGCGGCCATAGGCGCGGCGGGCATTCTGCTGACAGGCGGCAGGGAATCCAGGAACCCTGTGAAGCGCCTTCTGAAGGGAGCCTATTCCCTCTATAACGTGACGGGCTATCTGGGGGATATCCTCTCCTACTCCCGGCTCCTGGCCCTGGGCCTGGCCACAGGCGTGATCGCCGAGGTCATCAACAGTATGGCTGTCATGGCCGGGGGCGGCGTTTCGGGGCTGATCGTTTTTATCCTGGTGTTCCTGGTGGGGCACACCATCAATATCGGCATCAATCTGCTGGGCGCGTACGTGCACACCAACCGCCTGCAGTTTGTGGAATTTTTCGGGAAATTCTTCGAGGGCGGCGGGCGGAAATTCAGCCCCTTCGGAGTGCATACGAAATATATCAAAATCAGGGAGGATACATGACATGGAAAATCTGGGAATCGTTTTAGCGTTATTGGGAGCCGCCTTCGCTGTGCTGCTGGCGGGCGCGGGCTCCGCCGTGGGCGTAGGGCGCGCGGGCGAGGCCGCCGCAGGCGTGGTGACGGAGGATCCCTCCAAATTCGGCAAGGTGCTCATCCTGCAGCTCCTGCCGGGCACCCAGGGCATATACGGCCTTTTGATCGGCTTTCTCTGTCTGAGCCAGATCGGCGTGATCGGCGGCAGTTTTACGGAGCTGAGCGTCGTCAAGGGGGCTTTGTATTTTCTCGCCTGCCTGCCTACGGCGGTGGTGGGGTATTGGTCCGCGCTGAAGCAGAGCCGGGCGGCGGTGGCCAGCATAGGGCTGATTGCCAAGCGGCCCAACCAGCTGGGCAAGGCCATCCTGTTCCCGGCCATGGTGGAAACCTATGCAATTTTCGCTCTGCTGATCTCCATCCTTTCCATCACCGGCGTCACCTCCCTGCCCGTGTGAGGGCGCTGGGAGATCCCGCAGGCTTCGGTGAAAACGGCGGCAGCAGCGGCAGCGTCGGAAACACCGCCTTCTTACACTTTGCAGAAAGGGACTGTTTCCCTCTGGGAAGCGGGTTGGGAATATGAGCGTATGAGCGGCATTGACAAAATTTTACAGGAAATAGAACAGGAGGGCCGCACCGCGGCGGACAGGATCGCCCGGGAAGCCGAGGAAAAGATAGGCGCTCTCCGGAAGGAGGCTCTCGAAAAGGCGGAGGCCCGGTGCGCGGAGATACGGGCCCAGGGCGCGAGGGAGAGCCGGGAAATCCTGGAGCGGGGGGCGTCCGGCGCGGGGCTCCTTTCCCGCCGGATGCTTCTGGAGGCAAAGCAGGAGATTCTTGCGGAGATCCTTCAAAAGGCCAGGGAGAGCGTCTGCCGGATGGAAGGGGAAGAATACTTCGCCCTTCTGCGGCGCATTGCGGCGAAAAACGCCCTGCCCCGGCCGGGGGAGCTTTTGCTTTCCCCCGAGGACAGGGAGAGGCTTCCCGATGGGTTTGAGAAGGAGCTTGCCGGTCTTTTGCCCGAGGGCGGGAGCCTGAAGGTTTCCTCTGAAACCAGGGATATCCGCGGCGGATGCGTCCTTCTTTACGGCGGCGTGGAGGAAAACTGCTCCATCGAGGCCCTTTTCAGCGCAGGCAGGGACGAAATGGCCGACCTGGCCCGTTCCATCCTGTTCCGGGAGGAGTGAGCCCATGAGTATGGCGGAAAAGCAATACGCCTATGGGGTGGCCCGAATCCGCTCCAGGGAGCTGGGGCTTCTCACAGGGGCGTTTATAGAGCAGCTTCTGGCCGCGAAGGACGAGGGCGAATGCCTGCGCCTTCTGGCGGAAAAGGGATGGTCCGCAGGGCCTTCTCCCCGGGAAGGAAGGGAAGGGGCCGAAGGGGGCGCGGAAGATGTTCTGGCGGCGGAACGGGAAAAGACCTGGGCCCTGATGCGGGAGCTTGTGGAGGATATGGGCGTGTTCCAGGTGCTCCTCTATGAGACGGATTACCATAATCTGAAGGCGGCTGTAAAGGCCTCCGTCATGGGGGCAAAGCCGGATAGGCTGATGCTGGAGGGAGGCTCCGTGCCCCCGGCGGAGATATGGAGAGCCGTGTCGGAGCAAAAGTGGGAGGAGCTCCCCGAGGGGATGCGGGAGCCGGCAAAGAGGGCGTTTTCCGCCCTTCTGCACACCCGGGACGGCCAGCTCTGCGACGTGATACTGGATAAGGCGGCCCTTATCGCCATAGGAGAGGCCGCCGCAAAAGCGGAGAGCGGGCTCCTGCGGGAGTATGGGGAGGAAAAGGTCGCGGCGGCGGATATCCGCATAGCGGCCCGATGCGCCAAAACGAAGAAACCCCTGGAGTTTATCCGGGAGACGCTGGCCCCCTGTGCCTCCCTGGATTGGGAAGCTCTGGCGGCTTCAGCGGCAAGGGGAGAGAGGGAGCTTCTTGCATATCTTTCCAGCACTTCGTGGGCCGGAGCGGCAGAGGCGCTTTCCAACTCCTTTTCGGCTTTTGAGAAATGGTGCGACGACCGGCTGATGGAGAAGATCCGGCCGCAGAAGTATAATCCGTTTACGGTTTCGCCCCTGGCGGCCTATGTGCTGGCCAGGGAGAATGAGATCCGGATGGTCCGGATGATCCTTTCCGGCAAGCGCAACAGCTTGCCAGAAGATTCCATCCGGGAAAGGGTGCGGGAGATGTATGTATAAAATCGCGGTTTTAGGCGACAGGGACAGCATATACGGCTTCGCGGCCCTGGGGCTTTCCGTATTCCCCGCAGAAGACGGGGCTCAGGGGGCGCGGCTGTTCCGCCGTCTCTCCGAGCAGGAGGGGGAAGAGCGGTATGCGGTGATCTATATCACCGAGGCCCTGGCGGCGGAGCTTTCGGAGGAAATCGAAAAATGCCGCAGCCGCAGGTTCCCGGCGGTGATTCTCATCCCCGGCGTTTCGGGGAACACAGGGGACGGTATGCGGGCCGTGAGGAAAAGTGTGGAGCAGGCCGTGGGCTCCGATATCCTTTTCGGCGGGGAGGAGCAGGGGCAGGCCCCCGCGGCGGGCCGCTGATGTGATGATGTGCTGAAGCGCTGAGCCGCTGAGCCGTTAAAACGCCCAAACATCCAAACATCGGAACGGCGTCGCGGGCGGTTTACCAGGCAAAACGCCTTTCCGTTCCCCTTGCGGCCGGAGAAAAGGCGCGCAGCGCGCGCCGGCGTATCTGAATGCCGGACGTTCGGGCTCCCCCGGAGGCCCCGGGGAAACAAGGGATACGGGGATGGAAAGAGGGCGGCCTCGGGGCCGCCGCAGAACCGTTTCGGATCCGCGCCCGGCGGGGATCGGGCGGGACGCCCGAAGATCGAATATTGGCCTCCTTCGGGACGGCAGAAAGGTATGGGCTAGATATGAGCAGAGGAACCATCAAAAAGGTAGCCGGCCCTCTGGTGATCGCCGAAGGGATGCGGGACGCCAGCATGTTCGACGTGGTGCGCGTCAGCGGGCAGAGGCTGATCGGGGAGGTCATCGAGATCCACGGGGACGAGGCCTCCATACAGGTATATGAGGAGACCAGCGGCCTCGGGCCTGGGGAGCCGGTGGAGAGCACGGGAGCTCCCCTTTCCGTGGAGCTGGGCCCCGGCCTGATCGGCAGCATATTCGACGGGATCCAGAGGCCTTTGGAGGAGATCCTGAAGGTCTCCGGCAACAATCTGAAGCGGGGCGTGGAGGTCCCTTCTCTGAACAGGGACCGGAAATGGAGATTCGTGCCTTCGGTCTCCCCCGGGGACCGGGTGACGGGCGGGGATGTCCTGGGAACGGTGCAGGAGACGCCTGTGGTGTCCCATAAAATCCTGGTGCCTCCCGGCCTGCGGGGAAAGATTCTCCGCATAGAGGAGGGGGAATATACCCTGGAGGAGCCTGCGGCCCTTCTGCGGGGGGAGAACGGAGAGGAGCTGTCTCTGACGCTGCTGCAGAAATGGCCCGTCCGCCGGGGGAGGCCTTATAAAAAGAAGCTTCCGCCCGATATGCCCCTGGTAACGGGGCAGCGGGTGATCGACGCCCTGTTCCCCATCGCCAAAGGGGGCGTGGCGGCTGTGCCGGGCCCCTTCGGCAGCGGCAAGACCGTGGTGCAGCACCAGCTTGCCAAATGGGCCGAGGCGGACATCGTGGTCTATATCGGCTGCGGGGAGCGGGGCAACGAGATGACGGACGTGCTCAACGAGTTCCCGGAGCTGAAGGACCCGAAAACAGGCCATTCCCTTATGGAGAGGACGGTGCTGATCGCCAACACCTCCGATATGCCTGTGGCCGCCCGGGAAGCCTCCATTTACACGGGCATCACCATAGCGGAATATTTCCGGGATATGGGCTATTCGGTGGCTCTCATGGCGGATTCCACCTCCCGGTGGGCGGAGGCGCTCAGGGAAATGTCCGGCAGGCTGGAGGAAATGCCAGGCGAGGAGGGATACCCCGCCTATCTGGGGAGCCGCCTGGCCCAGTTCTATGAGCGGGCGGGCCGGGTGGAGACGCTGGGGACCGGATCCAGGGAAGGGGCTCTTTCGGTGATCGGGGCTGTATCCCCGCCGGGCGGCGACATATCGGAGCCTGTTTCTCAGGCAACCCTGCGGATCGTGAAGGTCTTCTGGAGCCTTGACTCCTCTTTGGCGTATAAGCGGCATTTTCCGGCAGTGAACTGGCTCACCAGCTATTCCCTCTATGTGGACGCCATGGAAAAATGGTTCAACCGCCGGGTGGATCCCCGGTGGATGGAGATGCGCCAGCGGCTTATGGGCCTTCTGCAGGAGGAGGCGGAGCTGGAGGAGATCGTGAAGCTGGTGGGCATGGACGCCCTTTCGGCCCCCGACAGGCTGAAGCTGGAGGCGGCCCGGTCTATCCGGGAAGATTTTCTCCATCAGGATGCTTTCCACGAGGTAGACACCTATACGCCTTTGGAAAAGCAGTTCGCCATGATGGAGCTGGTGATGGAATATTACGACGAATGTGTGAAGGCTCTGGAAAAGGGCGCTTCTGTGGAAGATTTGGCTGCGCTTCCTGTGAGGGAGCAGATCGGCCGCTTTAAATATGTGCAGGCGGAGGATGCCGGGGAGGCGGAGAAAGCCGCCCAGGGGATCCGCCGGGAGCTGAGCTCTGAGATCGGCGCGCTCCTTGAGAAGGAGGAATACTGATGCCCAAGGAATACAGAACTATTGAGGAGGTAGCGGGTCCTCTGATGCTGGTGCGCGGTGTGGAAGGCGTGACGTATAACGAACTGGGAGAAATAGAACTCTTCAGCGGCGAAAAACGCCGCTGCAAGGTGCTGGAAATCAATGGTACAGACGCCTTGGTGCAGCTTTTTGAGAGCTCCACCGGCATCAATCTGAGCAACAGCAAGGTGCGGTTTTTGGGCCGGAGCATGGAGCTGGGCGTTTCAGAGGATATGCTCAGCCGGGTGTTCGATGGACTGGGCCGTCCCATAGACGGGGGCCCTGAGATCCTGCCGGAAAAGCGGATGGATATCAACGGCCTCCCCATCAATCCCGCGGCCCGGAATTACCCCCAGGAGTTCATCCAGACGGGAATTTCGGCCATAGACGGCCTCAACACCCTGGTAAGAGGCCAGAAGCTGCCGATTTTCTCGGCCAGCGGCCTTCCTCACGCCAATCTGGCGGCCCAGATCGCCCGGCAGGCCAAGGTCCGGGGCACGGATGAACCCTTTGCAGTGGTGTTCGCCGCCATGGGCATCACCTTTGAGGAATCGAACTTTTTTATTGAGAGCTTCCGGGAGACGGGGGCCATCGACAGGGCGGTGCTGTTCATCAACCTGGCCAACGATCCGGCCGTGGAGAGGATCGCCACCCCCCGCATGGCGCTGACGGCCGCCGAATATCTGGCCTTTGAAAAGAATATGCACGTGCTGGTGATCCTGACGGATATCACCAACTACGCCGATGCCCTGCGGGAGGTTTCCGCCGCCAGAAAGGAAGTCCCCGGAAGGAGGGGCTACCCGGGCTATATGTATACGGACTTGGCCTCCCTCTATGAGAGGGCAGGGCGGCAGAAGGGGAAAACGGGCAGCATCACCATGATCCCCATTTTGACGATGCCCGAGGACGACAAGACCCATCCTATCCCCGACCTGACGGGCTACATCACAGAGGGGCAGATCATCCTGAGCCGGGAACTGTATCGCAAAGGCGTTACGCCGCCCATCGATGTGCTTCCCTCCCTTTCACGTCTGAAGGATAAGGGCATAGGCGAAGGGAAAACAAGGGCGGATCACGCCAACACCATGAACCAGCTTTTCAGCGCCTATGCCAGAGGCAAGGATGCAAAGGAGCTGATGGTGGTTCTGGGAGAGGCGGCCCTGACGGATATGGATAAGCTCTATGCGGAATTCGCGGACGCCTTTGAGAGGGAATACGTCTCCCAGGGCTACGCGGCCAACCGGGATATTGAGGAGACCTTGGATTTGGGGTGGGAGCTTCTCTCCATCCTGCCCCGTTCGGAGCTGAAGCGTATCAATGACGAATTCCTGGAGCGGTATTACGGCGAAGCCCGGCGGGCGCGGGAGGCCCGGAACCCGTGAAGCGGGCCGCGGCTCCTGTGCGCCCGGCATCCGGCGGAGCATCTCGTGAGAAAGGGGGCGGCCTATGGCTTCTGCGCATGTGAACCCGACCAGGATGGAACTGACCAGATTGAAAAAGAAGCTGGTCACCGCCGTAAGGGGGCATAAGCTCCTGAAGGATAAACGGGATGAGCTGATGCGCCGGTTTTTGGAAATGGTCCGGGAAAATAAGTCCCTCCGGGAGGAAGTGGAAAGGGGCATCGAGGCCGCCAACACAAATTTCCTCTTGGCCAGGGCCTTCACGCCCGGGGCCGTTCTGGACGTGGCCCTGATGGCCCCGAAACAGGAGATTGCCCTGGAAGCGGGGGTAAAAAACGTGATGAGCGTAGAGATCCCCGTTCTGAAGGCGAAACCTCGCACGGCGGATCCCAACGATATCTATTCCTACGGCTTTGCGTTTACCTCCGGGGATTTGGACGGGGCGGTGAAATCCCTTTCGGACATATTCCCCCAGATGCTGCGGCTGGCGGAGGTGGAAAAATCCTGCCAGCTTATGGCGGCGGAGATCGAAAAGACCCGGCGCAGGGTGAACGCCCTGGAGCATGTGATGATCCCGGAGCTGCGGGAAAACATCCGCTATATCTCCATGAAGCTGGATGAAAACGAGCGCAGCACCCAGATACGCCTGATGAAGGTCAAGGATATGATGCTGGAAGAGGCGCACCATTACAGCCAAAAGTAAAGAGAAAGGGAGAAAGGAGAAAAGCGGAGGCCCCAGGGCTTCCGCCTTTTTTCGGCTTCCTGGGCCGTCTTTCGGGATACCGGTTGAAATGCGCACGGGCTGCAGATATAATGGAATAAGATACGGAGGCGGGGTCGCAGCGAAGACGCAGGGGCTCAAAACGCGGAGCGCACCGCCGGGCGGAAGAAAAGGAAAAAGGAGAGGGAAGTTTCTATGGCCATTTATGTGGAAAAGAACGCCGGGGGAGAGACCCTTTTTACATTGGAAACGAAGGCGTCCACCTATCAGATGAAGGCGGATACATACGGATATCTTTTGCATTTGTATTACGGGGACCGCATAGGCCGGGAGGATACGGGCTATCTGCTTCACCGGGAGGATAGGGGCTTCTGCGCCTGCCCCAATGATTTGGAAAGGGACAGGACTTATTCCCTGGACTGCCAGCCCCAGGAATACCCTGCGGCGGGAGCGGGGGACTTCCGCGCGCCCTGCATCGCGGCGGAATTTGAAAACGGCGGAAAAACCCTGGATTTGCGCTGCGCTTCCCACAGGATGCTGGAAAAAAAGCCGGGCCTTCCCGGGCTTCCGGCTCTCTATGAAACAAAGGAGAACGAGGCGGAGACCCTGGAAATCTGCCTGAAGGACAGCGCGGAGGAGCTTTACGTCTACCTGCTGTATTCCGTGTTTGAGAAGGAGGACGCTATCGCCCGCTCCTGCCGGGTGGAAAACCGGACGGGGAAACGGGTGTTTTTGAACGCAGCGCTTTCCGCTTGCATGGATATAAACGGCGACGAGGAGCTGGATCTCATCAGCTTCTGGGGCCGCCACTGCATGGAGCGGAATGTGGAGCGCCGGCCTGTTTCCCACGGAAAAACGGTGATCGACAGCATCCGGGGAACCTCCAGCGCTCAGCAGAACCCCTTCGTGATCCTCTGCGATCACGACGCCACGGAGGATTTTGGCCGCTGCTGGGGCCTTTCCCTCGTCTACAGCGGGAATTTTGCCGCCGTGGCGGAGAAAAACCAGCTGAGCCTGACACGGCTCACCATGGGATTGAACCCGGAAAACTTCCGGTGGAGACTTTTGGATGGGGAGAGCTTCCAGGCGCCGGAGGCGGTCTTCTGCTACAGCCCGGCGGGGCTCACTGCCCTTTCTCAGAAATATCACCGGCTTTACAGGGAAAATCTCTGCCGCGGCTATTGGAAGGACCGCCGCAGGCCGGTGCTCATCAACAACTGGGAAGCCACCTATTTCCATTTTGACACGGAAAAGCTTGTGAAGATCGCGGAGACGGCCGGCAAGCTGGGAGTGGAGCTCCTGGTGATGGACGACGGCTGGTTCGGCAAGCGGGACGACGATTGGTCCGGCCTGGGGGATTGGAAGGTAAACGAGAAGAAGCTCCCCGGCGGCATGAAGGCCCTCTGCGAGAGAGTGAACGCCCTGGGCATGAAGCTGGGCGTGTGGTTTGAGCCGGAGATGGTCAGCGAGGACAGCGATCTCTGCCGCGCCCACCCGGATTGGTTCCTCCATGTGCCGGGAAGAGGCTACAGCCGCAGCCGGTATCAGTTGGTGCTGGATTTCTCCCGGAAAGAGGTGCGGGACAATATCCACGACCAGATGGCGGCGGTGCTTTCCTCCGCGAATATCGAATATGTGAAATGGGATATGAACCGCCACCTGACGGAGGTCTGGAGCGCGGGCCTGCCGCCGGAGAGGCAGGGCGAGGTCCATCACCGGTACATGCTGGGGGTCTATGAGCTCATGGAGAGGCTTACCAGCGAGTTCCCCCATGTGCTCTTCGAGGGCTGTTCCAGCGGCGGCGGGCGCTTTGACGCGGGGATGCTGTATTACATGCCCCAGAGCTGGTGCAGCGACAATACCGACGCCATTGAGCGGCTGGAGATCCAGTACGGCACCTCCTTCGGCTACCCCATGAGCTCCGTGGGGGCCCATGTCTCCGCCTCCCCCAACCACCAGACGGGCCGGACCGCGCCCTTCTACACAAGGGGCGTGGTGGCCATGGCGGGCACCTTCGGCTATGAATTGGATCTCAATGCCCTGACGGATGAGGAACGGGATATGGTCCGGGAGCAGGTGGCCTTTTACAAAAAGAATTACGACACCATCAACCGGGGCGAGTATTACCGGCTGACGGATCCGGCGAAAAACCGGGAATTCTGCGCCTGGGAGTATGTTTCCCGGGATAAAAAGAAAGCCCTGCTGTTTGGAGTCGTCACCCATGTGCGCTGCAATGTGGCTATGCCGGTCATCCGCCTGAAGGGCCTCGATCCGGCGGCGACATACAGGCTCTCCTGCAGGGCGGAGGGCCGCGGACGGGCGGCACAGGCCGCCGCGGCTGTGGAGGGCGTTTACAGCGGAAGCCTCCTGATGGGAGCCGGACTGCGACTCCCCAGCCTGCGGGGAGACTGGCCCTCCTTCTGCGCAGAGCTGGAGGAAGGAGCCCGGTAAAGATCCTTGGCAGGCACAGGCTCGGAAAGGGCCTTTCGGAGCGCAGGAACGCAAAAGTACAAGGGCATTAGGTATGCGGGCATAAGAGCATAAAAACATAAGAGCGCGGGGGGGGGCTGCAGGGGCTGTAAGAGCGGCCCCGGGCCCGTCCGGGAAGCGGGCGTAAGCAGAGCGGGAGAAACAGGCCGGATGGAGGCGGGACCGCAGAACCGCGGACCTGCAGACCTGCAGACATGCAGGCTGCAGCCGCCTGCCGTAAGGGTACGGCGGGTAGGATCCCCCCGGCATAGAGGCGTGCCTGCCGCTGGGAGCGCGGGGGGACGTCCCCGGCCTGATATGCCGGCAGGCAAAGAGACGCAGTGCGGATAGAAAAGGTATGCTGCCGCGGATATGCGGAAGCAGAAAGAGAAGAAAAGGGAGGCTGCCATCATGCAGTATGATTTTGAAACACTGGTGGACCGGCGGGAGGCCGGGGCGGAAAAGTGGGAGCTGATCCGCGGAAAGGACGGCGCGTTTCCGGAGGGAGTAGTGCCCTTTTCCATAGCGGATATGGAATTTGCCCTGGCCCCGGAGATCCGGGACGGGCTGAAAAAAGTTCTGGATACGGAGGTAATGGGCTACACCTGCATGAACGAGGCCTATAAGGCGGCTGTGTGTTCCTGGATGGAACGCCGCCATGGCTGGAAGATCGAAAAGGAGTGGATCTGCCCTTCCAACGGTGTTGTGCCCGCTTTGGGAGCGGCGGTAAGGGCCTTTGGCGGGGAGAACTGCGGCGTTATCATTATGCCTCCCATTTACCCGCCTTTCTTCGGAGCTTCCCGGGAAAAGGGCAGCCATACGGTGGAATGCCCCCTAATCAACAATGGCGGCCGCTATGAGATCGATTTTGAGGCCTTTGAAAAAGCCGCGGCGGCGCCCGAGAATAAAATTTTTCTCCTCTGCAGCCCTCACAATCCGGTGGGCCGTGTCTGGAGTGAGGAGGAACTCAGAAAGCTGGGGGATATCTGCCTGAAGCACGATCTGCTGGTGGTTTCTGATGAGATCCATTTTGACCTGATCATGCCGGGCTGCACCCACACGGTGTTTACGAAGGCTGTGCCGGAGCTTCAAAAGCGCACCGTCGTGTGCACGGCCCCCAGCAAGACCTTTAATATCGCGGGCATGCAGACTTCCAATATCATCATAGCGGATCCCGATATGCGGGAGGCATTTCGCAAGGAGCTTCATGGCGGACCGAGTTTTCTGGGATTCAGGGCCTGTGAAGCGGCCTATACCGGGGCGGAGCCTTGGCTGGATGAATGCCTGCAGGTTATCAAGAAGAATTCCGATCTGGTGGACGGCTTCTTGAAGGAGCGCCTGCCCTGGGCCGTGGCCTCTCCCCTGGAGGGAACCTATCTGAAATGGGTGGATTTTACCCGCTCCGGCCTTTCCAAAGAAGAGCTGGAAGAAAGAATGGTCTCCCATGGCCTGTATCTGGACGAGGGTTATATCTTCGGCAAGGAAGGGGAGGGCTTCGAACGCATCAACATCGCCTGCCCCGAGCATGTTCTGGGCGAAGCGTTGAAACGGCTGGCGGATGCCCTGGGAGATATACAGGTAAAGGAATAAGAAAGAAATAAGCTGCCCGGAAGGTCAAACACCTTTCGGGCAGCTTGTTTTCGCAGTATATGCAAAAGCAAAAGAAGCTTTTCTCTTTATTCCTCTTTCAGCAGCACGGCTCTGGTGAGAGAAGCCTCCGCACCTGCGAGATAAAGGGGGAAGGCGCAAAGAATATACTCCCCCGGTTCAGCATTTGTGAGGTCGAGCCCTTCCAGGGCGATGATACCGGCCCCCAAAAGGCCCACATGAGGTGCGGTTTCATCCCCGGCGGCGGCCACACTCTGGGCGTCGGTACCCACCAGCTCCACTCCGGCCTCCGAAAGGGCGAAGGCGGCGCTCTGAGTCAAAAAGGCCTCCCCGTTCCCGCGGAAGAGGATTTTTTTCTGGCAGGAACCTATGATGCGGTCTATATCCGCCCCGGTGATAAGGCCAACAGCGTCCACCACGGAGCAGGGGCCGTAAAAGCGTTCCAAAGGAATCTGGTCGATGGTTTCGCCGCCCTCTACAAAATGAAGGGGAGCGTCCAGATGGGTGGCGGAATGGCAGCCAGAGTAAAAGGCCGAAAGGTTGCACATGTCGCCCTGCTCCATCCGGCGGAGTATCTCCCGATGAGGAGCAGGGTCCCCCGGATATACGGATGCGGAAATCAATTCTCTGGAAATATCTATGATTTTCATGGTCATACAATCCTCCTTGCAAAGTTATATGGCTTTCTGCTTTTCAGAAAGACGGTAATAGCTTCAGTAATTCCAGCTCAGGCCTCAGGAAGGCGGCCTATAAGCTCAACCATGAGTTTTTGAGACTTTTCTGCGGCCTCCCGGGCAAATTGAGGATAGTCCACGTGGGCGGTGCTGTCTCCATTGTCGGAAATGGCCCGCAGCACAGTGAAGGGAACTTGATTCATAACGCAAACCTGCCCGATGCTGCTCCCCTCCATTTCACAAGCCAGGGCGTCGAACTGTTCCCGAATGCGCTTGAAGGTTTCGGGCCCAGCAATAAACTGATCTCCGGAAGCGATCACGCCCTTGTGAAGCCCGCCGGGATACACTTTGGCGGCGCACTCCAGGGCCAGGTCGGTAAGAGTCGTATCTGTGGGAAGGTATACTTCTTTCAGGGAAGGTATCTCCCCCAGCTTATAGCCCAAGGCTGTTACATCAAAATCATGCTGCACAACGGAAGAAGCTGCCACTAGATCGCCGATGGCGATACCTTCCCCAATTCCTCCCGCCACGCCTACGTTGATGACACAGCAGGGGTTGTATCGCAAAAGCATGGTTTGGGCGCAGACGGCGGAATTTACCTTTCCTTCGCCGCAGACGGAAGCCACGCATTCCCGCTCCCGGATGATCCCCAGATGAAAAACAAGCCCTCCGGCATGTTCCTCCCGGTGGTTCTCCATAGTGGAGACGATTTTTTCGATTTCAATATCCATAGCACCGATAATGCCAATACGTTTCCCGGCGTTCTTTTTATTTCCGGCAGGTGTATACTGCGGCATGGTCATACTATTCCCCCTTAATATTTCAGCGGCGGTTCCCCGCCGGTCTTTGCAAGGATATTATAAACCGCCCTTGCTTTTCTTGCAACGCTCTTGTAAAAAGAGAAGAAAAATTTCAGAATATAAGAAAAATATTTATAAAATTTTTAAAATTATAATCCGTGAAGGAAAATATGTGGTATACTGATATAAACAACGTGAAATTCGCTGTTTATAAGAGAAATCCTCCCTAACGGCGTGAAACGCCTACGCGCAGAGAGTGCCGGTATGATTTTCCGGCATGGAGAATTGCAAAGGGATGAGGACCAATTTCAGGTTGGGAGGCGGTATGCACCGTCTCTCATAGGGGAGATTCTCTCTTATGCTATGGGCGGCCTATCTACAGAAGCATGAGAGGGATCGAAAACTACCAACATATGATGTAGAAAGCAGAAAGGAATATTGCTACTATGAAAGATAGAATCCATATAGTTGAATTTTATCCTGTAAAAACAGATGGTAATATAGAAGAACTGTGCACTCTTGCGGAAGGCATCTGGCATGAGCATTTCACGCCCATTATCGGCGGGGCGCAAGTGGAGTATATGGTGGAAAAATTCCAGTCCGTGCCTGCGGTGACGGAACAGCTCCGCCAGGGGTATGAGTATTTCCTGCTCCTTTTGGAGGGAAGAGCCGTGGGCTACACAGGAATTCACGCGGAAAACGGGGAGCTTTTTCTCAGCAAGCTTTATCTGCAGAAGGAAAATCGTGGGAAGGGATATGCCCGGCAGGCCATGAATTTTCTGGAGGATCTCTGCAGACAGAGAGGGCTTTCTAAAATATGGCTGACGGTAAACCGCCATAATGACAACACCATCGCGGCCTATAAAGCTATGGGGCTTACAATCGTAAGGGAACAGAAGGCGGATATCGGGGGAGGTTTTTTTATGGACGATTACATAATGGAAAAGCCGGTTTCCCGCTGATCCAGGCGGGGATTGTGGAAAACGGCGGGCTTGCAAATACAAAAGCTGAAAGGAGGTACAAAAAGGGAGAAAACCCGGCATACCGGCCACCGGCCGGAAAGCGTTTTGACGGAAAGGGGAGATATGCCGACACGGAATCTGAAACGGAACCGGAAGAGGAGAACGGGAAAATATACACGGGCGTTATCTTTGATAACGACAGATCCCAGGAGTTTACGGAGGAAGAGCTTTTAAAGCTTGAGGAAAAGCTGGAAGCTGTTGAAAAACTAAAAAACGCTCCTGAACCAAGGGTGGTAACCAAAATATCGCTTCCTGGGACTTTTACAATCTATCAGCAGGAAAATGACTGGTATTGCGTACCTGCCTGTGTAAAAAGTGCGCTCAAATATATCACGGGGGCTACGTATGAGCAAAGTAAAATCGCTGAAGATATGGGAACTATAATGGCTGTAGGCACAGAAAGTTCTAAAATTGCTCCTTATATGGATGCGATGCAGAACGAATATTGGTATGTACGCAAAGACAAGCCTACGAAGTCTTCTATAGAGCTCTATACTTATAATGCTGTTGTAACAAATAAGGTGCCCGCGTTTATGTGTATTATTAATCCTTTAGGTGAAAAATGGCATTATGGGACAAAAGGTCATTGCCTGATTATCAATGCAATTTACAGCGATAAATCGAAGGTCCAATTCGCGGATCCTCTGGGCGGAACGCAGCAAGGGTGGCCATATTACTATATTAAAGATACGAGCTTTTTGTCCACTGTCTGTGAAAACCTGGTTTGGTAGTTTGATACCTGTTTTTAAATAGGTGCTTTAGGATTTGGAGGGAAAAAATGAAAAAAGCACTGGCATTCCTGCTGATTTTCCTCATAACAATATGCCTTACAGCCTGCGGGGACGCTCGGGAACCCTTATATTCACAGACGGACAGAACCGCCGCTGGAGCCGCAGGCATTGGGTCGGCGGACGGAGAGGAACTCAACGAGCTTCTTCCCATCTATAACGCCCAAAATGAAAAGATCGGGGAAATCAATCTTTTTGGAACGGTCATGCCGACAAACGGCGGTTTTGTGTATACGGTTCACAGCGGAAGCGCGATGGAGTATTACCAGTATACAGTCTCTAATCAGGAAAGCGTGAAACTGGGTTCTGTTGAGAATTGGGCTATGCAGCCGAACGAAGCTGTTTTCCTTCACAATCATTTGTTCATCTTTGTAATGACCGGGGGCGGGGAAACACAGATTTTGAAGCTGTTGGATCTGGATTTGGAAAATCATACTCTTTCTGAGGTGTTTTCCGAAGAGGGGGGATTCCCTTATAATACAATGATTGGTTCAGGGGATAAACTGCTGATAGCAAGGGCGCTGACCAACGAGACTTGCATACAGGAATATAATGTCCTGACAAATGAAATGAAGGATCTCAAAAGAATTCCGTTTGATGATGCAAGAGGCGTAGGCGAAGCGGTTAGGCACATCTGTGCAGACAAGGATACGATCTCCCTTTTGATGCCTGTTATAAAGGATGAGAATTCCGTACGGCTTCAGGTGAATGTTTATGATACCGCTATGAGTCTTTTGAATTCCGCAGATATTTCTGATATTTCAGCGGATCCTAACGAGCTGCGCCAGGGTGTATCCAATTTTGTCTTTTCCGACGGCCTTCTGTATTATGAAAACTTCAGCATGACGAGGTTTTTAGGAAGAGTCACGGATACAGGTTTGGAAAAATGTATGGATGTAGACAGTCTGTACGTAATGGCATATGAGACGGCTCAGGTTCCGGAAACTAAGCTGTTGTGCCGCTTGTATGACGAGAGCAACGCTCTGTATCTTGTGGATATGAAGACCGGGGATATTCGAAAGGGTTCCTTCTTTGCCGACGATAAACGTTACCAGTTTTATAATATGTACAGGGACGCAACCGGCAATGTGATAATGCTTATGGGATACCGGCATCCGGATACTGGCGCAGAGCTGGAGCCCCGCCTCTACTATGTGAGCGAATCCGACCTGCATTTTTCATAAAGCCGTTTCGCGCCGGGGAGAAAACGGGAAGCGCGGCGTACCGGGGCTTAAAGCCTCCAGATTTTTGCAGGCCGCCGGCCCGGTTCCATACTGCGGGGCGTCTGTGCGCCTGAGCCCGGCATAAAGCGCAGGCTCAGGCGCCCTATGGATCGGAGGGAAAAAGATGAAAAAGGTGTTGGCTCTTCTGCTGGTTTTGACGGTGGCCCTGGGTCTGGGGGCCTGCGCGGGGCCGGAAGAGATTTCTTCGCAGGCAAACAGGGGAGGAGAGAGCTTCTCCCCCGTATATCCCTACGCGGCTGTCCCCATCTATAACGCGCAGAATGAGAAAATCGGGGAGCTGGAGCAGTCCGGGAAGATTTTCCCAACGGAAGGCGGGCTGGTGTATACAAAAAGGGCCGAGAACCGGGAAGCGATGGAATATTACCAGTATACGGCCTCCACCGGGGAAAGTGTAAAAATAGGTTCTGTTCAGGATTGGTTTATACAATCCGATCAGAGCGTTCTTCTTCAGAACCATCTGTTCTTTTTTGTAGTGACCGCCACGGACGACGGGAATGTTCTGCGGCTGATGGATCTGGATTTGGAAAATCACACCATGTCGGAGGCGTATGCAGAGGAAGGCGGGGATTACTATAACCCCATGGCTGCCATGGGAGACAGGATTTTTATTGCAAAACCTATGGAAAATGGGAGCTGCATACAGGAATATGATCCCTCCTCTAAGAAAATGAGGACCCTCAAAAGCTTTTCCTTTGACAGTGCGAAGAACGTGGGCGAGATGGTAAAGTATCTCTATGCAGACGGGGACACGCTCTCTGTTTTGATGCTGGAAGCGGAAGAAATAAAGACCGAGGAGGACGGGGCGATCATAGAGCCCTTCGCGCGTCTGCGGGTGGATGTCTACGACAAGGACATGAAGCTGCTGGAATCCAGGGATATTTCTGATGTTTCCGACGAAGACGATGAACGGCTCCAAACCGTCACCGGCTTTCTGTATTCCGACGGCCTTTTGTATTACCAAAACAACAGCTCCACCCAATTTTTTGGGAAGGTTGGGGACATGAGCCTGATCATGCTCATGTTTCCCGACGATTCGTTCAGAATGGCCCGGGAAACGGCTTCGGTCCCGGGGACAAAGCTCTTATACAGCCTGGATGAGGGCAACGCCTTGTATCGTATGGATACGGAGACCGGCGATATGCGGGAGGGCTCCTTCTCTGCGGATGACGAAAGCTATACGATCCACGGCGTATACAGGGGCACAGGCGGCAACGTATGGATACGCATGGGGAGCAGGGATCCCCTCACCGATGAGAAGCGGGAGCGCCTTTATTATGTGAGCGAATCCGATTTGAAATTTTCAGAATGATCGCTGCACCGAGAGAGGAAAAACATGGCATAGGCGGCGCGGCGGGAAATAAGAGCAAATATCACGGAGCGCTTTTGTGAGCGCCGTTCCGGAAAAATACTGCGGCGCGCCGTCCCGCACGGATATACCGGCGCGCCCACAGATCGGAGGGGAAAAAATGAAAAGAATATTGGCTTTCCTGTTGGTTTTGACGGTGGCTCTGGGCCTGGGGGCCTGCGCGGGGCCGGAAGAAGCTTCCCCGCAGGCAGGCGGGGAAGGAGCGGCTGCTGCCGCAGAGTACCCCTACGCTCCCGTTCCCATCTATAACGCCCGGAACGAAAAGATCGGGGAGCTGGAGCAGTCCGGGCCGGTTTACCCAACGGAGGGCGGATTTGTGTATACAAAGAGAGTGGACGACCGTATAGGTCTTGATATTTCGGGGGGCGTAATCGACATAGAGTATTATCTGTATACGGTTTCCAGCGGGGAACATATAAAAATAGGCGCCGTCCAGAATCACTATATGCAGTCGAAGGGCGTCCTTCTTCAGAACCATCTGTTCTTTTTTGAGGTGACCTCCACGGAAGAGGAGAGCGTTGTGAAGCTTTTGGATCTGGACCTGGAGAACCACACCATGTCGGAGGTATACTCCGAAGCGGACGGAGGCTATTTTCAATCCATGGCCGGCGTGGGGGACAGCCTGTTCTTTGCAAAGGGCGTAGAAAACGGGGCCTGCATACAGGAATATGATGTCTCCGAAAAAAAGATGAAGACCCTTATGCGCATTTCCTGGAACGCTGCCAGCGATGAAAGGGAGATGCTGAGAAGCCTGTGGGCGGACGAGAATACGATCTCTCTTTTGATGCTGGAAACGGACACGGGAAGGAGTAAGGAGCCCGCGCACCTGCGTGTGGACGTTTACGACAGGGATATGAAGTTTCTGGGTTCCAGGTATATTTCCGGCGTAACCGATGAAGAGGGACAGAACCAATTTGCGATGAATTTCATATATTCCAGCGGATTTCTGTATTACCAGAACGCCAGCTTTGCCTCTTTCCTGGGGAGAGTCACGGATAAGGGCGTGGAAAGGCTTCTGGAAGACGATTCGGCCAGGATGGCGTATGAAACGGCCCAGATTCCGGAAACCAAGCTGCTGTATCGTTCGTATGACGAGGGCAACGCGCTGTATCTTGTGGATGTGAAGACCGGAGATATCCGGGAGGGCTCCTTCTCTGCGGATGACGAGCTCTATCAGATTAAGGATGTATCCAGGGATACGGGCGGCAACGTATGGATACGGATGGGATACGAGGATCCTTCCACCGATGAAAGGCTGGAACGCCTCTACTATGTGAGCGAATCCGACCTGCATTTTTCATAAGGCGGCAGGGGAACGTAAATAAGCGGAAAAAGAAAGCACAAAAGGAGCCGGACGCTGTTCAAGAGCGTCCGGCTCCCTGCCTTTGTCTGTATCTGTCTTTCTGCCGGTGTGGAAAGGCTTTTCCGCCGGTTTTCTCCTCTTCTGATCACTTCAGGAACTTTTTCAGCATTTTCAGCTTTTTTTCCGTATACGGATGGTAGCGGACGGGCAGATCCACGGAGGAGGATTTTTTCACGATGCTTTTTTCATGGGTGAAGGTATCGAAGCTCTTTTTGCCGTGATAGGAGCCCATGCCGCTGTGCCCCACGCCGCCGAAGGGCATATGATGGGTGGCCAGATGGATGATGGTATCGTTGATGCAGCCCCCGCCGAAGGAAACCTCTTGCAGGATACGCTTCTCAAAGGCCTTGCTTTCGGTAAACAGATAGAGAGCCAGAGGCTTTTCCCGCTCCCGGATGAAGCGGATGGCGTCATCGGGTTTGTCATAGGTAAGAATGGGAAGAATAGGCCCGAAGATCTCCTCCTGCATAGAGGGGCTTTCCGCCGAAGCCTCTGTCACGGTAGGAGCTATGGTCAGCGCCGCTTCATCGGTTTCTCCGCCCAGAAGGATGGTTTCCCCCTCCAGGATAGCGCAAAGCCTCTGAAAATGCTTTTGGTTGATAATTTTCGGAAATTCGGGATTTTTCCCGGGATTCTGCCCCAGGGCATCCTGTATATTGCTTTTCAGAAGGCTTATAAGGTCCTCTTTTCGCTCCCGCTTTACAAGCACGTAATCCGGGGCCACGCAGGTCTGGCCGGCGTTCAGAAGCTTTCCGAACACCAGCCGCCGGGCCGCCATAGGCAGATTCGCCGTTTCGTCGATGATGCAGGGGCTTTTGCCCCCCAGCTCCAGAACCACGGAAGTCAGGTTTTGGGCAGCCTTTTCCATCACCAGCTTCCCTACGGAGACGCTGCCGGTGAAAAAGATGAAATCGAAGCGCTGCTCCAAAAGGCTGGAGTTTTCCTCCCGCCCGCCTTCCACCACAGCTACATGAGCCGGGGAAAAAACGGAGGAAATGAGATCTGCCAGCAGATGGCTGGTATGGGGCGCATAGGCGGAGGGCTTCAGAATGACGCAATTCCCCGCGGCAATGGATCCGATGAGAGGATCCAGACTTAATAGAAAGGGATAGTTCCAAGGGGACATGACCAGCGTTACGCCGTAGGGCTCCTTGCAGATAAAGCTTCGGCTGGGAAATTGGGAAAGAGGAGTAGGCACCCGTTTGGGCTTTGCCCATTTTTCCAGATGCTTTGCAATATAGCGGAGTTCATCCAGCACCATGCCGGTTTCACTCATGTAGCTTTCAAAGGGGGATTTGCGCAGATCGGCGTGAAGAGCTTCTGCGATCTCCTTTTCCCGGGCAAGAATAGCTTTCTGCAGGCGCAGGAGCGATTCCTTTCTTTCCGATGGTTCCAGAGTGGCGCCGCCTAGGAAGTATTCCCTCTGGCGGGAAACCAGGGCGGGGATATCCATAAAAAGACCTCCAGTCTCAGCATGCACTCACGCAGCGTACTGTAATTGTGCCTCTATAGTGTAATGTACCCCCGGAAGGTAGGGGTTCATACGCCGGATGAGATGAAAATCCGGGTTTCTTTTCCTCATTCTATCATTGAAGCTTCTTTGTGGCAAGAGGTAGAAACCCAGAGGAAAATTCGCCTGTGGTGGGGAGAACATGGTGGGAAAGAAGTTTGCTTAACGGGTCTGTTTGTTGTATAATGTGCCATGAAAGCGTGTGTTCCCCCAGGCGGGATTTCCGCGCTGAAGGGAACTGTAAAGGAGAAGAGAAGGATATGCAGCAAGGTTTTGATAAGAAAAGGGAGCTTTCTCCCCAAAAGCGGGGAGAACCGGAGATCCGGGCGTATCTGGATAATTCAGCTACTACGCGGCCCTGCCGGGAGGCGGTGGAAGCAGCCGCCCGATCTATGGAAGAAAACTGGGGAAATCCCTCCTCGCTCCATACCATGGGTTTTTTGGCGGAACAGGAGTTGAAAAAAAGCCGTGAAGCAGTGGCCGGAGCTCTTTCCTGCCGGCCGGAGGAGATTGTCTTTACCTCCGGGGGAACGGAAGCAGATAATCTGGCAATTTTTGGAGCGGCCTACAACAGGATCCGCCGGGGAAAGCATATTGTGACCACGGCGATCGAGCACCCCGCTGTGCTCAACGCCATGAAGCAGCTGGAGAAGAAAGGCTTTTCCGTAACCTATCTCATGCCGGATCGCTTCGGCTGGATAACACCGGAGCAGGTGTATGAGGCGGTGCGGGAGGATACCATCCTGGTGAGCATGATGGCTGTGAATAACGAGGTGGGTTCTATTTTGCCTCTGGAAGCGGCAGCCCGGGCGATCCGGGAAAAGGGGGCGCCGGCTCTCTTCCATGTGGACGCTGTCCAGGCGTTTGGAAAGCTGCCTCTGCGTCCCAACCAGGCGGGGGTGGATCTGATGACCGTGAGCGGCCACAAAATTCACGGCCCCAAGGGAATCGGCGCGCTTTATATCCGCAAGGGTGTGCATCTAGCCCCTCGTGTTTTCGGCGGAGGGCAGGAGCAGAATATCCGGCCCGGAACGGAGCCCATGCCTTTGATTGCCGCTTTTAGGGCGGCCGTGAAGGCCCTTCCAAACCTCAGGGAAGAGGAAGAACGCATCCGCGGGCTGAACGTTCTTCTAAGGAAGAAGCTGGCCACTATGCCGGAGGTGAAGATCCACTCCCTTGAAAAAGGGCTCCCATATATTGTGAACCTTTCGGCAGGCGCCGTTCGGGCAGAGACTATGCTGCATTTTCTGGCGGAAAAGGGCGTGTTTGTCTCCACGGGCTCCGCTTGCGCCAAAGGAAAGGAAAGTCATGTGCTGGCTGCTATGGGGCTGCCAAAGGAGGAGATTACTTCCTCTCTGCGGGTGAGCTTTTCCCGTATGAATACCGAGGAGGACGTGGAGGCTTTTACCTCCGCTCTTGAGGAGGGCCTTTCTATTTTAGCGAGAAAAGGGGTTTCCCGCCTGCGGAAACTGAGTTGAACAACATTAGTGCGTTATAAATTTATAATTTACTACTAATAGTATAAAGGAATGGGCGTATGAAGGAAATTATTCTGATTAAACTGGGCGAAATCGTTTTAAAGGGATTGAACCGAAACACCTTTGAGGCTGTACTTTTAAAGAACATCAAGCGAAGGCTGGCGCCGGTGGGGAATTTTTCGGTGCGCACAGCCCAATCCACCGTATATGTAGAACCGAAGGACGATGCTGCCGATATGGAGGCTGCAGCGGAAAAGATTCGTAAAATATTCGGAATCGTGGCCTTTTCCAGGGCAGGCGTTACGGAAAAATCCATGGATGCCATTCTGCCCGGGGCCTGTGAATATCTGCGGGAGCAGCTGAACCGCTGCCACACCTTCAAGGTGGAGGCCAAGCGTTCCGATAAGGCGTTTCCCTACACCTCGCCGGAAATTTCCGCGGAGGTGGGGGCAAAGCTGCTGGAGGAATTTCCTCATTTGCGGGTGAACGTCCACGAACCGGATATAATCGTTCGGGTGGAGATTCGAGATTTCGGCGCATATATTCACGGCCAGCCCATCCCCGGTGCAGGAGGAATCCCGGTGGGAACAGGGGGGAAGGCCGCTATACTGATCTCCGGCGGCATCGACAGCCCCGTAGCCGCCTGGTGCATGGCGAAAAGGGGGCTGGAGCTGACCCCGGTGCATTTTGCCAGCCCTCCTTACACCAGTGAAAGGGCGGAGCAGAAGGTGAAGGATCTGCTGCAGAAGGTGAGCGCCTATGCAGGCCGCATGTTCATGTTTACGGTGCCCTTTGCGAAGGTGCAGGAGGCCATTCTGCAGAATTGCCCGGAGGAATATTTTACCATTATCATGCGCCGATTTATGATGCGGGTGGCGGAGCGGATCGCCGTCAGGGAGAAATGCGGCGCGCTCATCACCGGAGAGAGCCTGGGCCAGGTGGCCAGCCAGACGCTGCAAGCTATTGCGTGCACGGATGCCGCAGCCTCCATGCCCGTCTTCCGGCCTCTGATCGGCATGGATAAGAGCGAGATCGTAAAAATCGCCCGGGATATCGACACCTTTGATATTTCCATTCAACCCTTTGAAGACTGCTGCACCGTGTTTACACCCCGCCACCCAAGAACCCGGCCGGAGCTTTCTATGGTTTTGGAGGCAGAGGCTGTTCTGGATGCGGAGAGCCTTATTCGGGAATGTGTGGAGAATGTTTCCATTACCCGAATTGCTCCGTAAAAGCGGCGTAGTTCCAGGCGGCGGTGGACAGAGAAGAATTGCGGATATTTCTTCCAGAGCGGGAGGTGGCCGTTTATGTTGAAACACAAGCGGCCTGAAAGGAGCTGTTACCTTTGAATGTGGATTCTATGGATACAATAAAAACAGTGGAAGGGGAAGCAGAGTCTCCCCGGCAGGAAAAGAGAAAGAAGCCGGAGACAGCGGAAATTTTGGCTGTGGGAACAGAGCTTCTTCTGGGCCACACCGTCAATACGGACGCCGCCCTGGTGGCCAGGGAACTGAACAGCTTAGGGATTAGCGTTTTGTATTCCACCGTGGTGGGGGACAACCCACGCAGACTTGAGGATGCGGTGCGCTCGGCCCTTCTGCGAAGCGATCTGGTAGTGACTACCGGCGGGCTGGGCCCTACGGGGGACGACCTTACGAAGGAGACGGTGGCGGCAGCAGCCGGGAGAAAGCTCGTTCTTCATGAGGAAAGTAAACGCCGGATCGAGGCCTATTTTAAGGGCCGGGAGTGCGGTGAGAGCCAATTCCGGCAGGCCATGCTGCCCGAGGGCTGCGAGGTGTTCCCCAACGATTTCGGCACAGCACCCGGCTGCGCTTTTTACAGCGAGGGCGGTTCTCTGGTGATGATGTTCCCCGGCCCTCCTTCAGAACTGACCCCCATGCTGGAGCGGTATGGCGTTCCTTATTTGAGGCGGCTTTCAGAGGGCGTGATCTTTTCAAGAATGCTGCGGGTGTTCGGTATGGGAGAAGGGGCCGCTGCAGAGCGGATAGCTGATCTGGCGGAGAGTGAAAATCCCACGGCAGCCACCTACGCCAAGGAAAACGAGATGTTTATCCGGGTGACAGCCAGAGCCTCTTCCCCGGAGAAGGCGGAGGCCCTCTGCGCTCCCATGGTGGAAGAAATACAGCGCAGGCTGGGGGATGTGGTCTATGCTGTCAACGGAGACGGCACATCCGACAGTTGCTTGGAAGAAACGGCAGTAGCTCTGTTGCAGAAAAAGGGCTGGACCTTCGGTGCTGCGGAATCCTGCACAGGTGGGCTTCTCTCCAAGCGTGTGACGGATATCCCCGGGGCTTCGGATGTGCTGCGGCTGAGCATGGTGACGTATGCCAACGAGGCCAAGGCGCGTTTTTTGGGCGTTCCTGAGGAAACGCTTTGCACCTATGGAGCAGTGAGCGTCGAGACGGCCAAAGCTATGGCGGAGGGGATCCGTCTGGCTGCCGGAGCGGATTTGGGCGTTGGCATCACCGGTGTGGCGGGCCCCGGAGGCGGAACGCCAGAAAAGCCCGTAGGGCTGGTGTTCATTGCTCTCTGTGATGGAGAACATACCTGGGTCAAACGAATGGATCCGCCGGGGAGAGTAAAATCCCGGCAGTCCCTGCGTATACGGGCTTCGTCCATGGCGCTGGATATGATACGCCGCCGGGTGGAGGGGCTTCCCCAGGAACCGGCAGAGGTATTTCCAGCGGCCCGGCCGGAAGGAGCTGTAACCTACCTTCCTTCCCTGCATCCCTGATGGGCAGGTGAAAAGGAAATTAGATGAAGAATGCGGACGGATACGGTATTGAAAATGATACGATGCCTGCGGCGTGCAGGCGGCTGAGGAGGGATCCCGATGGATAGCAAAGACAGCAGAAAGGTCCCGGAAAAAACCAGGGGCCCCAGGCACAGAAGAAGGAGAAGCGATATGCGAAAAAATACGGAATCCCATATACATGATGCCGGAAATGAGGCCGTAGGTACAAACTGTAAGAAAAAGCGCTGCTTTCTTGCAGCGGTACTCCCCTGGAAAGGGGACAGGCCCAGAGATGTGATCCTGAAGCTCCTTTTTCTCATATGCCTTATTGTATTCCTCGTCTGTGGGGGAATCCTTTTGAACGATTATGTGCTCAAACCGGGGGCTGTTACAAAGGATAATGATGAGCTGGCGTCGATTTACCATTCTGTGGAATCGGAGGAGAATACAGCTTCCGGTTCCGGCGGGGAGAAAGAGCCCCAGCGGGATGAGGAGGGGCGCTTGGTGAAGATTGCCAAGCTGCAGGAGATAAACCCGGATATCCGGGGATGGATCACTGTGCCTAATACAGTGATAGACCTGCCGGTTTTGCAGTCCCCTGAGAGTGATTCTCAGTTTTATTTATATCGGAATTATAAAAAAGAGTACTCCTTTGCAGGCAGCGTCTTTATGGATTCCCGCTGCAATTTGGACAGCAGGGCCATGATCCTATTTGGACACTCTTTGAACTCCGGGCTTATGTTTACCGATCTGCTGGATTATAAAAGCCTGGATTTCTATAAGAGCGCTCCGGTTTTCACGTTTGACACAGTACAAGAAGAAAATCAATGGAAGATCATTTCTGTCTTTTTGACGAATACCGATCCAGAGCAGGGGGAACCCTTTGATTTTATGAGGGTTTCCTTCCAGGACGACAGCGATTTTATGAATTATGTCTATCAGATCCGGATCCGTTCCATTTTAGATATTCCTGTAGACTTCGGGCCGCAGGATCAGCTTCTTTTGCTTTCTACCTGCTCTTATGAATACGATGGCTACCGGCTTGTGGTGGCTGCCCGCAAAGTGCGGGAAGGGGAATCAGAGTCTGTGGATGTTTCCAAAGCCACTTATGGTGCAAAGACAGTATTCCCGGAGAATTATCGGAAGGATAGAGGTCTCGCAGATCCGGGTTGGCCGGAGACTTATGAAGAGGCTCTGCAGAAGGGGCTTTTGAGCTGGGCGGTGACAGAATGAGCCAGGAAAGGGAATATGAAGATTCCGTGGCCCTTTCGGAAAATACAGGAAAAAAGAAAGCGGGGCGGGGAGAGATTGCAGAAAATTCTGCCCGATTCCCCGCCGGTCTGCTGTTTTTCCATGCGGGGCAGACAGCGCCCCTTGAAAAGAGGATTCTCCATCTCTTGGGGCAGCTGGGTGGTTCTCTTATGAAGGCCGTTGCGGTTCAGGAAGAGGGAGAGCTCCTCCGGCAGCTGAATGGTATGCTGGAAAAGGCCCGCTGTGTCTTTGTAGTAAGCGGGGTCCGCGGCGTGGCGCCGGAAGCAGCAGAACCGGTTTTTCGGGCCTTGGGAGCGAAACTGACCCCCGAAGGAGAGCCGAAAGGGATTTTCACTCTTTCAGGGAAGCATAAGCGGGGATACCTGCCGGAAAGCAGGGAAAAGGTTATATGCCTTCTCCCCGATGATGATGGGGAGGCAGAGGGAATGCTCAGAGAAGCAGGGCGCCATCTTTCAGAAAAATTTTCCCTTTCCTATGCAGAGGAGAAACCCGCCTTTCTGGATCAGAAACGGGAGGAGGAGACCTTGAGATCCTTTTTTGCGCAAAGAGATGGTTTTCCCCGGATTCCGGTATAGTATCCGGCGCTCCATTGAAGAATAAAACTGGAAGGAACCAGAAGCCGGCAGTCAGATGGCGAGCATTATAGCATAAAACAGGAAACAGGAGGGATCTTGCATGGATTTGATCGGCCAAATGAAGAACATGGATATGTTTCGGAAATTTCTCCGTGAGGATGTAAGCCATATGTGCCCCTATCCGTTTATTCCCCAGAAGCCTCCGGCCTTTCCGGTGGAAGAGACGGGCTTTTCCGCCTCCGCGCCGGAAAAGGAGGGCATCCCTTCTTCTGTGATCGAAAGCTATTTCAGGGAATTGGACAGGGAAAAGGACGCTCATCCCCACAGCGTCATCATCCTCCGCCACGGAAAACTGATCGCCCGGGGGGATTGGGCCCCTTACACCTATCAGCTGCCCCACGCCATGTATTCTTTCTCAAAAAGCGTGGTGAGCCTGGCGGTGGGGATCGCTAAGGAGGAGGGCCTTCTCTCGGAGGACGATCTGCTTGTTTCCTATTATCCCTATAAGCCCGCTCCCTTTCGAAATTCCCGCATGGGGGACGTGACCCTGCGCCATCTCTTGACCATGACCAGCGGCGCGGTGTTCGCGGAGGCGGGGAGCGTGGCGGAAAAGGACTGGATCCGCGGCTTCCTCATGGGGGACTGTGCCTATGAGCCGGGAGCCAGATTTTCCTATAACAGCATGAACACCTATATGCTCAGCGCCGTTCTGCGCAAGGTCACGGGCATGTCCCTCACGGAATACCTGACGCCCCGGCTCTATGAGCCTATGGGGATGAAGCCTCCCTATTGGGAGACCTGCCCCATGGGGATCGAAAAGGGCGGCTGGGGCCTTTACCTCACTCCCCCCGAGATGGCGAAACTGGGCCAGCTCATGCTGCAGAAGGGCCGCTGGAACGTAAACGGGGAGGAGCGGCAGCTGGTGCCTCAGGAATGGATCGAGACCGCTACGGACGGACATATCCCCACAGGAAACGACGGCATCGCTTTCGGCTACGGCTACCAGTTCTGGAGCTTTGAAAAGACAGGCTACCAGTTCAGCGGTATGTTCGGCCAGCGGGTCGTGGTGCTTCCCCGGCGGGATATGGTGATCGCCGTAACGGCCGGAAGCCAGGAGATTTTCACAGACCGCATCGCGAAGATCACGGCCTCTTATTTCGGCGAGGGCGCGCCGGAATACGGGGACGGGCCCATTGTGGCCAAACCCGGGGCCCATCGTTCCCTGCGGAAAGTTCTGGAATCTCTGGAGGCCTTCCCGGAATACGGGCGCCCGGCGGAAGAAAAGCTCACCCTTCGGGAAAAGCTCTTTTTTGCCTCCCGGACCCAGGCGCTGGAAGGGGGCCTCCGCCGTCTGGACGGGAAGCGCTACCGGCTGGAAAAGGCTTCCGGCGCGCAGGCCTCCCTGC
>OFOK01000859.1_pt1 | contig 27273 bp, 18 predicted proteins | sample 1542001 | NCBI WGS metagenome assembly OFOK01 (sample SAMN04209242, study PRJEB22552) | human gut metagenome | biome: gut; material: feces | host: Homo sapiens | place: USA: Oklahoma
CGGCCGGAATAAAAGGGAAGTCCCTGAGTTGTGATGTCTCCTGCTTTCAGCTTTTTGGGAAGTGTGGTCAGCACAGCCTTTTTCTTACCGCCGTCCAGTCTCACGCCAAAGTCTCCCAGAAGGTACACCGCTTCGATTCCGCAGGTTTTATAATAAGCATACGTAATCCGCAGAACATTGACGCCCTCATGGATACAGCCTGACGGCAGGATGATTCTGTCAAAACAGCTGTCCAGCCATTTACCCTCCGCCTTCAAAGGAATCTCCGTCTCTCCCAATGCAATGCCCGTCACATGCTCCAGATCTTCCAGGGCGAGGGAACATTCCCGGGGGATATCTTCCGCTTCGAACCGGTATTCCATGGTAATCACAGACAGCGGTTGTGCAGGTATCCCGTTTTTCTTCTCCTCATACCAGGGCTGCAGCATTTCTCCGCCGCGCCAGGGGATTCCCAGGATATCACGAAGTTCCCTGTCTGCCTTCAATACCTCACGGCAGGGCAGCCTTATTCCATCCTCCAGCGTCACCTGCACCATATCCAGCACACATATATTTTCCTCCGACAGCTGATAGTCATATTCCTCCGGAAGGCAGGATATTTTTTCCCAGCTGTGCTTTTCCGGTTCGGGGTATTCCCTGTATTGATCGGTGACCACAAGGAGCTTCTCTTCCCCTGCGGCGAAGGTAAGGGGGATTTCCATTCTTCCCTCCTTCTTCCGGTAGCCGCAGGCATATATTTTTCCGCTCTTTGCGTCCCAAAGCTCCGGATAACCGTCACCTTCCAGGGACAGTGTTATTTTCCCCGCGGCGCGGTCCCGATCCATATTCAGCAGAAAGATAAATGTTTCCTGACCGGATTTTCTCATCTGTACGGCAATACGGGAGGCATTTTTCCCTGTCAGCTCCGCCTGCTGCGCCAAGCAGCTGTCCACGATTTTTTCTTCCTCAAAGGGGATCTGCTGTGCACGCCGGGCCAGTTCCCGCACCTTTTCGGAGGGCTTCACATCCACATAACCGGGGGCTTCTCCGGCAAAGACAAGCCTGCCTCCCTGTTCCCTGTATTCCTCAAGCAGTTCCCAGGTGGTGGTGCGCATCGTCTCCATTCCTGCCACAAGCACCGTGTGATAGGCACATTTTCCCACACAGAGCAAGCCGTCCCGCACGCTCCCATGCCGGGCGAGAATATCTTCTTCGCCATAATCAAAATCAATATGATTGTCCGTCAGGATCCGGAAGGTATCCCGATATCTTTCTTCCAGCCGATTGATGCCCTCCTGTACAGATTCCAGGTCGCAGAAAGCCCCGCTGCGGGAACGCGCCCATACACTCTCTATGGGATTGATCACCAGGACGCCGCAGACCGGATCCGCATCGGCCATAAGCACATTGATCCTGGAAAAATAATCTTCCAGGTTCCGGTATTCCGGATACCATGCACTCTGGAAAAAGATGCTGGCAGGATAATCCCGTTTAGCCTCCCCTTTCATCGTATACCAGGAAAGATGGGGGCAGCGAAGGTTTATGCCGAACAGCGCCTGCCAGTCGCCGACCTGCTTATAATCCTCCAGATCCATCTGCCAGCCGGTGCACCCGTACAGCTCGGAAAGCACCCATTTTTTATCCAGCTGCCTCGCCACAGAGGATATCTGCTTCACAATCCACCAGCTATCGTTTTTCTCGGTCAGAACATCCACTCCCGGATAATCCATATATTCATAGAAGCGCATCAGGGAGCCCTGCATCACGGTCTGGGCCGTCAGGCTGTCTTCATGGAGGACATGGCCGGTAAACAGCAGCTTATTCTCATGGCACCAGTTCTGGATTGGCTGAGCAAAGTTCTCAAGAAACAGCTCCTGGCATAATTCGATGTAATCTCTGGACGCTGCCGACAGCTCCTCCCCTGTATACCGGAAAAACAGCTCCGGGAGCCTTTCCTTTAAGTCATATCCGAAACGCTTCTTAAATTCAGCAAACAGGGCGGGGGTATAAGGCACCGCCGTTTCTTTTCCGCCGGAAAACACGGAGAAAAGGGGGCCTCTGTGGGGCTCATCCGTAAAAATGCCGGGAATGCTTTCTCCCAGCCGTGTCCCGCATTCCCGGGTGTAGCGTTCATGGGTCAGCCGAATATATTGCTCCACGGCGGGTCTGCTCATCGTATCCACGTAAGTGAATTCGTTATAATTATCGCTACACTCCGCCCGGATGATTCCAAAAACAACCGCAGTCTCTTCTTTTTCCGGAAGCTCTTTTAGCTTCAAAGGGCGTACCTTCCACATATCCCCCTCTTCAAATACTATGGCAAAGGAAGCGACGTCCTTCTCCGTCCCCGGATATTCCGCCCACTCCTGTGCGGTATACTCTCTCATTTCCAGGAAAGAAGCCCGGTATTCTTCCGTTTTTGTCACCATACCTCCCGCCGATCCCGAGGGCCACCGATCCTCATCATACAGCCAGGCCTCCATTCCTTTCTCCGCCGCATAATCTGCACAGCGGTTTATCAGGCGGAACCATTCCTCCCCCAGATATTCCGTCTCCAGCCCGGTTCTGGAATGCATGAAAAAACCGCTGAAACCCATCTGACGGAAAATATCGATCTGACGCAGCAGCTCCTCCTCCGTCAGTTTTCCGTTCCATGCCCAGAACGGCCTTCCCCGGTATTCACCCGCAGGGTTTTCAAAAAGCTTCTCTCTGTCCTCGATCCTCATCATAATCCTCCCTCTTTCCAGTCCAGTTCTCCGGAACCGGCAACCCCGGCATACCATCTGCCGCTGTCCTTTACCGTCCTCTTCTGAGTGTCAAAATCCACATGCACCAGCCCGAACCGGCTTTCAAAGCCGGCGCACCATTCCCAGTTATCCAGCAGCGACCAGACATAATATCCCCTGATATCCGCGCCTTCCTCTATGGCTTTTGCAATCCAGTACAGGTTTCCCCTGATATATTCGATCCGCTGCTCATCCCGGATGCGTCCGTCTTCCTGCACCCTTTCATTGCAGTTGCAGGTGCCGTTTTCCGTTATGTATATAGGAATTGTAAGCTGATAATCCTTTTTCAGCATTTCCACGGCTTCATAAACGGCTTTCGGGTAAAACTCCATTCCATTCTCCATGAAATTCCCGCCGTTTTTCTTCCGATCCGGCGCCGACTCCGGTTCCGCGCAGTCTAACACCCGGTTGTAGCAGTTCAGCCCGAAAAAGTCCAGAGGCTGGTGTATCCGTTCCATATCTCCGTCTTTTATGACAGGCATGCAGTCCTTTTCTTCCATATACCGCAGCAGTTCCTGGCGGTAGCAGCCCTTGAATATGGGGTTTAAGTAGGAGCGGAATGTCTTTTCATTTTCAAGACGGGCTATTTCACAGTCTTTTTCATTGTCCGGGCGCAGGGGATAATGCTGCCATACATCCACGACTATGCCGGCCTTGCTGTCCTTCAGATTTTCCTGACGGAAACGTCTGATTCCTTCCCCATGGGCAAGAAGAATATGATGATTTGCCTGCCTTCCGTATTTTTCCAGCTTAAACCCCGGCGCAAAACCGCCCAGTGCATATCCCACATAGGTTGCAATCGGTTCATTGACGGTTGCCCAGAGCGGAACCGTATCCCCGAATTCCCGGTACAGTATCGATGCATATTCCCCATACCAGTCCACCACATCCCTGTTAAGCCACCCGCCCAGCCGTTCCAGCTCATAGGGCAGATCCCAGTGGTAAATGGTGGCGTTGGGAACCAAATCCCGTTTCCGCATCCCGTCTATGAGTCTTTTATAGAAATCGATTCCCTTCCGGCTGATCTTGCCTTTCCCCTCCGGCAGAATTCTTGACCAGGAAAAGGAAAAACGAAAACTGTCCAGATTCATCTGCTTCGCCAAATCCAGATCCTCCTCATACCTGTGATACATGTCGCAGGCCTTTTCCGGGGTGGAACCATCCGCTATACTGCCCGGTATCCGGGAAAAGGCATCCCAGATCGACAGCCCCCTGCCATCCTCCCCGGCCGCACCCTCCAACTGGGCGGCACTGGTGGCCGTGCCAAATATAAAATCTTTAGGAAACCTTATCTTTTCCATAGGAATCCTTTCCTCCTTTATCAAAAAATTCTCTGTCTTCACCGCCCTCCAGCCGCGGTATCGGCGCAATACTTCCGTATTATCTCTAATAGTATCAATACCCGGGAAGGAAAACAACTCACAAGATTTTATCTTCCCTTTGAAATAATGTTTCCCTGCGCACAATATTTTTATATTTATTAAGAATGATGTACGCAGACACGGGCGGAAGGCGCTCCGTTCCGCTCTTTTCCGGTATACCTGAGCGCGCGCTTCCTTTTACTTCTCTTTTTTTGCGCACAAAAAAGCCCCGTCAGATATTCCAACGGGGCGTATTGCAAAAATTCTGTCAGCGTTCTTCCTGCAAACAGGAAATAAGGGCCTGAGGATTGATAACATGAAAGGTGTAGCTTTGACTGCCTCCCGGCTGCATGCGGGTAATTTCCGTGGATGTCTCCATAGCCGCATGGTAAAACTCCTCCGGGGTCATATCCGGCCTGACCTGGCAGCAAAGTGTATAAACTCCTGCCACATAAGGCACAGTCCAGCTCCAGCCTCCGTCGGCATAATAAACATATGTATCTCCCGACATATCCGCTGTGGTACGTCCGTCCATGGGAACCAGAAGGGAATTGGCAAACATATCCGGGCTGGACCACTGCCAGGCACCCAGCGTGTAATTATCAACGGAATCCGGATCAGCAGCGGGATCTATTTTCCCCAGCCCCGCAAAGGGCGCTTCTGTCTGATAATCGGAAAAGAAATCGTAATTCTGTTCTGTGGAAGTGGTAAGCACAAATATCCCTTCCTTTTTGGCCCTCTCCACAGCGTCAAGCATCACCTGCAGCCGTTTATCCTCTTCCTCATCTCCGGTAAAATCATAGCCTCTGGCTATGGCAATCACCCGTATTTTATCGTTTTCAGGCAATGTCTTGTTCACCTCAATAATCCGGTCAATCACGCGGGCATATTCCTCCCATGCAAGATTATTTTCCCCGTCCTCTTTCCAGCTTAACACATTATCCAATCCCCAGAAGTACAGCTTCGCATCCGGAGCCACACCGCAGCTGTCTCCCACAGACAGAGAAGCAAGCGCGGCAGCATGCATGGAACCCGTCTGATTAGGTGTGACATGCATTTCTTCATAAAGAGCCAGCTTGGACGCATATTCCGGATGTCCGGTATAAAGGACCTGATCGATCACCGCGATAGATACGCCCTTTCCCGTGATCCCCTGTTCATGCAGGGCTTCCACACCCAATCCGGGCTTTTTCCCTGCTTCCAGATATTCTTTGGCAGGAAAGGTATCCGACATTTCTTCCGGGAAAACCGTCTCTTCGTTAAAGGTAATATTGGGAACACAGCCCTCCAGAAGCGCCTTCTCCTTTTTGTCCATATTTCTGCAGTCATACCAGCGGATATCCGCCATATCTTCCTTCAGAGAAATATATTCCTCTCCCCGGTATATCCGGATCTCCTCCGAAGGCCCCACCTGGCGGGCAAGGCCGCTGCCTGTTTCCGTCAGGCTGTCCGTAAACTCTTCCTTATCCGATGCGGTATTTCCCGGCCCTTTTCCGCAGGAAATACAGAATGTCACCATAATAGCCAGCATAATAATCATCAGGTATCGTTTCATTTTTGCTCCTATCTGTGCTTTTTGCGCACTTATGCGGCTGAAGCCGTATACAAATCAGGAAGACTGAAATGATCTTCCCTTTCGTTCTACTACAGTAGAATATCTATGATTCATTCTATTACAGTAAAATAGAATTGTCAAGCTCTTCCTGATGCTGATCTTACCCTCTGATTTTTCCTAAAACAAAAAACTCCTGTACCTTTTCGCACAGGAGTTCTTCTTCATATAACTTTATTCTTCCATTTCAAGAAGCATTTCTTCCACAATCCCGGCCGCTTCCGCAACCAGATGGCTGCAGGGCCTGGAGGCATAATATTCCGCCGTTCTTGCAGAAGGCTTCGCACTTTCTTCCCGCTGCATTCCGGCAGACATTCCCAGAAGCTCACGGCAGATTATACTGCCTCTTCTCTCACGGAAGGCATCGCTCATTTTCCGAACCATTTCATAGGAACGGGTCTTCGCTTCCTCATCGGCAGGATCCGTATTGCCCATTTTCAGGCCGGAAAGCATGGCCATAGCCGACACAGTACCGCATACCTCACGCATCCGTCCCACACCGGCACCCATTGGCCCGGCAAGCTTCAATGCCGTCTGCCTGTCCATTCCGAAGATATCTGCATAGGTAACAAAAACAGACTGGGCACAGTTAAAGCCCGATTCAAACATATTAACTGCATCCTGTATCCTGCTTTTCATCTTCATTCCGCCTTATTTGCCTTTACCGCAGCATTTCTTGTATTTCTTTCCGCTGCCGCAGGGACAGGGATCATTGGGATATACTTTTTTATCTTTCACGATAGTTGTGGAAGATTTCTGTTCCTTGTAAAGAGCCTTCCTCGTATCTTCGTCAAAGATATCGTTCCACTCTTCCAGCTCATACAGCCAGTCAGCGCCTGCCGCTACCATATTTTTATACAGAAGGGCTTTATCAAATCCAAGGCTAACCTGGGTATCCTCTTCCATTTCTTCAATGGGATTGGATTCCGCAAGGCTGTCGTCGATTCCATCCAGGAAACCGGTCATGGTCATGATATCCACATCATATTTTTCAGCCAGTTCCTTTACGGTACCTGTAACCACCTCGTCAGGATTCTTTAAAAGCTGGGCGTAGATTTCTTTTTCCTTTTCAAAATATACTGCCCAGAGTCTCTGCAGATCTGCTTTGTTGGCTGTTTCAGAGTAAGCCATTGCTCTCCATTGTTCCAATAATGCCATTTTTATCACCTCGTCCATGTATTTTCACCGGTCAGGACCGGTTCTTTTATTCAGCATTGCTTTCTTAAGCATTGCTGCTGCAGGATTAGCCGCATCTTTCTTTGCTGACGCTCAGAATAGAAATAGTATATAACAAAATGGCGGTAAAGTCCAGCGGGTCATTGCATACTGTGGGTGGTGGTGGGTGGGCAGAAGAATCTCCTTGTGTCCCTCTCCCTGCCTGGGGCATCCCGGACTTTCTCCGGCAGCGGGTTCTATGGTCCGGCAGCTTCAGACAAAAAAAGAGGCTGTTTCTAACTATTTTGCACGCAGACTCCGCTGCCAACGCAGCTGAAACTCCTCCCTTTGGTCGTCAAACAGCGCTGCTAAGGGCGGCAGCGGAGTCTGTGTGCAAAATAGTAAGAAACAGCTCTCTTTTTTTGAGATGAAGCTGTCGGACCATAGAACCCGCTGCCGGAGAAAATCCGGGACGCCCCAGGCAGGGAGAGGGACACAAGGAGATTCTTCTGCGGGGAAGGGTGTCGGAGTAGGGAGGTAAAAAAGATACGGGTAGATATGTGGATATAAGGGAATACAATACTATGAGAGAGAGAACGCACTTGTTGTTTTCGCTATCTTGGCGGCTATACAGGCTTATTGGAGAGTAGAAAAATTTACATCTTGATGGTAAAATGTGTAAAATAAAAAAAAATGGCAAATTTTAGTTTTGGGAGGTTGAGAAGATGGAAATATGGGACGGATATTGGGAAGATGGCTCGTTGGCAAATAAAGATTTAGTTCGCGGAGAACCAATACCCAATGGTTTATATCATATGGTATGTGAAATCTTAGTTCGCCATATAGACGGCGATTATTTGCTCATGCAAAGAGATTTCCGCAAACCAAATTTCGGAGGATATTATGAGGCAACCGCTGGTGGTTCTGCATTAAAAGGTGAGGACAAGATTACTTGTGCGAAACGGGAATTGCTTGAAGAAACGGGCATTACAGCGATTTTCTTAGAGGAAATAGGCCGGTATATTTCCCATGATACAATTTACTATCAATTCTTTTGTATTACGGATTGCGGCAAAACAACAGTATCACTTCAAGAAGGTGAAACAGTGGCATATAGATGGCTGACAGAAAATGAATATATTGCTTTTGTCAATTCTGTCCATATGATACCAATTCAAAAAATTCGCTATGCTGATTTCTTGAAAAAGTTAGGATACATACAAAGTTAAACGGCGATTTATAAGGGTTTGGGATGAGGCCAGCAAGCAAAAATGCGGCGCGTTTTCAAGGGAAGGGGTATAAAACTTTCAATGCTTTTTGTTTTCTTCGGTGCAGCGTCCTTAGCTTTTCCAGCAAATGGATTGACTAAAATCGTCGGTTTTGTTATAATGCAGAAAACCGACGATTTTAGTCGATTGTGGAGGGATATTATGCAGGATACGGAAAAGCATACTTTGATAGTAAATGCCGCCGCTGCTTTATTTGCAAAGTATGGGTATAAAAAAACTACAGTTGATGAAATTGTAGCAGAAGCGGGTATATCAAAAGGGTTATTCTATCATTATTATCAAAACAAAAAGCAGGTCTATCTTTATATTTATGATACTTATACTGCGGCTTTAAGCAAGAGTGTGGGAAAGGAGGTTGATACAAGCAATGCGGACTTTTTTGACAGGTTGAAGCAGATTTCGCGTTTAAGGATAGCATTTATCAAACAATTTCCTGATTTATGGAATTTCTTATATTCTGCATATTATGAACAACACCCGGATGTAGCCTTTGAGATAAAAGATAAAAACAAAGAGCTTTTACAAAAAAGCTATGCGGGGGTTGCTGTTAATATTGACTGGTCAAAGCTGAAAGAAGGGGTTTCTCCCAATACTGCTATTGCTGCTGTCACGTGGCTTGCAGAGGGTTTTGTGCGTGAAGTCAATAGTCATGGGTTAGTCTTTGATGAAAAAATATATTCCGAATTTGATAAGTATATCGAATTGTTAAGAACCGGGATTTATAACCCGGAGAATGGAGGCTGATTATGCCATGCTTTGAAAATTCAGGCGCTAAACTCTATTTTGAAGAAACAGGTTGTGGCAATCCATTGATTTTTCTGCATGGTGCCGCATGGGATATGCACCAGTGGGATGAACAGATAAGATATTTTTCTAAAGATTATAGGGTAATCGCTTTAGATGCCCGCGGCCATGGAAAATCATCCCTCCCTCCGGGAAAAGTGTCACCCGATATATTTTGGCAGGATGTAGTTGCAATGATGGATTTTTTGAGTATTCCAAAAGCAGTCATTTGCGGTCTTTCCATGGGAGGGCACGTTGCCATTCAGACAGCAATTTATGCGGCGGAGCGAGTTGAGTGTATTATACTGATAGGGGCTATATGTACCAACCGGTTTAATAATTATGAACGGATTGTTCTTCCGATTAACCGCTTTTCCTTACGCTTTATGCCTATGAGCTGGATTGCATGGAGTATATCTGCGGGTATGGGAAATTTTAACCCCGAAGCCAAGCCGTATATCCGCAGGGTTGTAGGGAGTCTCAATCATGATGCTTTTAATCGTGTTTGGAAGGCTGTAACAAGTATGGAGAGCAGGGACGGACTGTCAAAGATCACTTGCCCTGCTTTAATTCTTATTGGTGACCATGACAGCATGACACGGCGGCAGCAGCAATACATTCATGAGCATATCCGAAATTCAAGTTTAGTAATAATTGAAAATGCACATCACGGCACTAATCTGGATAATCCGGAACAGGTGGAAAAAGAAATAGAAAAATTTTTATTGGAATCTGTATAGTCTTCTTTCAGCGGGGCATACTGTTATTATCATCGGAACCCCCTCCTTTGATGATTCATGAACCGGGGGGTTTGCTCTCCGGTTTGTGATTACGCAAGATAAATAATTACTTATCCTCCCATTACGGGGAGGATTCCTCCCCTAGTTCAGGATCCCGTCTGCAGCAGCAGTGCTGCAGGCGGGATTTTGCTTTTTGGGAATGGATACGGCGGCGTTTTTCAGTCACTGATTACGATGGTACTGTGTTTCATGTGATTTGTAATATTTTTCATTGATTTTACAATTACAGGCGCAATTATATCATTGCCCTTTCAGCGTCAATGATATATCATTAGATAAGAACTAGACAAACTTGCAAAGTGAGGTAATTCTTATGAAGCTCAACACAAAACGGACTATTCTGGTAGGTCTGGCTTTTCTGTCTATCAGCGCTTTCTGGCAGCTGTATGACAGCATTATTCCGCTGATTCTCAAGAACACTTTCCATATCAGTGATACTGTTTCGGGCGGTATTATGGCTATGGATAATGTGCTGGCGCTGTTTATGCTTCCTTTTTTCGGAAGTCTTTCCGATAAGGTACATACCCGTCTTGGAAGGCGTACGCCTTTTATTTTGTGCGGGACGGCGGCGGCGGTTATTGCAATGCTGTTTCTGCCTTTTGCTGATAATATTGTTTCTCTTGGGCTGTTTGTGACCGCGCTGTGTGTTACGTTGGTTGCTATGGGGAGTTATCGTTCGCCGGCGGTTTCGCTTATGCCGGATGTTACGCCAAAACCGCTTCGTTCCAAAGCAAATGCCATCATTAATCTGATGGGGGCAGTCGGCGGGGTTATCTCTCTGATTTTGATATCTACGCTGATTCCTAAAACAGGAAAGCCCGATTATTTCCCTATTTTCCTTGTTGTGGCGTTGGTTATGGTCGCCTCTGTACTGATCCTGCTTTGGAAAGTCAAGGAAAATCCTTTGCGGGAGGAGAGGGAAAAAATCGATCTTGCTTTGGACATTGAAGAAGGTACTGTTCAGGAGGAAGGTACGGTCAGTGCACCGATGGCTCCTGAGGTTAAGAGGAGTCTGATACTTATATTGATTTCCGTTTCCTTCTGGTTTATGGGTTATAATGCGGTTACTACGGCATTTTCCAAATATGCGCAGATTTACTGGGGGATTCAGGGCGGCGGTTTTGCCAACTGTCTGCTGGTGGCTACGATCGCGGCTATTTGTTCTTATATTCCTGTGGGAGCTATCGCATCCCGTATCGGCCGTAAAAAAACGATTTTGGGGGGCGTTGTATTGCTGGCGTCCATGTTTGCACTGGGTGCGACCGTAAAGGAATATCATGTGTGGATCAATGGGCTGTTCGCGCTGGTCGGCGTGGCGTGGGCTGCCATAAATGTTAATTCCTATCCTATGGTGGTGGAAATGAGCAAGGGAAGTGATATCGGTAAATTTACCGGTTTTTATTATACTTTTTCCATGGCCGCGCAGATCGTTACTCCTATTCTTTCCGGTTTTCTGCTGGAACATGTAGGATATCATACGTTATTCCCTTATGCGGCCCTTTTTGTAACCGCAGCCTTCTTTACCATGCTGTTCGTAAAACATGGAGACAGCAAGCCAATTCCTAAAAAGAGCAAGCTGGAAGCTTTTGATGTGGATGACTGAGGAGATAAAAATGGATAAAAAGAAAAAAACACCAAAACAAATAGCGGCCCTGGTATGTGTAGGGCTGCTGGTATTGCTTTATGTCGTTACCCTGGTTGTGGCTTGCCTGAATTTTCCCGGCGCAGACCGGCTGTTCCAGGCCTGTCTGGTGGCGACTGTGGGGCTTCCTATTCTTTTATGGATTTATATGTGGCTGTATGGAAAGATGAAGGACAGGTTTAAGGAACGGGATTCGGAAGAGTAAATTTAAAAAATAAGAAAAAAGTACCCTGTTTGTCCGGCACGGAAAAAGAATTGTGTCTGGCGGGCAGGGTACTTTTTATTTATGGGAGAATTAGAAATATGCGGAAATCCTACTGGACAATTATATTGTATGGAACCTCCTGATCTCCTAAAGCAAATAGCAGGCGATAGGTTCCGGCTGTAATGTTTACCGGCACAGTAACTTGTATTTCTTGATCACCTTTTCCAGCTGTAATTATGTCATTTCCGGTCACGGTCCAGTTTTGTGAATTTTCATAACCTCCCTCTTCTTTTTTCCGGGTTTTCACCTCGATTTTCAGAGGACTGACTTCCGCATTCTCTATGGAATAGGATACGGTAAATGTAATTGTCTCACCCGCTGAAGCTATACGGCTGGATGATTCTGCTTTAAGACTATAGGAAGGATTCGGTTTAACTGTATATGAAACGCTCGTTAATTTTTTTACCGTTGTTCCCACATTTTCACCCACTGGGAACACCTCAGCTGTTAACTTATAACTGCCAGGTGTTATACCGGCAGAATTTTCGGTATCCATGCTTATGATATGCGGATCTATATCTTCCAGGGGTATATAAACCTTGTTTCCACTTGGATAGTATTCTTTATCTCCATACCTGAATACTGTTCCTTCCGGAAAATCACTGGGATTTTCTTGTGCTAAAACTACGGCAGCACCATTTTGCCATCTGGTGTCATAATTGGGCTGGATACTCAAAATAAATTCCTGTTTTCCTTTTGAATTCATCTCTGCATCCCCGCAATTCAAGCTGATAACAGCTTCCTGGTTCTGAATGGTAAATTCTGCCCTCTCCGTATCGGCACCTGTTTCGTTACGTATGTGCAAATTATAGGACCCAGCAGGAAGCGGAGCTTCAACAGAACCAAAATCAATAATAAAAGTTAGCACTGCACCACTATTTATATTACTTTTTAGTGTAATTTCCTCCCACATCTTATGGAAATTTTTTAATGGCAGTCTGTCATTCGCTTCATTTCCCATCACTTCATAAACGTAAAATCCCTGTATTCCCAATAACGTCAGCATCGTTCCTTTCGGTAATGCAATGATTTGGTCATCCTCTGTTTTTCTCAGTTCCATCCATAACTCATCTGACAGTACAACTTCTCCCAATTCGATTGCTACAGTCAGAGCACTATTAGGTGAAATAATTACCGATTCTATATCTCCCACTTTTTCTGGCCAATTATACTCTCTTCCCGGCACTGCCTCCATAGATTTAACAATAGAAGACTTCCAATGAATAATAAGAGTAACTGTAGCTTTCCCTTTATCATCCTCAAGTGTAAGGATAACCTTATCCGGCTCCTCTTTTGGGGTAAAAACAGGGTTGTTTTTCAGGCTGAACTCAATAACAGCCTGGTAGCGGCTGTCTGTAGTGCCAATCTTTATATTCTCCCCTTTTTTGTATGAAGTTAAGTCGTACGATTCCGTCATAAGATCCGAGGTATTCCAGCCCTGGGACTTTACCGGCTGCATGGTAATGGAAAATTGCCCTGTCTCTAAATCACCAGTTCCAGCAGTTACAAGGTTCGGACTTTCCTTATCCACTCCTGCCAGCAGTAAATTCCGGCTGGCTCCTGAAGGTATCACCAGGCTTCCCGTATAATTGCCGCTCTGTGTAGCATAAAGATCCACTGTCTGATCAGACAGTGTGCTTGCCTTTGTAACAATCTCCACAAACATTGTGGTTTTAGTCTTATCCTTGGAATGAGTCAGTTCTATCTCCAGCATTCCCAGGCTTTTACTGCTGGTTATCCCTTTATTACAATAGGTAAGATAAAACTCTATGTGGGGAATTCCTCCATCTGTAGCGGTTGCCGTGGATTGACCTATCACAGTATTCTCATCGCTTTCACTGGCTGATGCAGTGGATATCACTTTTCCCTTCGCACTTCCTGCGTCAATAAATCCGGAGCCAATTCGCATAAAAAGTCCAAAGGTTGTCAGAGGGGAAGCCTTTAGTTTCTCTTTTTCTTGTGAAATTTTATTTTTTATTTCATCTGTATCCATGGATGCATTCGGAGTTTCATTGATATCGGAGGTAATCCACTCCCCTTTTATTCCATTTTTAGCTGCATCCGTTAAGACCAGAGTCCCCGTGGGAATAATAACCTTCGTAATTGTAAAAGAAGAGCCTTTCTCGGCAGGCGGAAGTTCAATACTACCGGTTACCACAGAATATCCTTCCTTATCAACGTTGCCACTGCCCACAGCGAAGTTTTCAGCTGTCAGAACTGTATGTCGTACCGCTGCCGCATTACTTCCCTTAACACGCCAGTATCGATAATCACTTCCCACATTTTCATAATTCAGTTCTTTTCCGTCCTGATCTGCGAATCCTCCATCACTATTATTAGTATCATCTGTCTTTATTCGTGCATAAGCATACGCATCCGCTTTATCACCCGCGAGCATATAAGCATAGCCGGAAACTGCACCAAATACTTCATTTGATTTATCGTCCGTATAGGATACACGGAATACTGTTCCGGTATCAAAAAGAATAGTATTGGGAATCTGTTTAATTCTGTCTAATTCCACATTTTTTTCGTCTTTATCTATGCTTTTAAAATTAGCTGTTTCTATTACTGCGGAATCAAGAATAAGTGTACTTCCCGCCTGAAGCACCAGGCTGTTTTCTCCTTCCGCTACACCGTCCCTTGCACCATGGTCACCAATACGATTCAGTGAATACAGTGTCGTCTGGTTAGGATTTGCCACATCTGACTTACCTGACAGCTGTATATGAGAGTTATACAGAACTACACGATCGGCTCTTTGAATTGCTTCCAAAGATCTGGTTACACCAGTTGCCAATCCACTGTCATCTAAAACCGGAGTTCCGTAATTCTTCAATGTTACAAGGCGGGTTGATCCTGCATCACAAGAGGCACCGCTGCCAAATACCCCTCCGGCGATTCTCATCTCCGGCATTAATTCTGCATCTCCGGTATTGTAGCCTGTTCCATCAATATATACATGCGAAGTACCCTTTACGGTTATTGTTGTATAATCTATCTTATCACCGCCTCCGTAATCTCCTCCTGCATAGACAGAACCATCTACCTTCAATATGGAGGGCTGCAGTTCAGTTTTCTCACCACCATGTGTCTGATAATACTTACATTCTCCTGAGGCTCCTTCGCCAATATGCAGATGGGTGGAACCATTCACAGTCCCCCTGTAACCACCGCCGAAAACGTTTCCGCTCACCGTTCCCCCGACGAGATTGACAAAAATCAAATCTTTGGGATCCCCTCCTTCCGGCCCGTCATCACTCAATTCACTGCCGCCGTAAAGGTTACCCTTCACCCAGCCTGCGGACATATTAATGGTGGAGCCACCATAAACCAGACGCTGTCCCGTTATTCCAAGCGCACCGCCATAAACGGATCCTTCCACAATACCTCCGCTGATTTCCACAGTAGTCTTACCCATTACAATTCCGTTCTTACCGCCGCCGTAAAGATTACCTTTTATATTGCAATCCTCGGATAACGATACATAAGCATTGCCTTCCATTTCGGCATTCTCTCCGCCTCCGTATATATTTCCGAAGATTACTGCATTACCCTGAACAAATAGCTTAACGACTGATTCTCCCGTTACCCGTGCACACTTTCCAAAACCTTCTTGGGTAATTCCCTTGCCGCCGCCGTAAATACCTCCTTTGACTTGGGCATTTCCTTTAATTGTTATTGTAGCATTTCCGCACAGATACGCATTTTTGCTTGTGTCATAATCACCGCCATTATATACGTATCCCTCTCCACTGGCATAGATATTCGTAACAACAGCCTCTCCATCTATTATAATGTTTACTATTCCAGTTAAGCTTCCAAACTTAGATGGATCCCCAGAAAGTTTTTCACCTTTCTTTACTTCATTGTCTCCGCCTTTTCCTGCAGCAAAAATATTAGTTACTATACCTCCTTCCATATTTATCTTTATAGTTGAAGGATTCCCATCATCAGAAATTACATAGGCCGCAGAACCGGCGCCATAAAGATTACCTACTTCACCACCTTGCATATTTATTGTTATTGTACCAGAATAAGTTGGAACACTCTGCTCACGCCCTGATCCGGCGGCATAGAGATTTTCCACCTTTCCTCCTTTTATGTTAATTTCGGTTTCCCCGGTAAATGCAGCTTTATTACTCTGAAACCCCTGGTTACCTCCTACCAAGGTTTTTACATTGCCGCCTTTCACATTAATTTTCACATTACCATTTTTAATTTCTCCATTGGCGCAACCGCCGATAATTTTATCAATATTTGCAGTCCCTCCAACTGTAATATCAGCTAGTTTTCCCAAAACATTTACACTGCTTACGCTTCTTGCATATCCCACAATTCTTAAAACAGTTCCACTGTAAACGTTTATTTTCCCAACAGCATTAACGCTACTCCGACCAGCACCATATAAATAAAATTGCGGGGAATTTCTAATTCCTTCACCAATTGTGATATCATACCCATTTCCATAAATATGCTGCAAGTCCTTAACTGTAAGCTTTTCAAAGCGGATACCTTCCTGCAATTCTATATAGGTATCACCACCATTCGTTACTCCCATCAAAGAAATATTATTATTATTTCCGGTAATTGTAACCGGAATTTGAGTAGGAAAATTATTACACTCACTTACCGTCAGCTGATAATCACTGACCAGAATAATTTTATTTTCCTCAACACTCTTCCCATCGGATTGCTCCAGCAAAACAGATGCTTGCTCCAATGTCTGAACTGCATTTTCTTCTGAAGCTCCATTCTTCTTATCATCACCCCCGCTCTGATCCACATAAATAACATTATTCACCACTGCAGCATCCACCGGATCTGAGTAAAAAGTCACCTCACCATTATTCGTCCGCGCCCGCATAAGCCTGACCGCCTTCACCTGACAGCGAAGCTGCTGCCTGCTGCCCTTTGGAAGCAATTCTCGTCGGTATTCCTTTCCCACTGCGCCATCAATATCTGCCCAGTTCACTGCATCTGCATCACCCTGCTGTGCAATCTGCCACTGATAGGAAAGGCTGTAGCCCTCCGGTACGCTCACAGGTTCACCTGTATTGTTATCTATTAATATGTATACAACATATTTTTCTTTGCTTTCCTTTTTTATCCCAAATTGATACTTATCTGCACTTTCCCACACAGAATAAAGAGAAATCTGCTCCCTGCCCTTTGTATCAAAAGAGCTGCCGGATGTCAGCAAAGAGGAACCTTCCTCAGACGGATCTTCAGTCCACCCGGAAAAGGTATGGGAGAAAAAAGCATCCTCTTCATATGCCGCACTGATTTCTTCGGGACACTCAGGCAGTTGGATCCGGCCTTTCAGTGAAGAAACCTCTAACTCTATCTGATCATCAAGAATTACTTTTACGGTACCATCAGCTAAGTGGTAACCGGCAGCCAACGCAGCATCAAGAAATGAAGTATTATCTTCTGAACAAATCACACACCCTGACTGTCCCGGGTAAAAAAGAGTGTCCGGATTTTTAATTTCCTGCTGTGTAATGTAACTGGTGGTATATTGTTTCTTTTCAGAATCGTTCCGAATCTGTTTTTTTGTTTCAGCATCCTGCGTATCCGGGTTCTCCGTAACAGCGCCGTCTGTATTCTCAACAGTTTCATCTTCTTCTGTGGATTCCGTCGGCTGCTCCTTTACCGCCGGTGCCGCAATTACCGTATTTTCTTTCTCTGGTGCAGTGGACAAAGATACCTTTCTTCCGGATGATCCTGCCGATAAAAACTCGGGTATACTTTTGCTTTCATAAACAGCAGAATACACATGCCTGTCTTTTTTCTGTATTTCCTTCCTGGCGGAAAGAGACTCCACACCTTCTTTTTCCTGCTGTGGTTCCTCTTCTTTCTGATCCAATTCCGGGCGCTGTACAGAAGCGGCGGATTCATGGGCCTCCTGCTCTCCGGCTTCTTCCGGGCTTTCCGTTTTTTCTGCCGATTCTTTCTGTCCTTCCGTTTCTTTTGGTTCTTGTGTTTCTTTTGATTCTTTTATCTCATCCTGTTCTTGTGTTTCTTTCGGTTCTTCTGTTTGTTCCTGGCCGTCCTGAGTGGAGTCCGTTTCTTTTTCTACAGAAGATTCCGTTTCCTGTTCCGCTGCTGTAGATGTGGAATCCTCCGTTTCCTCTGTTTCCGTTTCCTGACTGTTCTCTTCCGTAGTCATATCCGGCTCTGTTTCGTTTTTCTCAGTATGTACGATTTCTTTACCCGAGAAAAGATTTCGAATAGCTGTATACCCGGGCGCTGTTTCTTTATTATGTCCGGAAAATGCATAATCGCCAAAGCCGGTAATGCTTTCCGGAAGTACCAGCTCTCCTTTCAATCCGCCAAGGCCATAAAAAACATATGCGCCGATATAAGTAACCCCTTCTTCAATATTCAGAGAGTGTATTTCTTCCGCATAGTCAGAAAAAGGTGCGGTATCCGCACTGAAATCATCCATACCTCCGTTTCCAGAAATAGTAAGGACTCCATTCTTCAGTGTTCCCTTTACATTTTCTCCTACCTGAACGGAAACAGAATCACTGCCTGTTGCATAGGCAGCCATAACATTAATATTTATCTGGCAAAACAGCATGCTAAGAACAAGCAGGGCGGCGATGGAACGATGCCTCCAACCATGTCGTATCCTTAATTCTTTCTGTTTTTTTATCCTCATGCCTGTTCCTCCATAACATATTTTTTATATCAATTAACCGTCTATATTTATAGAGTCCGCAAAAGATTCGGAAGCTTTGCTCATATTTTTATCACTGTTTGATTTCAGCAATACCAATGAATAAATCTCATGACCGGAAGACTGGAAAGTATATCCATCCTCTGTCTTGCTTACCCTTTTATCCGTATTATCCGGTATTATGCCATCGGGCAGAGACAGCTTTACAGCTTTTGAATCATCCGTACAATTCATGGTAAGCACAGCCGCTATATTTCCGGCTTCATCTTCTATGGAATATTGATTGCCTAATGCTAATGTAAAGGTGGCTGAAAGTATTTTGGAATACGGCTGCGTTGTTTTAACGGTTACAGTGACGCTCTTCTCACCTTCATCAGGAGTAATGCTGATGTTCTCCGTATTTGCCTTTCCTCCCCTTATAGTCCCCTTTACTTTTTCTGCCTTACCGTTTTGGACCGCTACCTCATATTCGATATCTGCTGATGTCACTCTCAGAGAATCCACCGAGTTATAAAGTGCAATCTGAAAGTCTTTATTTTGTGGATCGACATAATAGTTCGGCAATTCTTCCGACAATTCTTCCGGCGTTTCTCTGAGCAAATCACTGGTAAAATAAAATTCCGATGCTTCAGCTACCGTCTTTTCTGTCTTCTGCAATACATAACGCGCCGCGGTATATCCTCCGAATATCAGAACTGCTGTCTCTGTCAATATCAGCAGTACAGCGATTCCGGGCAATCTTTTCTTCCTTCTCACATTTCTTTTCTTCATTCTTTCCCCTCACCCGTCAGTCCGGTTTTGCTCCCGCCTGTTTTGCATCAACTGTCAAGGTTATCAGATCAATTTCATCCGCATAGCTATCCTGATTCTCATCTCCAGGCCAGGTCACAGCCAGTACATATGTATGTTCCTCTTCCACACTATGGGGTAGATATCCTCCATTCCAAATCGTAGAAAACGATTCCTGTGACGGAGTTTCCCACTTCACATAATTTCCAGTGATCACACTGTCTTTTTGTGTCTCGTCCTCTAATGACAATTCATACTGCAAAGGAAGATTCCCCGTCGTTGTAACAGTAATGGAATAATCCTGGGCCACTTCACTGATCTTACCTTCTTCCTTATAATTATTGACTGCAAATGTAATTGTTTTTGTATTTCCGGGCTTCAGTTCATTTAATTCCTTTGTAAGATCAATTGTAGAATTCATGGCTACCGCCGCTGCCTGTGCCGAACCGGTACCGGCGCCTGTGATGTAGTAACGGGCATTCGTTATTCCGAATACCAGCATACAGACAAAAAGGAAATAAAGCAGATAACAGATTACCCGCCGCATAGTCAGCTGTTTTTTCATTCACCCGCTCCTTTCTCCCCCGTTTTCTTTTGATCTGATAGTAACCATGCTGCAGCTCCCAGCAAAAAAATACAGGCTGCAGCCAATGGTGACCGAACAGCGAGAAACAGTTTTCCGGCCTTCGGAATAATCCATTTCACCTTTCCCGCCACCTGTTCCGACCGCACCGGAGCCGCATCCTGTATATTATTGGCATCTCCTTTTGTACGATAACCTCCGGCATCCGATGCAATGATTCTATGGGTAGTATAAAAACTGTCTTCTGAGAATGTGATAATATCCCCTTCCTTATAGTCTGTTTGGCGGTGAATCACAATCAAATCTCCTGCAGAGACCGCAGGTTCCATACTGCCTGAAAGAACCGCCAGGCAGGAGTAACCAAACAGGGCAGGAAGCTCACGTCCCCCAAAAACTGAACCTGCAAGCTGCAAAAGGATTGCTGCCATAAGCACTATGGAAAAAAGCTTTGCCGCTGCCTTCAGAAGCTTTCCGAATATCTTCATAGGTCAGCCTCCCCCTTCCGCATGAATGCTTAAATTCAGCGTATACGAGCCTCCCTGTTTTCCCGCTGCGGTATCCGTCTCATCCATCCCGCTTTCAAAGGGCCATTCCCAATCCAGCTGATAAACGGCTTCCTCTCCTTCTTCCATTACTGCATGCAATGTAAGAGTATTTCCCTCCGCTAAAGAACCTGACTTCGCATTTTCTTCCAGTCCCAGCGGTTTCAATGTAAACTTCAGAGGAAGATAGGAAGAACCTGCTGCTTCTTTCAGGTATAATATAAGTGTCAGTTTTTCTTTTCTGGTATTTTTTAATCGAAACCGGTAAAAGCCGCTGGATCCGGGCGCGATTTTCTCATTTTCCCCGGTTTGTGGATTATAAAAAAGATCAATAACACTATTCTGTTCCCAGGATATATAGCCCCCGTCTTTTTGTTCGCCTTCCACATGAAGGCTTCCTTTATCGGAATCCTCAGGAATACTTCCTCCTCCGTCGCCACTGCCTTCCTGTCCGCCGGGATTCTCCTCTTCTCCTCCCACTCCGGAAGCGTCGGGATTTACAGAAGTGCCGGGTATGGGAGAAGATTCGTTTTGTCCCGTATTGCTTTCTGTTGATTCAGCCGGAACAACAGGTATATCCGGTCTTACCGGATTGTCTGATTCACCGGATAAAGAAGGGACTGACGGTTCCGGTTTCCTATCCATTCCAGCGGAAAAGGCATCATTTCGGCCTTCGCCGCTCCCGATAGGCGTTACGATACCATCGCCGACAATTACTCCGCCCTGCCCCGTCATTTCTGTTTCACCGTCCGGTGTCAGAATAACGCCGCCCGGGTGGATTGCCGTACCATCCGGCAGCGTCACCATGCCATCCGCAGATACATTAATCTCTCCTGACGAAAATTGCCGGTTGGTAAGAACCGTATCATCTGTAAGAATGATATAGGTAGGATCGTTCACTCCCCCTCCGGGTAATACAACATTTCCGTCCGGAAGGTATACGTTTCCTCCGGGCGTAACAATAACGCCGTCCCGTATGGAGGCCGTACCCGCGGGTGTTGTCACCATACCGTCCTTATCCTCATAGCAAATCCGATCCGGATTGATAAAAAGGGTACCGTTATCCAGTTCAATTTCAATTTCCAGTATTCTTACATCAACGGAAAGCTCAATTATATATCCGCCGCCTGTTTTCATATCAACAGATACGGCTGTCTCTGCACTGCTGTCACGCACGATTTCAAGTTCCTTCTGTGCGGCGGCCGTACCATCACTATTCCGTACATAAATGGTATGCTGTCCTTCAGGCACGTTGGAAAACAGGAACCCGCCATCGGAATTGGTTACTGTGCGCAGCGGGTCACTGTGAAGCTCCAGGCTGCGTGAGGCGGCCGGTGTTCCGTCGGTATAAAATACCCTTCCGGTAAGATGTATGGTTTCCCCGGCAGAAGGTAAATCCGGTGTCAGCAGAATGGTATCTATAATCTGGCCAAGCGAAGGGGGTTCTGAATTATTCCCCAGTATAAAACCCACGATGCCGGATGTTACCAGCGCCAACAGCAGAAGGAGCAGGAGCAGCGGCAGACCGGGAAAGTTTTTTCTCTCTTTACTCTCAGCCAGGGAGGTGTAATTCTGTTGTTTCATCATGGCGATCCTCCTTTGAAAAGCAATAGGTTCAGCCTATGGAAAAAGGGGCGGAATCCGTCCCTTTTTCCGCGGGCTGAACACCATCGGCGGATCCGCCCCCCGGCACAGGAGGGGCGGAAACTTTATGGAGATTAGGGTGCAGGAGTTGAAATAACCTGTTCAGCAGTGATAGCAATAGTCAGTGCATATATTGGTGCATTATCGCCGTAAGTACCGATTGCGGTATCCTCTTCGTCACCGCTTGGACTGCTATTTTCCCATGTCCACCAAACACGTACTGTTTTTGAATTATCTGTTTCCCAACCAATATTTCCTAAGTTATCTTTTATTTTTATCCCTAAATTCTCAATCTCCAAATCAAAAACGCTCGGTTTATCAACACTAGTTGCATCTGATATAGCATATTTCATTCTGATTTTCTTTCCATCTGATACGCCTTTTGTTTCAGGAGTAATCGACACATCACTAACCTTAATTAAAACATCACTACTATTTGTTACAACAATATCAAAATATCCATAGACTCCCGGAGCCAATTTGCTTTCTTTTACACCATCATTTACCGGCGGATACCAATGAGTCGAAAAAAATTCTATATCTTGGGTATTCGTTAAGAATGATGTATCATTCCCTTTAATATCCACATCAAATTTCGCCACCGTCGCCGACCCTGTTGCCGATACCGTAGTAACATACTTCGCCATAGTCCCGCCTGTCAGACAGGTGGTCACCATAGTAAGCGCCAGTGCCAGGGCGCCAAGACGCGCTGTATAGGATTTTTTCTTCATAGCCATCGTCCTCACTTTCTGTTTTTTCGGGAACCCGATCTGTCTGCACAGACACGGTTCCCATGTGCCTGCGGCACTCTATCCCAGGCACACCTTTCTCACCTGGTACTGTACAGCCCATTTCCGCTCTGTGCCCGCATCCATAGGCAGTGCATACATTTGGATTTACTGCTCTGCAGTCTTCCCATTCTCTTTTTCGGCTTTCAGCGCCGACAGTTCCGCCTCCAGTTCTGCTCTGCTGACAGCCTCCTTTTTATCCGAATGATATCGGATTCCAATATCCCAGATAAAAAAAAGCAGCAAAGGCAAAACAATAAAAAGAAGCATGCCCGTTGTCGTCTGCATGAACAACAGCGCATTGCCAAGGCCGGAAATACGGCCGCCTTTCCAAATACCCTGTATCTGATCAGCAGCTACACTGAGATGATCCTCCGCGTCATTGGCATCCCCTTTGGTTATATATCGGGGAAGACCGTCTTCTCCGTCTGTCACTGCTATAATACGGTGGGTGACTGCCGCTCCGGAATCCAGATAACAAATCACATCCCCCACCCGGAGCTTTTCTGTTTCCGTCTTATGGATAAAAACCAAGTCACCTGTCTGAATAGCCGGTTCCATGGAGCCGGACAGGACAATGGCAGGCTTTATTCCAAGCACACCGGGAAGTTCCTCCGGATTTATGTAGCTGTTGATAATCAATACCAGATTAATAACAATTACAGGTATAAACAGCAGACATAACAGGCCGCCGATTATACCTGACAGTGTGATCTTTTTTCGTTTTCGATTCATAAAAACAGCCTCCTGTTTAGGTAAAAAACAGCAAAACAGGCGGCAGTTAAAACGTCTGCCGTCTGCTTTTTCTGCCGTTACATACGGACACCCTTCATTCATTTACCAATCAGATAATGAGCAGATTCATTTAACAGAAGTATCTAATTTCTATTAAAAGCTTATTTTTAGCAATAAAAATGACACCAATTAAACGTAATAGACATCCTTACGCCCAATCGGAAAATTACTTTCAAAAAAAATATACTTAGCCATTAATATAATCATTACAGTAGTATAAATAATTTATTAATATATTATCTACTATTTTTAAATTATGCAATCTATCTTTTTCATTTGGCAATGCCATATTTATGTCATCAAAAATGACACTAATACCTTGCATTTTTTCATATCTTGTGTATACTAAAAGAAAAGGGGGAGATTTCATGCAATTTTATGAGAAACTGATATTTTTATTGAATCTGACACAAACCTCAAACCGGATGCTTGCCCATGAGCTGCAGGTTGATCCATCCCTTATCAGCCGTCTGCGTACCGGTACCCGGGGCGTTCCCCATAATCGTGAGCATATTAAAGTCATGTCTTCCTATTTCGCCAGGAAGTGTACCACGGAATACCAGCGTCAGGCTCTTTCCGAAATGTTGGGAATAAAACTGGCGCTCACCATGAAGGCGGAGCAGCTTTCCGAAATTCTTTATTACTGGCTCTGCGGAGACGCCGATGAAGTCGGACGTTTTATGCGTACCTTTGAAACTTTTTTGGTAGGGGAAGTAGACACCAGTCAGAAAATAGAATCCTGCGACCTGAAAGCAGATAACATGGCCTACTATGGAAAAGAAGGGAAACGTGCTGCGGCCCGGGCTGTTTACCAGCATTTGCTGTCTATGGAAAATCCATGTACGGTTTTCCTCTATTCGGATGAATCGGACGATTGGATTTCTGAGGATTTTGATTTTCACAATAATCTTCAGCTCTGGGGTCTTACTCTTTTGCAGAGGGGCTTCCGGTTTTGTCAAATCGCTCCTCCTGCCGTCTCTGCCGACATGGCCTTTGAATCACTGATCCGGTGGACGCCGCTGTACATGACAGGCCAGGTGGATGCTTATTTTTACCCCCGGCTGCGGGACAATGTCCATCGCCGTACACTTTTGGTTATCCCTGGTGAAATCGCCATGACGTCCGACTCAGTCGCTTCACAGAGAGACTGTACAGCTACTATTTTGACCGCAGACAGCAGGCTTACCGAATCCTACATGGTACAGTTCCAGGAATATCTGTCCCTCTGCCGGCCCATGCAGCGTATTTATACCAGGCCGGAACAGCTGATGCAGTGTTTTACACAATTTCTGTCCCTGAATGGGGCACGGATCCAGATGGTGACCTCCTTGTCCGCAGAAACAGCGCCGCCGGAACTAATGACCTACTGTATGGAAAAAATACAGCAGCCTAACCTGAAAAAGCTGGGAGGCATGTATCTGCAGGAATTGGATCTCATCGAGGAAAACCGGGAGAATTTTGAATTTATTGATATCGCCTATCTTGCCGGGGCACAGGAGGTCCGAGACGGCAAAGTCCCTATTATGCTGTCATATGGAGATAATAATCTGCCGCTTTATTACACGTCGGAAACATATGTATTACACCTGAAAAACATCCTTGAGATCCTGAAGTCTAATGACAATTATCATTTTATTCCGCTCAATACACAGACCGAGGAAAACGGCACTATCATGCTGAAGGATATACAGCGTGCCCTCCTTGTCCGCACCACTCCGCCTCTCACCGTTTTTGAAATTTCGCAGCCGGATATTATTCAGCTTTTCAGGGAACACCTGTTTAAAATTGCCAACCGGACAGGCTATACCGGAGTAAGCCGGTCTAAAATCATGTCACAGCTGAAGGAACGAATCCGCGAGCTGCAGGCTTCTTAATCATCATGAATTTTCGTTTCAGATCAAAAGACCGGCTGGAATATATCCAGCCGGCAAGAAATTTATCTTTTAATTTATATGTTTGAAGGAGAATGTTATATTTTATGTGGCGCTCCCCTTTTGTCATCTTCCTTCTTTATTACTGCTATTCTGCTATAACCCGGCACAACTTTTTGAAAAAGGATATGCCATAATAAATAAACGTATGGTAACCCTCAAGCTTCAGTTCTGCATCATACTTTTTTTCTTTAATCTGGCATAATGCCTGACAGGCACTGTCATTTAACTGTGCAAAGGAATCTGTGATCTTCAGTTCCATAATTACCGCAACCCCTTCATATGCAGGAGACAGCAGGAGAAGGTCACTCCTCCCCAATCCGCTTTCCCGGTTTGATTTCAGGATATACCCATCCATCATTTTCAGCAGGCCGGCCAGAAATCCATGGTAATAATCTTCCTTATAATCGAAAAAGCTAATCGTCTCCATCAAATTCTTTGATATTTCCCGTTCCAGCACATCAGTCTCCCTCTGCAGTATACCGCGGTACAGCGCAGAAAAATCTTTTTTCTTTATATTCTGATTAAACCAGTCTAAAATGGTATTCCGGTAAATCAGTTTTACCTCCGTATTCGGGAGTGCCAGTGTCAGGTAAATCGTCTCCCCGTCAAATCTTTCAGACAGCTTTTTCAGGTATCCTGTAAAAAACAGGAAATTCCACAGGTTATCTTCTGTTTTATAAACCTCGTCGTAAGTAATGTCCTCATGCACCGGTTTTTCTATGGTTCCTCCGGCAATCAGCTCTTCCATTTCCTGCTTCACGCTGCTGTCCGCCCGTTCAACCAGTTCCCGGACAATGCTGTTGGATGACGTATTCGCCCAATAGGGTTTCGGAAATGCTCCATGGTCAGCAGAGGCCGCTTTGACATAATTTATTACACTCCAGGGATTATACACCTCCGTGTTTCCGAAGAGATATCCATCATACCATTTTTTCGCTTCCTCTTTTTTTTCTTCTATCCCATAGTAGGATAGCATGCTTTCTACCTCTTCCTGGGTAAAACCAAAATATTCCGCATAATTTGTGTTCATTATAGAGATTATTTCCAGGTTGTTCAGCCCTGTAAAAATACTCTCCTTTGAAATTCGCAGGCATCCGGTTATAACTGCAAACTCCAGGTTTGGGTTCGTTTTCAGCGCCGATTCAAACAAGGATCGGATAAAATCCGTCATTTTGTCATAAAATCCTTTAAAATAGGCATTTTCCAGTGGCACGTCATACTCATCCATAAGGATAATCACTTTTCTTTTATGGTACTCATTCAGAATACGGGAAAGGAAAGCAAGGGCATCCAGATACTGTGCATCCTCATCCGTTTCGTTCATAATTAGATTGTATCTCAGCTTATCGCTTTCCTCCAGACTGTCTGTCACATACTTATGTCTTCGGAATTCGTCTGCGATCTGCCTTTTCAGCATGATAAAAGCCTTCTCAAAATCGGGTTGTCTGGCTGATTTCAAGGAAATACAGATAACCGGATACTGACCTAAATGCCTGGTATAACGTTCCCCTGCATCCATGATTTTCAACCCTTTAAACAAGGAACTATTATCGTCACTGCATCCGTCCGGATCATGTACTGATTCAAAAAAATATTTAAGCATGCTGAGTTCCAGGGTTTTGCCAAATCTTCTTGGCCGGGTAAAGTGGATTACTTGACTTCTTTTATCTAATAACTCTTTAATAAAAAGTGTTTTATCTATATAATAAAAATCGTTTTCCCTGAGCTTTTTAAAATCAACAATCCCTAAGGGCAATATCTTTTTCATTCTTACTCCTTTCACTTCTTCTATTTTAACTCTGATACAGACACATTTTCTCGAAAATAGATATGCTATGATA